>Ga0209489_100408_pt1 | contig 78100 bp, 53 predicted proteins | sample SiratrowhiteBW_FD_187527 | JGI IMG/M metagenome (GOLD analysis project Ga0209489, IMG submission 187527) | Root nodule microbial communities of legume samples collected from California, USA - Siratro white BW (SPAdes) (version 2) | ecosystem: Host-associated > Plants > Roots > Nodule | place...
ATATATATTCAGGTACTTGTTTGGAGATTTTATACTTATCTCAAACATAGTATCAATCATAACTAATAAGTAAAAGGGTAAATGCAAGAATTTTAGAACCTATGAAATAAATCATACTTCATTGCTTTAACTCATAACTGTTCTTATGATTTTTTACATTGTTTATTTTAATTTTTATATATATCAACATAAAAACATCATTTGTAAGCGAGTATTTATATGTTTTTTATTCTCATACCTCATATGCATACAAGTGTTTTTTGTTTTTTGTTTTATTACAGTTCACAACTCAACTTATGAAACTTGAAATTCTTAAAGCTTTTAGCTCATAAATAGTTTAATCAAATCCAATAAGAACATTGATATTAATAACTAAATTATGCATAAAATATAATTGAAAACACGTAATATCATAATTTAATAACACTAATAACTAAAAAAACACACATCTTATAGTATGACCATTCAAAATACATAAAAAATATAAATATTTCAAAATATTTAAGTGTAAGGTTCTATAATACACAATACTATTCTTTTAAAATAATAATTTTCTTTAGAAAATGACAAATATTTTACTTTTTATTTTTGAGAAAAAATATTAACAATTATTTAATGAACCACTGTCAATAAGTTTTTAACTAATTTTTTTATCAATTAATCGATTTTCTTACCAATTCAAATTGAGATTAATTTTATGATTCAAATAGAAAATACAATAAACCAGTTAAACTGAACCAGTAAGTTCGATTTCGATTATTAAACATAGAGAAATATCGATTTCCATCATAGATATATTGCCTCCGAATATCAAGTAGTAAATAAAAAAAAAATATCAATGTTTTTACAAAATATAATTTATAAACATCTTAGATTGGGTAAGGAAGAAACAAAATACGAAAATGTGAATATTTTAATTCTTTCACAGAAAGGTGATAAAAGTCTCTCTCGCTGTTTAGTGATGTGTGAAAGGAATTATTCAAATAGATACTTTTCACAGAAAATGAAAAGAGAAAAAAAGACAATTCACAATAAATATATTTTATATATCTATATTTATTTTAATTTAATTTACACTGCAAAATTATTTATACGTTGATGTAACGTGATTAATTATTTATGTTATATAATATAATTTATATAATATAATAATAATGATAATTTTTTTAAATATGTATTTTATAATTCTTTAAAATTTATTATATAAATTAAATCAATTATAAATTTTAACAAAAGTTTTCTTTATTTTTTTCATTAATCCAAATAACTTCATTTTTTTATTTGCTTTATCTTTTTATCTTTTTATCTTTTTATTTTTTTCCTTTCCCTAAAATCCACTTTCTACTTCAAAACTATATTAAAGGATCTATTTGTTTCTAAGAATAAAAAAGTACTGAAAAACGAAAAAGTTAAAAAAACACGTAAAACAAAATGAAATTCTCATCACCTACTTTTTTTTTTTTCACACATGGGGCAATTTGTGAAAAAAACTTATATATAATAAATTAAAAATAAAACTTAATTGTTTATATATATAAACTTACATAATGAATTATCAATTAGTTTATATTTTAATATTATTATTCTAAAATATAATTTTTACTTAAAATTTATTTTAATTTAATTTATATTTAAAAAATTATTTTTTATAACAAATTATTTGTAATCCATCTTTTAATTTCAATTCATGCTTATTCATTACATTACCAATTTAATTTAATTTTATAAAGCCAATAATCTAACTGACATAACTAACTCAAATGCCAATAATCGAATATATTAAACGTAATATAGATATATAGATACCATCTGAATCAATAATCATATTCTATCCAGATATAATAATAATAATAATAATAATAATAATAATAATAATTAGATTGAGTTGTTATTCACGCTTGAACTTCACTTTGATTGGATCTTACATGAGGAATTTCTTAGAATGAGCCCAAATACCAAATAAAAATAACAAAAATAAAAAAAGGGCTAAATCTGGGAATAAATCTCTGGAGTCTTCTTAGAGCCAAATGTCTAACAACAATAACGATAACTATTTTTATTATAATTTTGTTATGCTTACAAAAAATGACTATCTCAACACTTGCATTTTATTTTTTTTTTTTGTTTATCGTTATTTTATAAGTTGAAGTTTTAAAAGGCGTGAATGTTATTTCCAATTTTTATTGTATTATTATCTTAACACTTGTTTTTGCTAACAGATATTTTAAGAAATCGTGTTAAAAAAACATTAATACATTTTTAATATTCTCAATTACTTTAAAATTCAAATATATTTTTTTTCATATCCAATAACACTATTTTCTTATCCAATTCTTCAAAAACACTCATTGACACCTTTCAAAAACTATAAAATTACTAGGTTGAACATATGTCACATGCCTTAATCATGGGCCATTGAGTATTCATATGTAAAAATTTAACCTAACGTTTTTTTTGTCCTATTTGATGTTACTAGTTGAACGTATCATTGCAAATAAGATAACATTAATATAAATCTATGACATCAAACATGTCATGATAAAAGGTTGTTATAAAAGTCAATATTCCAGTAAAAAAAAAAAAACTTGCCCACGTAGAGTTATGAACTAATTACATAACATAACAAAAGCTAATGGTTAAAAATTCATATATTTTACGGAACCACTAATATAAACCAGCATATTTCTAATAAGATTAGTTGGCAACTCTAATCCTCCCAAGAAATAAACCAAAGGATAAGTGTTTATTGCTTAATTTTTTTTGTTGTCTTATTTTGTCTTTAGTCACCTAGCACATACAACTTGGTAATGACATAGTTATGAAAAAAAAATATACTTAACTACTTTATTTACTAATATAATAACATACGTGAACATTATTTTAAGTTCAAAGTGAAGATACATGCTTAGAATGTTAATAGTTATTTATCAAGTAGTTATCTTTTTATGAATGGTTGTCAAGATATCAAAGTTCATCTACATTATATCCAATTAAAGCATTAACATATTTAAAAATACTCTGTATATATATTGTAGATTAATTTTTCACCATAGAACACACTTGAATAAAACATTACGCCATAATCCTAATTAATAATATATTTAATTTGGACACAATATATTTGATACGTCAAGTCAAGGGCTGATCAAGTTGGGTACACAAGATCTTTCGCATGTATATTACAAATTAAGGTTCAAACCATTTATTCAGAACAAAACAAACAAGAGACATTTGTAAGCAGTGGACCTTAATTAAACTTTTCTGGCGCTTATAGATTAAGACACCATGCCTTTACCTTAAATTAATATTTTATGCAGAATTTTAATTTTGATAATGATTTAAGTGTTTTCCAAATAAGCAAATTTAATACCATTAAGAAATAGCTAAAATCACTTGTTAAAATAACCAGTAAACAACTTACTTTCAGAAGTAAACACATCAAACTAACATATAAAAAACAAAAAATGTTTATATTCTTTTGAAAAATAAAAATCACTCATTATATAGAAAAGTTTTGGATTAGTCGCACTCTTGTTTTCTCACCAACCTAACATAGGAAAAAAAGTCCACACGCATCCTATAGTTACAAAAAATTTCATTTATACGAAGGTGTGATTAGTTATGGTTGGAACAAATTTGAATAAACCTTGAATTAATCTATGGTTGGAGCACTATGCAAACGTGTTGGTTTTTCGGAGGAAACAAGCAACGAGGAAAACAACGTTGTTGCAACATGCGTCGTAGATGCTTAGATGTGGTCGAGATTGGTTGGTTAATCAGTTATTGTGCAACGTGTGTTTATGGTATCATGAGACCAAAAATCAAAATTGTTTGATCTGCACCGATAATTGAGGATGACTACGAATTTTCCCACCCCTTTGAAATTGGTTGTTGGGGTTGTCATTTTCAACTTCAATGCATGCATTTGGTTGGAACATCCATTGCTCCAAAACCACCTCTTCTAGCATGGAACACGGGTCGTCTTAATCTTGACGTGCACCAATTTTTAAATACCCAAAAAATTGTGCAAGCCATTTATGAAAATCAAGAAATGTGCAGAGTACTGACTTGCACGCTTGGGAATTGCTTCCATACATGAATTCTCAATTCTTCAATCATAAATATCTCTATAGAATGATACCTAATTCATCTCCAAGCTTCTCTTGAAGGGTCACTTTTGATTTAAAATGTAATAGTTTTGATTATTTAGTATTAACCAAGATTATTCATCATTCTCAATGTTATTCACTTTCTAAAATTATATGTGACATTGAAGTTACTTTATTTTGAATTCTTGGTCTTCATGTATTTAAGTATTGTTATCTTTCAACTTTTTACACATTTCCTAATGGAGATACATTGTGACTCCCAAAATAATGAACAATGACTATATCTTATTCAGAAAGAGACTCTTTTATTTTAAACTTCGGTATAATTAATTTTAATAAATTAAATTTAAATCAGCAACCTAATTAAGCGGTCATGTTTTTTTTAGAATAATTCTTATTATAAATAGATGTATTTTTTTGTGCTTAACTTCAGCTGTATATACAACTTAATTTGTAGAAACATAGTATTTATACATGTTTGTTTTAAATTTATGTATATACTCATGTTAATTTATAAAAAGTTAAAAATTCTGTAAGTACGTGTTTGGGTCAGTAAAGGTACTCTTCACATGCATGTGAAAAAAAAATGCATAAAATACATAGAACAAAGAGAATCAGGATAGTAAATTTACTTCTCAAGATGGCGCAAACTTATCATGAAAATATGTATAATTAATTATAATAAAACATATAATGGATTATGTTTCTTTTAATAGTAAATATTTTAATAATTATATTATTAGTATTTATTAATATCTTTTATTATATTATAATAAAGTAAACAGTTAAAATCAAAATATTAAAATTATTAATACAATATATTTAATATTTTTGTAATATATTTTTATATTATAAAAATAATTAAAATAATGAATAAAATAAAATTATTTAATTTAAATTTTGGTATCTTATAAACAATATTTTTTATGTTGAAATATATATTTTTTTTGTTTATTAAAGTTTTATAATAATATTTTATTTTAAGCTAATTTACATTTTTAGAAATTATTTTCTTATATTAAATTATTTTATAAATTCAATAAATTATTTTCTAAATATATTAATATACAACAAAAAAAGAACTTTATTCAATCACATCAATCGAACCTACAACAAATTTTCCCTTTATTTGCTCTTAACTGTTTCCAATTCAAATAAATTAATTTTATCCACTCTTTTTCTATTTTTGTTTCCTTTTTTTCTTCATATATAGGATAAAGCATAAATTAAACTTCTTCAAACATGACTTTACAATGAACACATTAAAAAAGGACAATTTTCTGAAGGCGCACAAAGTTGTTAGAAACATAACGTGAAGACTTAACAATGAAAAAGCGCGTGTGTTCTAAACAAGATAGAAGTGGAAACAGGTGTTGGAAGTTGCAAATTACGAGATTGCATAGCCTGAACTCGCGGGTCATGCAAGATAATTGGATATTCTAACTCAAAATTCCCCACTCGCAGCGCGTGAGAGCTTGACTCGACTTGCCCCTTCCATTCCTTTCACGTGCTCGCATTATCCTCATTCCTTAACTTCGATTCCAACGCGTCCGGCACCAGTCAAACCCCCTCAAATTACCGATCTGCCCTTGTCGTGTTTGCCTTGTCTATGTTTCACTCTTTTCTTTATCTACATACAATAACAACCCCTTCATCAATTTTTACACCCATCCCATTCCATTTTCACCCATTATACTTTATATTATACTTATGTTATGTAAATATCAATCATAAATACTATAACAAAGTGTATTTTAAAACAGTACATTATTATTAGGTAAGTTTTATTATTATTTTATTAAATGAGACCCTGATGTGTTGTTTTCTTCTTTAATGTGAAAACTGACAAAGGCTAACCCATGTCAAGGAGAGGCTGGTGGTAAAGTAGTGTGTTTTAAAAGTCTTATGTTATGTAATGAAAGAATATGAAAATGGTAATAAGAAAAAACAATAACATTAATAACATAACCACATTTAAAAAGATTAATGTTTAAAATTTTATTAGGTTTGAAATTAAAAACATATATATAGTTGGAAGAGAGAGTGTGAGTAATGATGATACCAAATTTTCCCATTTTGTCCGTGGAGAGGGAGAGAGAGAGAAGAGAAAAGTTGGGAAAGGGAGGGAGAGAGAAACGACGACGCCGAATGAACAGTAGTGGTACTACAACAACAACTACTACTTTTTTTAAAAACCCCGTTTTCTCACTTTCTCTCACTTAAAAAACACTCACTACTACTCACGCCTTCTCCTCCACTTTCTCTCTCTAAAACCCTCTCCCTTTTCTCTCTCCTTCTTCTCCTTCTCCCTGATTGCAGATCAGGCCGCGCCAACCGTTGCGGTTGTGGATTTGTTGGGGTTCAGAGCCGATATGGCTTCGGCTTCTTCTTCTTCCTCCAAACTGTGCTTCAATTCTGACTGCAAGGAATTGAGGCCTGAAAGACCTAAGAAAGGTTGGAGGCTCCGAAGCGGAGAACTGGCCGAGCTCTGTGATCGATGCGGGTTAGTAATTTTACCGCTTCACTATTTTGTTGACTGACACAGTGTTCTATTTGAATTTTTTTTACCAAACAAAAATTCCTGTTTCTTTGTTCTTTTATTTTTAAAAAAATAAAATCTTTTATTTATGTGTTTCTGCGTATTTTTTGAATTTGGATTTTGGAGCTAGTTACACGTGGCAGTAGTTAAAGAGATTGGGATTGTTATCAGTTAGCTGATGTTTCTAGGTTTGGGCATTCCTCCTGCAAATTTGGATAAAGTTTACTGCTTTATTATGTTGTTTTAAAAAAAGGAAATTATTTTTTGGAGGGTATCAGGTAATTAGGTTTGTGAGGTGAATTGACTTACGACGATTTTGAAGTAAATGGCAGTCTCTCTTTTTCTTTGGGGATTCGGTGGTATGGGTTCAACGCACCTCTTTGATTTCACTACTTCATACAGTTATTGCTGTCGGAGATGTAAGTGGTGCTTTTCTAACTCTGTTGTGTTTCAAATTTGGAACTAAGTTAGGCATAGCCACGGCTTTGGTGCTTTTCAAGTTATGTAATTATGGATTCGTAGCTGTTTCTTGTCGATATTTCATCTAGAACAGAAATTTTGTATGAGCTCCTGTGCTCAGTGTATTTGTTTAAGTGTGGGCATTGTTGACATAGTTATTAATACTGAGATATGGCACATGCAACTTGTCTTCGTGCTAGCCTATAAGTGTACTACTGTACTGTGAAAAGTTTCTTAGTTCTGGTGTGTTTTCTTTCTATGTTGACCGTATGCACTTATTGAGGAGATTATAATGGAAACATGGCACGGTGATTTGGTCCATTGATAAGGAGATTACTATAGTCTCCGACGAGACAGTGGATCAAACGAGAGGTGGTCTGATTAAAAGGGGTGGTGGAGGACCAAAGAAATCTTGAGAATAGAAACTTTTAAAAAGTGCCTTGCTTTAAATTGTTTTACTGAAATTTGGTTTTTGGTAGAGCTCGACAGTGATGATTGCTCCATGTGACCATTGTACCTAGCAGGAAAATGGTGGGTTGTTGTAGTCAATGAAGGTCTATGCCAAGACGTTGAACTCCTTAAAAGTTGATACTTTGATATTTTTTTTTCGATGAACGGTAATTATATTATTTAAAATGTTTAACGTTTGGTTTTATGGTTAGTAATTTAGAATTTGATTATTCTGGAGTTGTGAGTAATTTTTTCATTGAGAGTGTAGCTTTACATTAGTAGTTTATTTACTCGTTATTGTCATTTTGAATTATATTAAATATACCAAAAGTATTTAAATTAAAGTTATATTTTTCAAAGCACTACGCGATGTGCTATTTGCTGTAAGTTAAGTGCTATTACTTAATATCTACATTTTAGCATGGAGAAATAGTATCTTCTAAGAGAGGGAGGGAAGTTAAAGAAACTATTACCTAATCGTGTTTTTGGGCAACATTTATTTAGAAAAAAATAGTTCTCGCCTTAGGAATCAGGAATTACATTGAGTGAGATATTAGGATTGGCCGCATTGAACTAAAGTCTAATATTAAATGGATAATTCCTTTTTTCTTCTATAGTTCTAGATCTCCTTACTAATGAATCATGACTGTATTCTCTGTTGCTTCAGTAGATGTTCCGTGATCGAGGTTATTCTTTGTTTTTTTCTAGTGATGGTTTTTGAATTCATTATTCTTTAGATGTGTCTACTTTTCAAATGCTTAGTTTGAGTTTAACATTTTCTTCTCTTGTTAGGGTGGCTCTGATATTTTGTTTTCTATATTCATCTGAAAGCAGTTGTGTAACTGTAGTTAATATGATTAAGTTATTCTGTCTGAATGCTTATCTTCAATCAGATTCTGCACTGTTCATCCCACATTATCTTTAGTTAATGTGACTCTCTAAATTATTTTTATTTTATACCTGTGGTTGGTTTGTGTACAAACTGCATGGATGATTTACATCCTATGTGTTATCTGGTCAAAGAATTTGTTTATTTGGGTTTAAGAGGTTTTAATAGGTTCAATAGCGGAGGTTGACCTTTCTCATTGCATAAACATTTGTTTTCACTATTTCTTTATGGTAGAAAGAGCAAATATATAACTTGAATTTGTATTTTGTACTTGATAAGAAACATGCTGTTCAAGAATTTAGTTGGTTATATATAAATAATCGTGCCTGTTGCTTATCATGTGTTTTGATATTGTTCTCTTGCATGATGCATATGTGCTATTCTTTTTTTTGTAAAATTTGGTTGTTCTGTGATACTTAGCTCTGCTTTTGAAGAAGGGAGGTTCTGTGAAATTTTTCACTCAAATGCTTCTGGTTGGAGGAGTTGCGAGACTTGTAGAAAGGTGAGCCAAATCTTTTTTATGGTTGTTTGAAATGCTTTGTTAATGTTACTGTTACTATGTTAAATGCAAAGGATGTTACATAGGTCTCCAAAGCTGAATTTGAATTATGTAGTCTTAATTGCTGATTAATGTTGCTTGAGTGCTTTATAGTGTTCCTGTTACTATGTTTGATGCAAAGGGTTTTACATTGATTCCCGAAACTGAGTTAGAATTACGTAGTTTTAACTAATGATAAATCATTCTTTGTAGAGAATTCATTGCGGATGTATTGTTTCAAGTCATTCCTTCATGTTGTTGGATCCCGGAGGAATTGAATGTTATGCATGTGCCCGCAAAAGTATTATTATGGTAAGTTTCTTTATTGATCTGACATTATTCCTTTCCCTCCCCTGTTCGGGCTTGACTTATGTGCTTTGTATATCACGCATGAGTGTCCCACGGGTTTTATTGATGCCGTCTTTGTTTTTTCTATATCTGGTGAAATGAACTATTGAAGTTGTCATTTCATTGTCAATGGACAAATAAGGTAAAGATTCTTGGTTGAAATAATACATGTTCTTTCAAAGTAAATCTGGAAAAGACCAGTTCATCAAGAAGTGTGACGAAATTGAAAAATATTGAAGCTGTAATTCTTATTTCATTTTTGCATTTATAGCATCTAAAAAAATCAATAGAATAAATTATAAGGAATGTCACATCCGATACTGTTTTAGATAATTACTTCAATTTTCCTATGCTGCTCTTCCTAGTAAATTATGGCCAGACAAAACTGCTATATATTGTTGGGACATTTTTTTGGCACTGCTCTTGTATTAATTTGTCCTTTGTCTTTCGATTTCCTCTCTCTTTCTTTCCACATCTTTTTTGGTTACCTCTCTTGGTTTTGTTTTGTTTTGGGATGTCTAACTTTATGAATATCAAACCAGTCAGGGTTGCCTTTGTTTTCCTACGCAGGGTTTACACATGTCCTCTCTCTTAGCTGCTAATGCCCTTTTGTTACTGCTGGCTTATTCCTTTAAATCTTAAACTCCGTGGGGAGCAATCAAGCTGAATTGATTGCTGAAACATGATGCTTAGACAATATCTTATTTTTATGTCCTGTTTGGATCATTAAATGAAACAGTTTTGGCATAGTAACTCTATTCTGTTATCTGTTTCTCAGCCTTCTAACCTGCCGTGGCCACAATCTTTTTCCCTTCAAAATCGTTTATCGGATAGACTTAGAGATCTATCTGCCAAAGGTTGGAATCAGTTGGCTGGATCAGGTCCTGTACCCTGGAAGCAAGCGCCCAGTCTGTTCAATTCTGCTTCTTCATCCGACCTGATCCCAGATGTTCCTTCTTTAGCTGAATTATCCAATAGCTTTGACAAAATGTATTGCAATGAAAGGTTACCTGCCTCAGCCTTGGAAAAGAAAAGTGAGGATTTTTCTGGATTACCAGTTCATTGGAATGTCACCATTTGCCCACGGGAGATGAAGCATATGAATGGTAATGCAAGCTTTGACATTGTCTGAACTTTCTAGCTTTTCTGTTATCTGGTTTAGAAGATGGAATGATCTCTTAATAACTTGAAGTATAATGTATAACCTGATTCTTCATTATATTGCAGGAATGAGGAATGAGGACAAAGCAAGTTCTTGTTTAAATATGTGTCAGCAGCCTTCTTCTCAGAAGGAAGAGTCATCTCCTCAACCATTTGGTTTGCCTGTACCTAATTCATGCCAAAATGAAAGAAATGGTCAACTTGGGGTAACCGGAAGTCACCCTCAACAAACTCCACCACCTCCAGGAAAGCAATTTAATGGCACTATGCATTTAGCACCTGACTCATCAGGTGAGGCTCAGGTTCGCAATGGGCGGCCTCGAGCAGATGCCCGAGGAAGAAACCAGTTACTGCCACGGTACTGGCCCAGGTGTACTGATCTGGAACTACAACAAATATCCATAGAGTATCCTTCAAATCACATAATTGTGGTGTTGGTTTATATAATAACTATTTTAATTCCAATTATGTCTAATGCTATACTGGAAGCTACAGTATCTTAACTCTATCACAGTTCAAATTCTGTAATTACTCCCTTGTTTCAAAAAACCTTGAGTGCAAGTGATGCTGGACGAATTGGGCGTTTAGTCCTACCCAAAAAGTGTGCTGAGGTTGGTCTTCAGATTCTTCAAGCTTCTCATGGGATAGTATTTTTGGATTGAATATAAGTTCCATAGATGCTTTATGTTCACAGTAAACTGAATTTGTAATTTAGAAGTTATAATAATTAACAATTGACTGTCTGTCTTGTGAAATGCTTGCATACCATAATTTTATTGTTTTGTTTTGACCATTAATTGTATTAATATTATCCCCGCTCCTATTTCTCTGGAATGCATATAGTAAACTAGAAGGGTGAGCTGCATACTTGTGGTCAGGAACAGTGTCTTTTCAGAACCAGAGAGTAGGAACCAAGAAAATATCAGTGCGGGAAAATATGTCCATGCCTTAGAAACTGACCAAAAGATGGCTATTAAAGATGGCTGATCAGATGATTGATATATTAGACTAGTTTCCCTTAGTTATGATTGGTGAATGCAACACTGAAAAAGGGATTTGTTGGTGATGTAAGGCTTAGATAGGCTAATAAAATGTGTAGGCCAACTTCAGTTTCTTCTATGAAGTAGATAGTAGAAAGTATGAAGAGTTCGATTAAGTACATGGAGCTGAAGAAAGAAAGGACACTGATAGGCATTTGAATACTGTGAAAAGGATTTTGTAGTCCTCAAAATGTCAGGCTAGGAGAATTGCCTGACAATTTGAGGAGAACTCTAGAAAGGTGTTTGGGATTTGAATGATGAAAAGACTTTAGGTTTACCTGGTTTTTTCTTAGCTTCCAAGCTGCCCTTGTAAATTTTATGAATATCAAGACTAGGCTTTTTCAGAAGCATGTTATTTCTGTATATTGTTAAATGCATTAATAATTTAACTGTCTCCATGATAAATAAATAATATAATGGTATGCAATCTTTAAGTACTTGATGTTGGTCAAGTATAGTTTCAATTAACTGGAGATTAGAGTTACTCGTCTGTATTATTTTGGATTGCTTTGAAGGTGTGAAATTGCTTCTAGGTATTTGCAGTAATAATTTGCTTATAATTGGCGTGGTCATCTATTTTTTTTTTTTTTTCATGAATATTCTATCAAGGGATGTATAACATTATATTCTGTTCCATGAGACAGACCTACTTCCCACCAATTTCTCAGCCTGAAGGATTGCCGCTTAAAATCCTTGATGCAAAAGGAAAGGAATGGATATTTCAATTTCGCTTCTGGCCAAACAATAACAGCAGAATGTATGTTTTAGAGGGTGTCACTCCATGCATACAGTCCATGCAGTTACAGGCTGGTGACACTGGTAAGACATTTCATGGGGGTGATTTGTGTATTGGAAAATATAGAATTTTCTTCTTGTTCATTTCTTTTTAAGCAAAACTTTAGCCTCATGAGTTCTATTTGCATGAACCTCTCTATCCCTGTTGTTAGGAATTATGGGTTAAGTGTTGAGAAAGAAAAAGAAGAGAAACAAAGATGACAAATAACTGTTATGGAATACATTGTTAAGATGTAATTTGCTAAATGCCTTAACCTAGTAGTCATGTACTAATAATTAGGTCAAGTACTACTACTGGTTGTACAAGTTCAAGCCCTCTGACAACAAGACTAACTACCTAGGGATAGAAAAAAGAAATGCGTCCCTGCAGATAAAATCCACAGAAATAAGAAACAGATATTTAAATGGGTACCTGCAGGCAAGTTAAATTAGTTTTTTGTCTACCCTGCTTGTAAACGGGAAGGAGATGGATATCTTGCTACCTATACCTGTAGATATCCTACCCACCAACTTGGATTTATTTATATGCGCTTTTGTTGATATCATTGGCTTATTGAGAACTAATGCCTTGGTGTGCTGTTGTCTTATTTGAACTTATATTTTAGAAAGAGAATTTTTTAAATAATTTGAATTATTTTATTCTTTTAAAAAATACGACATATCTTATGCATTTATATTATGGGAGAAAAAGAATGTAACTTCACGAACCTTTAAACTGTTTATTAGACATTTCACAACTCTTTGAAGTTATAAATTCATAGGGATATGTGCCACAAGTGGGAGTCTAAATCTTACAGAAGAATTTTGTCAAATTATTCTTATGATGTATTTTCTTTAAGTTTTTGAAAATATTAATGGATATCTGCGAATATAAAAAAACCTGTTGGTAAGTTTTAACAGGTACCTCTTTGTTCATCCTGACCCACTGTCATCCCTGTGGCTAACTACCTAGTCAAGAGTTTAGTTTATTTAAGCAAGAAAGGATAGCGATTTTATAATAGACATTTTAGAGCTATTTTTCATTAGCAGAAATTTGAAATTTTATAAAAATAGCAGATAATTTCTTTCAACCAAAAACTTGCATACTTTTTTGAGAATATATATCATTTTCTTTGAAAAAAAAAAGTACAAAAGCAGGCCCTAAGTAAAGAAATAATCAAGAAAGAAAGATATTCCAAGACAATCTAAAGATATTCTTAAATTTCTTCAAATCCCGGTCTACTTCAGAATTCTTTCACAACTGAACTTGATGCTATTTTATTCAATTCAAAGGACTTTTTTGGCTTTTACTAGTTTATTCTGTGATAAATTTTCCTGATATAGCTGGTCATATGGCTTACGCTTGCATTGAGGACTTCTATATTATTATGCTTCAAGATCTTGCCTTGTATAATCCGTGTTGGATCCGCCTGCCTTATGTGATTATGTATTTTTTTCCCTTGCATTTCTGGTGTGTTCGACCACCACTAGTTGAGTTCTAGTTTTATTGCTGACCTGAGTTGTTTTTCTCAGTAACATTTAGCCGGTTGGAGCCAGAGGGAAGGTTGGTTATGGGATTTAGAAAGGCTTCAAGTGCTGTGCCATCCGACCAGGTAATTGTTTCAACAGCCACAGTGTATAATTTTCTGAGGTGTAGTTATGTTTTTAGTACAAGTCATACAATTGATTGAAGCTTTGTCTACTAGGTCTATCATTAGCTGAATGCTTGTTTGGATAATTATACATGCTACATTAGTGGGGAGACATATGTACAAACTTTTCACTTTCCTTAATTAAGATCTTTTGAATACAGTCTGAAGGTTCTATCATGCTCTAATTGGACTTCAATTTTGTATATTGTCCTATTGTCCGGCCTGGAGTCAGCATAGGTTACTATGGCTTACCTTATAGTCGTGGATATTTTCTTATAAAGGACAATTTATTAATTGAATTAATAATGTTATTTTTTGTTTGCATATTTTGTATTTTTATCAAATCCTCTATATATTTTACCTAGTTTGATGAAATTTTGAACTTGTCTACTTGCAATTTACATATGTTGTGCGCATATATTTCTTTTTGCAGGACAATGAAACAAATAAGTCTGGAAATGGATTTTCTGCACATGGTGAAGTTAGTATCAAACAACTGACTGCATTGTTTAACGTTTGGCATTTATATTATTCTCATGGTTGCATTTTTCACCTGTCTTTTAGGTTGAATTGGCTGATCCTAATTCATGGTCTAAAGTTGATAAGTCAGGATACATAGCAAAAGAAGCACTGGGGAGCAAATCATTAATATCTAGAAAAAGAAAGAGCGGCATGTTGGGCTCAAAGAGTAAACGTCTAAGAATTGAAAATGAGGATTTAATAGAGCTGAAGATTACATGGCAAGAAGCTCAAGGTCTGCTCCGCCCCCCTCCTAGCCACGTTCCAAGCATTGTTGTGATTGAAGGTTTTGAATTTGAGGAATATGAGGTACCTTCATTCTCACTTCATATCAGAAAGGTTATGGATTGCTGATGTTTTTATACTTTTTGTGATGTAATGACCTATGTTCTCATTCAATGTTTTTATATTTCAATAAAAAATGATATTACATTTTGATTTAAAATAGCCACATAAACTAACCAAATGATAGTTGTGACGTGTCCATCAGCATGCAATATAGTTAATCCATTATGTAATCTTATTTGAAATATAGTCAATGTATTATAAGATTTGTGAGTAGAAATACTGAAATAGTCACTGGCTGTGTGAAAGGGAAAGGAGGAGACTAATGATTCTCAACTGGTCTTAGTTGGGGATTGCGTATGCTAAATCTTCAAATTCTGACATCTTTCTTCTTCCTCATCATCCACCCCTTGAACTAAACACATCTCAGGCTTAAAAGCTGAAGTCACAGTCTCTAGAGTTGTGCATCCAATGTTGGATTGGAATTTTATTGTCTACCTTACGGTCATCTTTCTTGGTGCTGTGTATTTGATTGAAGGAGTTCTGGAAATTATTATGTATTGTGGAAACCTTTATGCTGAAAATAATTTTACAGGAAGCTCCAGTGCTTGGGAAGCCAACGATTTTTGCCAGTGATAATGTGGGGTAAATCACTTGTCCTTGATTATATTTGATCACCTTTATGTCTTGGCTTTTCTTTTAAATTTTTACTAGTAGTTGATATATCCTTTATATATAGAGAGAGGGGGAGAGAGGATGGATCAAGTTACTCCAAGAGTACTCCTCATCTTCACCTTTCATTTTCTCCTGATCTGATGCCCAAATATGGGGGGCATGTTTTGTATATATTTTATTGTTGTGCATGTCTTGTCATTAAGTTCCCAAGAAATACACTTTAATTTCCCATTTAGACTGGGTTATTTTCAATTTATTTAACCACGTAATTAATTGCCAGCAATGGTCTATATTTGTCCCAGTGAAAAGATCCAGTGGGCTCAATGCGAAGATTGTCTCAAGTGGCGCAAGTTACCAGCAAGTGCGCTTCTTCCTTCAAAATGGACGTGTTCTGATAATTCATGGGATCCAGAAAGGTAACAAAGAGTGATCCATTGTGTTAATTCTCATTGGCGTTTTTGGTCTACTATGTTATCACTCGCATTTTTTTCCTGACCTATAAATACACAGATGAAATTTAAAAGCGTTCCTGAGTGAATAAGAATGTATTTCATATGTTAGCCGAAAGTGATCCGTGATGTTTAAGAGGGTGTCTCTCTGAACATTAGAGACATCTAGCTAACATGTACATCCTTTCATAATATTTATTCTGAATTCAAGTGAAAATGTTATGATAAGCATCGTTCACATGGGATACGCCTCACTTTCTTTCTCTTTTCGTCTATGCACCCTGACTTTCTGAGATACAAACGAAGGCTAAATATCGGTGGAAAGTTGGAAAATCAGGGAAAACTGAGAATTTTCATACAAATGTGAAATGAAATGAGTTGGAAGTTGAAATAACATAATCAATTATGTTGTATTTTTTTCACATGTCACGATAAAATCCACACTATAATCGATTTTGGGGGTGGCATAAATAATTATGTGGTTAATTTTTTTTTATTTTTAAATATAACAAGTGGATAAAATAATAATAATAATAATAATATAAAATCATATAAAATAATATTATAATAAAATACTTATCATTTCTCTTTATTTATTATAATGTAGACCACTCTCACTTCCACTCATTTCTTACCTCTTTTTCTTTCTGTCCTTTTTCATTCTCTCCCTTTCCATCATATCATTCTAACAAATGGGTAGGAAGGTTTGTTATTTAAGATGTATTTTTATCTATTTTAATTTATTATACAACACTTAGCATCCTTTCCCATGGGACATGGTTGGCTGGACAGAGAAAGTATAGGAAGTGAGAGAGGGGTTGAAAAATTGACATCACCGTACCATGCATCATGCCAAGATACAACATTAATTTTCACCCTCTTTCCTCAACTTAGTTTGTGTTCACTTACACAAGTGCGTGATTAATTTATCAATCTAACAAGACTGTCCTGCTGAATCATTTACCCAAACTTTATAAACCATATATCCAATATACACGAGCATTATCTTTTATTTATTAAATTCTCTATGCTGCTAGATCGTCTTGTTCAGCTGCACAAGAGCTGACAGCAGAGCAACTTGAGAATTTGCTACCTCCGTGTAATTCAGGTTTGAATAGTTGAATAGTTTCATTGCTTCACTTGAGCAATTTTTTCAGATCCCTTGTCACCTATGTTGTAATCTTTTGTAGAACGAATTGGTAAATTGAGTGTATGAAAACTATGTTGTTAAATGCATTTGTTTGGCAGCTGTTCCCAAGAAAATGAAGGCCGCCAAACAGGATCCTGATAATGCTGAAGCTTTGGAGGGACTTGACACCCTCGCAAATTTAGCTATCCTGGGAGAGGGTGAGGCTCTCCCAGCATCAGCCCAGGCCACAACTAAGCACCCACGCCATAGACCTGGCTGTTCTTGCATTGTTTGCATTCAGCCTCCCAGTGGAAAGGGCCCCAAGCATAAGCAGACATGCACATGTAATGTATGCTTAACAGTGAAGCGACGTTTCCGTACCCTTATGTTACGGCGTGAGAAGAAACAATCCGAAAAAGAGGCCGAGACAACTCGTAAAAAGCAACAGCAACAACATCCTCAACCACTACCTTCGTCTGAAATTTTGCTTGACGAAGATTCATTACCCTGTAGTAACACAGGTGATAGTAGTCCGAACCAGAACAAAGAGGGTAATGATGGTTCTGATGATGATCCTAACAGAATAAAATCATCTGCTTCACCATTCAAAGGCCAAATTGACCTCAATATCCAACCAGAGCGAGAAGAAGAGTTGTCACCTGGTTCAGATTCTGGTGGCATGATGAAGTTGCTTCATGATGCTACTGAGAGGTATCTGAAGCAACAGACTGTGAACTCCGGTACTGGAGATTCTGCAGGCAGTCAGTCACAGCTGGTAGGAGATGCAATGAGGGAAGATAAACATAGCAATGGTGTTACCCATGGCAGCAGTAGTCATAGTACTGATAAGGAACATGGCCAATCTTTGTCCATGAATGTGTGAAAATCATATTGGCTCTGGCCATATTGATAAGTTCTTGCAAAGCTATATTGAAGTGGGGAAAGATTTTGCTGTACATTTTATCCACTTCGGCTTCTTGCTTTTTTCATGTTTGTACATAAAGAGGTGTAGGAAAAAATGGTGAGAAACCAATATATTCTGGTAATATAAGTGGGCATCTTAGTGGTTTGTGTAGGAAATGGAAAACTATGAAATGCAGCTGAATTGGGGTAGTAGGCTGAAGCTGTTAAGTTTCTTTCGAGAGCTCACCGTGCCACCTGATTTCAACAACGTTGGAAATGTAACTATGCCTAATTTGTTTTCCCAATTTATTCTCTCAATTTATTCTTAGCCTGTAATATGTTTATACTTTCTAGTATCTGTGCCTTGTTTCTCTTGATTCCAATTTGGGAGCACAATATTTGCTAGTTTTCAGCAAGCAACCTCTTTGCTGTATACAACTAATGATAGCACTCGTCCACTGTTATTGTCCTAACCCCTTTCATCTCTCCTCTTATTTTAATATTTAATAGCCTGATGTTGAAATAGTAGCTGTTGTTTCAAGTTTCTTTTCTCAATCAGTAGTTTGGTTTAGATTTCATATTTTAATTAAAATATAATTAAACTTATTAAAACATGATAACAATTTAAATATCATGTTGTGTTACAAAGTTAAATTCATGAAAATTATCCTTGAGAATGTAAAAAACATGAAGCAGCCTCACAGCCAGGCAACATGATTTTTCAAAGGTCCGTGTGTCTAAGCAAAAATATCTTGAAATGGAGTGATATGATTATGTGTAACTCAATTTTGTAGTACAATTTTGTGTACTACTTTTTTTTAATTGTAGACTTGAACTAACGTCAAGAATTTATATGGAGAATTTTCAAAACTTGTTAAAATCTACGAAGTCAATTTAACTTTGAACAGTTTTAACACAATCACCCTTTTTCAACTTGCCATGCACCTATTTTACGTGTACAAATGTAACATTATAGTGAGAAAAGAAACTACTACGATTAATAAAAAAGTATAATATCACAACATATGACACGAGAAACATGATAAAATAAATAAAGAGGTTTATCGTATCAATTTTTTCTTTGCAATAGACTTAAATATTATTTTGCATTAAAGTATTGATAAATGTTTGTTACAAAAGAAAATAAATAATTAAAAATCCATGGTTATAGTTTTTTACTTTGCATTCTTACGTTTAACACTAGTTACCTTACTTTAAATTTTAAAAAAATAATAATAAAATGACTCAACTATGCACGTTTTCTACATATTGAACTATTGTGTATTGCTTAATATTCTTTTAAGAACATATATTCGAGTTTTGAGGAAATTTAAATTTCTAACTAAAGAATACCCACAAAACAAAATACTAAAATGGGTGAGTTGAGGAGACAGACAAGAGAAGATACTTGCAGAAAAGAACGCATTACCATTTGTTAATCTAAGAGTAATTAACCTTTGGTATATTTAACTTGTAAGCATCTTTTCTATGATTAGCATCAAGTTAATTTGGTTGGTTCTTATTTCACATTAATCATGCACCTCTAATACCCTCATCCCAAGTAAAAAAGAAGGATTTTTGTCTCAAAGGCTTTTGTTGGTGACAATTAGTTCCTTGTGCCTTTTGTCACCTTCAGTTTCCTCCCTGTTCGTAACACTGATCATAATTCATAGGAGGATACTCAAGGGGACACGGCCAATTCCAAAGTGAACAAACGCAAATCAAAATCATTGTGTTAGATTAAACCATTTATGTCCTTTTGATCTTTTTGTTACTTGATTTACCAACAACACAAGAAATCAATTAACACACAAAAGGAAAAGAAATATAGAAAAGAAGATTTTGTAGTCATTTTTATTCAAAATGAATGACCTATTCTCAAGTTCCTTTAAAAAATATAGTGACCTGAATGATCAGTCTCAGTTTAATGATGTGGAAGCTGGAAAGGAAAATGTCAACCTTGATAAGTTCTTTGACGAGGTGGAGAATGTGAAGGAAGACATGAGATCAGTTGAGAAGTTGTATAGAAAATTGCAAGAGTCCAATGAAGAGAGCAAGATTGTTCACAACGCTAAAACCATGAAAGATCTTCGAGCCAGAATGGACCAAGATGTTCAACAGGTCCTCAAACGCGTCAAAATCATAAAGGGCAAGCTTGAAGCATTGGAACGTTCCAATGCAGCCAATAGAAACCTTCCAGGGTGTGGTCCCGGTTCCTCAGCAGATCGAACGAGAACCTCAGTGGTTAGTGGCTTAGGGAAGAAACTGAAGGACATGATGGATGATTTTCAAGGGTTGAGAGCCAGAATGCAGAATGAGTATAAGGAAACTGTGGAACGTAGGTACTTCACCATTACAGGAGAGAAAGCTGATGAAGATACCATAGAGAACTTGATATCAAGTGGAGAAAGTGAGAGTTTTCTTCAAAGGGCTATTCAAGAACAAGGTAGGGGTCAGATAATGGACACTATATCAGAGATTCAAGAGAGACATGATTCTGTTAAAGAGATAGAGAAGAGTTTGATTGAGTTGCATCAGGTGTTTTTGGACATGGCAGCACTTGTAGAGTCTCAGGGTCAACAACTAAATAACATAGAGAGTCATGTGGCACATGCAAGTTCTTTTGTGAGAAGAGGCACTGAGCAACTTCAGGAAGCTAGGGAGTATCAGAAAAGCTCAAGGAAATGGACTTGTTATGCCATACTTCTTGGCATTGTACTTGTCATTGTGCTTTTGTTTCCTCTTTTGACATCACTTTTACCTCACTTGTTATATTGAGCAATATTATTATTAGAGTTTTTTACAAACCAAACATTGGATTTTGCATTCTGAAATGTCCAAGAGATAGCATGTGGGAACATTGCAAAAGCATCGTAAAATGTGATGGCTTCCTTAAGAATTAGGCATTTCATATTTAGAAGTCAATTCCTTTGTATGAAATTATTCGTGCATGGTGATCTTTTGAAGCCAAGAAACCACACAACCAAGTTATTCTGACTATTTTAGATTCCCGTAGAGTTGTCATGGCAGGATAATCACAACAATGTAATAGCACGTTCACTCATTTTTACCCCATTTTTAAATGGCTCCAATTTTGTTTTGGAAAATGTTAAATGAAACTCCTTCTTTCTTAAGCTCTTGCAACACTACTTTGTTTCTTCCTAACACCTTTTGTCACACCCAAATATAAATATAATGATAATCATAGTAATAATAATAGTAAATAATAATATCATTTATTGAGAATTCATCTTTGTTGTCGAGTGGTTGATAATTTGTTATTGTAATTAAGTCATTCCAGAATCATATTTGATAAAATGAAAAAAATAAAAATATTAAATGAGATTAATAGGATTTGAAGTTAAAAATAGAAAAAAAAAATACAAAGACATTTTTGAGCGCTTATAGACAAACAAACATAATTTGAAACATAAGAATATATATATATATATAAAAAATAAATAGAAAACATTCACTACGAAAGAAGGAACAACAATAAATAATAATAATGAACGAAATAACAATATAAAAAAAGAAAGAAAAAAAATAACTTTTGAAAAAATTAACCAAATAACCTTTTCAACTTCTAGCATGTATAAATGTTATATAAATGTAACATTATATTAATGAAAAAAACTATAATTAGTAAAGATTTGTAACATTACAATTTATAGACGAAAATAAATAAATAGATAAATAAATAAATCGTGATCCACATTCATAATTTTCCTCTGCACTTTAAAGTAAATACTAATTTCGTTACTTTGATGTTAAAAAAATAATGGAATGACACAATGCTTCCTGCAGGCTATATTCAGCCTAGTATATATTTCTGTATGATAATAATATTATCCGGATTTTGAAAAAAAAAAGTCAATTGGAGAATACTTCCACAAAACAAAATACCAAAATGAATAAGTTGAGTGGACAAAATACATTATAAAAAAATTTCATATTATCACTTGTTAATATAGGAGTAATTAACTTTTGGTGTATCTAACTTTCAAATAGTTCTTATGTGATTAACATGAAGTTAATTTGGTTGGTTCCCTTCTCACATTAACCATGCACTTCTTATACCCACTTTATATGAAAAAAAAAAAAAAAAAAAAAAAACTTAAGTATAGAAAGCAATTTATATCGTAAAAGAAACAACTGCCTCTTCTAAAACATAAAGAAACATGCGAGAATGTAAGAGAGAAAAAAATTGAAAGCTTAAATATTTTGCCAAGAATGGGCCTTGCACGTATTGGGCCTGTATTCATGACTGTTGGACAAATTCTTCCTCCACCCCATACCCTCTTCCTGCACCCCCATATAATTTTTTTATTCCATAGCTGCCCTTCATGAAATTACATAAATACCCCTATCTTAATAAAACCCCTCCTCTTCCCAACTGGATGACCAGGCCATTCGGTTTATATTTTTTTGAAAATGAGAACCGGATGCACCCCCCATCCGGTTCACAATTTCAAAAAAAATACAAACCGGACGACCTCATCCGGTTCTCAACCCAGCAGATCGAAAAATCCTCAAATTTGTAGTCGACAGCCCCCAAATCCCAAATCAACTACTCTAATCACCAATATCACCTACTAATTGCTAATAAACATCGTCCAAAGCTCTCCCCGTTGTGTTAGTGAGTTAAATACTTCCTTCAGCTGTTTCGTTAGCTAGCCATCCGGTTAAGAGAACCTTCGTTCGGTTTAGGTAAGCCATTCGCGACTTCCGTTCGTTATTCAAAATCTTTCAATTAATCCTTCATAGAAGCATTAGGTAACCAATTTGTGATGTTTATTAGCAATTAGTAGGTGATATTGATGATTAGAGTAGTTGATTTGGGATTTGGGGAGGTTGATTTGGGATTTGGGGGGCTGTTGAATGTGAATTTAAGAATTTTCCGATATGCTAGGTTGAGAATCGGATGAGGTCGTCCGGTTTGTATTTTTCTTTTAAAATGAGAACCGGATGCACCTCCGTCCGGTTCACAATTTCAAAAAATGATAAAGGTATTTATGTAATTTCATGAAGGGCAGTCATGGAATAAAAAAATTATATGGGGGTGCAGGAAGAGGGTATGGGGGTGCAGGAAGAAATTGTCTGTCTGTTGAAACCCGGCCCATAGATAATAACCGGCAAAAGTTGACACAGTTCAAACGGGAGAATCATGTTGAAGATTTACATGGTGCGAGCTGCAGCGTCTGTGTAAAATTTGATTCAATTCGAAACAGAGCGTAGCGTGGAGTTTTCTACTCCTACTAACACTCACACTGTTAGTTGGTTGGTTAGTTAGGGTTTTACAAAGAGAGAGTGCAAATGGCGATTGCGCAAGATTTGTATCCCTCAGAAGACGACCTTTTGTACGAAGAGGAGTTGCTTCGAAACCCTTTCAGCCTTAAGCTATGGTGGCGTTACCTAATCGCGCGTTCGGAAGCTCCGTTCAAGAAGCGCTTCGTGATTTACGAGCGGGCACTGAAGGCGCTTCCCGGAAGCTACAAGCTGTGGCACGCGTACCTCCGGGAGCGGCTGGACCTGGTTCGCAACCTCCCCGTTACTCACTCTCAATACGACACGCTCAATAACACCTTCGAGCGTGCCTTAGTCACCATGCACAAGATGCCGCGAATTTGGATTATGTATCTGCAAACCCTAACAAATCAGAAATTGGTAACTCGGACTCGCAGGACCTTCGATAGGGCTCTCTGCGCACTCCCCGTCACCCAGCACGACCGTATCTGGGAACCTTATCTTGTGTTCGTGAGCCAGAAGGGTATTCCGATTGAGACTTCTCTTCGGGTTTATCGCAGGTATTTGAAGTATGATCCCTCTCACATTGAGGATTTTATTGAGTTTTTGCTTAATTCGAGTCTCTGGCAAGAGGCTTCTGAGAGGCTGGCTTCGGTGCTCAATGATGACCAGTTTTACTCCATTAAGGGTAAGACCAAGCACCGGCTTTGGTTGGAGTTGTGTGATTTGCTGACTCGCCATGCCAATGAGGTTTCTGGGTTGAATGTGGATGCTATCATTAGGGGTGGGATTAGGAAGTTCACTGATGAGGTGGGTAGGCTTTGGACTTCGCTTGCTGAGTATTACATTAGGAGGGGTTTGCACGAGAAGGCTAGGGATGTGTTTGAGGAGGGTATGTCTACTGTTATCACGGTCAGGGATTTTAGTGTTATATTTGATTCTTACTCACAGTTTGAAGAGAGCATGCTTGCTTACAAGATGGAGGAGATGGGGTTGAGTGATGAAGAAGATGATGAAGGTGAAGAAAATGGCTTCGAGGAAGTGGAAGAAGAGGATATTCGTTTCAAAGGAAGATTGGCGGAGGAGGATTTTGAGAGGAAGATTTTACATGGGTTTTGGTTGAATGACAAGAATGACATAGACTTGAGGTTGGCTCGGTTTGATTACCTTATGGAGAGGAGGCCGGAGTTGGCTAACAGTGTGCTTTTGCGTCAAAATCCTCATAATGTAGAACAGTGGCACAGGAGGGTGAAGCTCTTTGAAGGGAATCCTACCAAGCAGATACTGACTTACACTGAAGCGGTGAGGACGATTGATCCCATGAAGGCAGTGGGAAAGCCTCATACTTTGTGGGTTGCGTTTGCTAAACTGTATGAGCAGCACAAAGATCTTGCCAATGCCCGTGTCATATTTGACAAGGCAGTGCAGGTGAACTACAAAACTGTCGATAATCTGGCAAGTGTCTGGTGTGAGTGGGCTGAAATGGAGTTAAAGCATAAAAATTTCAAAGGAGCACTTGAGCTGATGAGGCGGGCTACAGCTGAGCCGTCAGTTGAGGTGAAGCGAAAAGGTATCCTCAGTTCATCATTTCACATTATCTTCTTCTTAAGTGTTGGTAAAAATCGACCCATACTTTTAAGTTGAATTTGGCCATTCATGACCATTTTAAATAAAAACTTTAGCGGATTAGTTTTTGTATATATGGGTTGTAATGTTGTGTCTGTTTCTAGTCGTTCAATCATTCTTGATTTTTCCAAAAATGATCTACTTGATGAAAATTATACTATGAAACTATTCATCAAAAAACAAGATTTACATGAAAATATACACAGCCAAAGCCACCAAAAAAGCCTAGCACCAGCTATGACTTCAATTTCACTAAGATTTCTTCAGCTAACTTTGATATTCTTCTGCATCTGTTTGCCTATTCTGCTTCGTGGTTTAACCAATAGACTTGCGTTTGCCTGTTGTGGTTCCTAAGAAATGATTTCTTGGGAGAAAAGGAATCTCTGAATACTTACTTTTAGTGACTTTTGTAATCCTGGATGAGAGTGGATATCTCTGGCACATAAAGAGTTGGCTTACATCTGGATCAGTAGTTTTTCTGTGTCCTAGTCCTACTATGGATCCTACATTTAGATGATTTAATAAGAATATAAGATAATTATGTTTGCATTTGATGCTGTTTTCCTTTATTCAATGACAATGTTCAAAAGATAAATATGTTGTGGTTAATAAAGTGTGTTTTATGAATGGTTATTATGTGCTATATGCAAGGCTTTGAAGGGCTTTGTGATCCTGTTGGCATGTGGTTAGTGTCATTGTTTGGTGTATGCAGGATTTAATTGCGTTGCTTATTTGGATCCTGATAGTGAAGGGGGCAAAGCTACTTAGTGGGCTGCTATTTTTTAGACCTTTGGTGCTTTTTAGTCCTTATTGTGTTTTCAAATGCGATTGACCTTTAAAATATCATGGTAACTGGCTTTTTATTAGTTTCTGTTATAGAATAATGAGGGTTACTATTTGCTTATCAGTACAACTTGTTTCTCTAGCTAACTTTGGCAAGTGTAGGATTGGGAATTTATTAAGAGGGTAGGATTTAATGATTGTAGTTTGGCCATATCATTTTATAGTGTTATGGTCTCATTCTGAATGGCCCTGTATGCTTGTTAAATTCTTGGTTGAGTTTCATAAAGTTAAGGAAACCAGAGTTCAGAGGTTTATATTTTGGATGAGCTACTTGATTAATTGGTTTCATGTCACATCCTGTGAGGTATAAGGTCAATGGTCTAGTAGTGCAGTTACATTCTCTTGCATGATAAAAAATATGTATATGAAACTACCTTTGGTCTGTTTTCTTCTAATAAAATTGCCTCTTCTAATAAGGGGAAAAGCTACTCACCGGGTCTCTATTTTTTTACACCTTATATGCCTTGCCTTTTCTACTGCCATGGTATCTGATGTTTTAGTGAGGGTCATTATTTGGTTAATGGCACAGAATGTTGCTCTAGCTAGCTTAGAAAGGTGCTGATGGGAATTTGTTTTTGGGTAGGATTATTGATTAGTAGTGTGACCATGTCATGACAGTCTCATTCTATATGGCCCTGTTTTGCTGATGAAATTCTGAGTTACCACATCCTGTGAGTTAGAATGCTGATGATCTAGTTGTGCAGTTGCATTCTCTTATTACATGATAAAAGATAAATGTATGAAATTATCTTTGGTCTTTTTTCTTCCAATAAAATTTTCAGCTGTTGCTATTGATATGTAATTGCTTAAGAATATTTGACATAAGCCTGTTCATCTTAAAACTTGTTTATAATTGGGTTATGGTTTAAAATAGTGTGGAAAACTGGTTTATAAAATAAAAATTCTAACTGGTTTATGAAAAAATGGACTGGATTTTAAATTCAAACCCCTTTAAGTGGTTTTATTTGTATTTTAATCGAATTTATTAAAGTCCAAATCAACGCCTACCCTAGAAATGTTGTTATGGAGAGTGGACTAACTTTTAAATTGCCTTATGCTTTACTTTTAGTGGCTGCTGATGGGAATGAACCAGTCCAGATGAAGCTACATAAATCCTTGAGATTGTGGACATTTTATGTTGATTTGGAGGAAAGCCTAGGTTCTTTGGAATCTACACGTGCTGTTTATGAGCGAATTTTGGATTTACGAATAGCCACACCACAAATAATCATCAATTATGCATACTTTCTGGAGGTAGGTTGTACTGTTTTTGTACAGAAATCTTTTGGATTTTACTGAGCTGATTTTGGCTTATGGACAATTTCTTTCACTGATTTATGCAGGAACATAAGTACTTTGAAGATGCTTTTAAAGTTTATGAAAGAGGAGTAAAGATATTTAAGTACCCTCATGTTAAAGACATATGGGTTACATATCTCTCTAAATTTGTGAAGAGATATGGAAAGAATAAATTGGAGCGAGCAAGAGAATTGTTTGAAAATGCAGTTGAATCGGTATGCACAATTTATTTATTGATAGATTTCCAAAATCTAAGTGTTCTTTAAGTACAATTTCTTCTCAAGTTTTACATGATGATCCTTATGTAAGGGTGTCAAAAGGATAGATTGAATAAATTCTTAGTCTGATTAATGTATTAGATAAAATAATCCATTTTGATCAATTAAAACTATTTATTTAAAATAATTCCACTTATATAAAAGGGGAATGATGCTAACATTCCAAGGAGGGCAGAGACAGAGGAGATAGGGTAGAGAGGGCAGGATAGGAGAGTGGTAAAAAATTAAATATGATAAAATTATTTTGGATTAATTTGGATACATTATGTATTAATTATATGGTCCATTTAATTTGAAAATAAAAGCAGATGGATTATTATCCTTCCAGTTAATTTTACAATCCATTCAATCTGATCCAAGACATTTTATTTTAACAATGAATTAGATTGGATTTTCAATGGATGTAGACGGATCATTTATTGGATACGTTTGTTACCCTAACAAGATTGTAACGCATCATTATATTATATTCCTGTGTTGAATATTACTTTTTTAAATCTTTTAATGCATTGCAATAAATCTAATCATTCTTTTGGATCATGTTTGCCAAACAGACCCCAGCTGATCAAGTGAAGCCACTTTATCTGCAATATGCCAAGTTGGAGGAGGACTATGGTCTAGCGAAGCGAGCTATGAAGGTTTATGATCAAGCAACAAAGGCTGTTCCTAACAATGAGAAGTTAAGCATGTATGAAATATATATTTCTCGTGCAGCTGAGATATTTGGTGTGCCCAAAACAAGGGAGATCTATGAGCAGGCAATTGAATCTGGTCTTCCTGACAAGGATGTCAAAACCATGTGTTTGAAGTATGCTGAGCTGGAAAAAAGCTTGGGAGAAATTGACCGGGCCCGTGGAATATATGTATTTGCATCTCAGTATGCAGATCCACGATCTGATCCCGACTTTTGGATTAAGTGGCACGAGTTTGAGGTTCAACACGGGAATGAAGATACTTTCAGAGAAATGCTTCGTATTAAGCGAAGCGTATCTGCAAGCTACAGCCAGGTTCTTTGACTTCTCATATTCACTTTTCTGTTAGCCTGTAGCCTTGATATTTGGCATATATTTAATTTTTACTTCTATTGCTTTTCCAGACACATTTTATTCTGCCCGAGTACCTAATGCAGAAGGATCAAACTGTGAATCTTGATGAAGCCAAAGACAAGTTGAAACAGGCTGGGATCCCTGAGGACGAAATGGCTGCTTTAGAAAGGCAATTAGCACCAGCAGCTGACAATACAGTGACAAAAGATAGAAAAGTTGGGTTTGTGAGTGCTGGAGTGGAATCTCAGTCTGACGGAGGATTAAAAACTATTTCAAATCACGAGGATATCGAGTTACCAGAAGAAAGTGATTCTGATGATGATGATGATAAGATTGAAATTGCACAAAAAGATGTTCCTTCTGCTGTGTTTGGTGGTTTGATTAGAAAGAGAGATGAGGATGAGAAGAATGGAGAGATAGATCCTGCGAAAGATAAGGATAACAAAAATCTGCTTGGTGCTCTTGATAGAATAAAGAGGCGAAAACAAAATTAACTATTCGGTCTAGGTCTTCTGGATCAAATTTTGATAGCTGTGAAATTAGTTTTGGTTTGTATTATGTACCATCAATCTATCCAAAGATAATGCTGAAGATCCTTTCTGATGGTGCTAAATCGGTAAATCCCCAGTGGAGTCTTCATTGTACTTTTAAGGTCTGTTTACGAACTTCTCCAGAAGGGCATCAAAGAGAAAAGATATGAAGAAAAAAATGAATATGATTTCATTATGAGTTAAAATGCTTTTTTTCACGAGCTAAAAATAAAAATTTGGAAAATATTGGGAATTTTAATTTCATTTTGTTCTTATTTTTCTCTCTTGGAAGTCCTTATTATGAAAAAATTCATCCAAAACATGCTCTTACTTTCTAGTGTTATAAAATGCTTGCTAGGCCTAAATATTTCTAGTGTTTATAAAATGCTCACTTTCCAATGTGTGTATCCCTCCACTGTTTACGACATTATTTGCATCATAATTTTATATTTTCTTCAGTACAGGGAAAAAAAGGGTCACTATTTGTCCTGCAATGTGCATCAAGTTATCAGATCACAGTGAAGTACAAAACAGGGTACATGGTTGCTGATGTAGATTTGTCAAAAATAGAAAAGTTGTTATAATTTAGTTTTGCAGCCATGATTTGTACCCTTTAATTCAACAGCAGAATTAACCAAGTATGGTACTGCAAATGTCAAATCCATTGCTGATACCGAGTAAATATTGTGTTACTTGGGTTCTTACTGCACATGGCAGCATTTAACATCCATGAGACTCAAATCTGGATGAAAAAAATTGAGTTTGTCATTGATCAGGTCTGTTGATTCCAGTTGCACAGTACTATTATGTTCTTTAAGTATGTATCCTATCCATATCCCTAAACTTTTTGTTAGACTTTCTCTCTCCATGATGTATATTGGCTTGAAACCTTGAAATATGAAAAGCATTTTCTTGTTACATGGACAAAATGATGCCTTGCAATCTTACTCTGTAAATTATTTATTTGGACATGTTTACCTGTTCTGTAAGTTGACGCTATTGAAATTTGATGGACGCAGCTTCAGGGAGTAATTCGCTAGAAGGAAAATGTTACATGATGACATTTTTTACATAAAAACTGGGTTATTGGCATAGTTTTCCAGTTTTGAAAATTTCTCATTATTTTATCTTACAAATCCTTGTGATACTTGTTGGCTGAGTTATATGTGGTATTCCTGAAATGTTTGGGTTAACTCTTTTTTTCTACTTCAATGACTTAAACGAGTGGGTCAGATAGGAAAATGAATCCAGACACATGATAATGACTTGAATTTTTTTTAATATATTTTTATGTATGGCCTTAAGGGGTGTATATTTGTCGCAGGAATTAACAAGCTTCTCCCTTAGTGGCCTACTTCGCTTCTGCGAAGGTATTCAGATAGATGATGACTTTACGTATTATGTATTTGCACCAATAATATGAGTTATACATTACAGCTTAAATGAGGAAATTCCGGCATGGTAGGATGTTGATTGATGACCCGCTTTTATGTAGAAAATAGGGTTACTCAATGGAAACATTAGTCTATATCTTATCAGGCAGTTACATCAGAGGAACCTCAACCTAGTATACATCGTGATAATAGAGAGCTAATTTTGCTAAATTATCTGCATCCGTATTGTCACAGCGTTCGGTAAATTTATAGTGAGGTTTTCCAAAATATTTCAGAAAATATTTTCTGAAATGTAAATTTATGTTTTAATCAAATATTTTTGAGCACCTATTTCTAGAACGCTCTAGAAGATATTTTCTTAAACATAAAGAAAAATGTCTTTTAAAATATTTTTTAAAAACATTTTCCGAAAGGTATTTAATTATGAACATAAAAAGGTATTTTAGTCATTTCGTTGTGAGAGGTGCAGGTAAACAATGATGGGGTGGAGGAAGCTTTTGGCCTCTTTAGAATGTGCTAAGGTTCTCATAGGCCCACATGAGATTGTAAACTCTCACCATCCACAACACTTGTTTAAAATTGTAGATATGTTTTACTCCTATCCTAATCCAACCAGACATTATTAGACTCTCCCACCAATGACACCATAAAATCCTAAGCATGATAGGGAACCTAATCCCGCCTTCAAATAATAACCGACATAGAATGATACAAAATTTGCCGTCCAGCTGGGGGACGTATCAGTTTCACCAAGAATTTACAAAATCAATTTATGCCAGTAATGCTTTAATTCATAGGAAAATATGAAATATTATGTTTTGAGAAAATAAATTAACATTTTAATAAAAAAACAGTTATGAAATAAAAAAAATTTAATTCTTACTCAAAAAATAAAAATGTAAGTAGACAAACAACATCCAAGTGTATTCTTAATCATTAGTTACTTCTTACTTACATGATACAGAATATTTTCTGCACTTAAATTTTCTTTTTAAATATTAATAATATCCTTGTTATTTTATATATTAAATAATTATTTTTTCATATTTATATAAATATCTCTCTTATAACTTTTTTAACAATAATAAAAATGATAACAATAATAAAAATGATATTAGATATTGTTAAGATATTTATAACAATTTAAAAAATTTAGTTTAATATATTATTTTCAAATATTTAGGTTTATGATAATTAATTCAATGTTGCTTAAATAAATATTGATATTTCTCAATATTTATTAGATTTTTTATTATTTATCAAGAAAGTTTGTTAATTTTTATGAAAACAGTTAATAGTTTTTTACTTGATTGCACTTATTTAAATAAGAAAAAAAATTATTTAATAAATAAATTTTAAAATAAAAGTAATAAAGAGATTGTTAGCATACTCAGAATTTGTTACGTGCAGAAAGCAATATATATATATATCATGTAGAAAGCAACTGCAAATAAAAAATTACTCATTCCACTCAAATTAATGAGTTACCTTGAGTCTCTGATTACTTTATTTTGATTAAATAGTTATTTTTCAATAAATTCTTCTTACACAAACTTTAATAAGCTATTATTTTTCTCAAAAATATATTTTTATTTCTTACTAAGAACCGATGGATGAAAATAATTTTAACTAAGAACACGTCAAGCACTGGAGGCAAGCTTTTTTTAGACACAAAAATGTACTTTTATTTTATTATTATTATTATAGTAATTAATCTTTATAAAATATTTAGAAATCCAGTTATTTTGTGTGCATAATTTAGTATAAAAAAGAAGTTGGCAAGTTGGACAGGATAGGTTGTTTTTTTATAAGCATGTATATATTAATGATGTCTAATACTATTTTTTAGAAGTTTTAAAGAATAAAAATGAGTGGGGTATAAATTAGGCCAAATTCAAAATTTAAAAGTAAAAAAAAAAAAAAGAGAGAGAGAAATGTCAAATTTACATCATTTTCATTTTTTTTTGGTTCTGGGATTTTGTTGGACCAGAGGGTTTCATTCTTAATTGATTTAGTAACGTGGCTCACTAGAAGGGAACATAATGTTTGGTTTGTACTCTTTTTTTTTTTCCTTTTTTTTTTTAATTTGTTCCGTTTGTGGGTTGACTTTAGTCCGTTTAAACTGTGTCGCCGTTCACAAGACGAAAGCCGGTGAGCTTATATTCAAAGTTTCGAACTTAGTTTCTTCTTTTCACATTCTTTTTTATTTTTTTTTTGCAAATAATTATTTTGTGGACTTTCACATAATTGTCTTTTAGTGGGAGAGGTCAATTTAATGAGCAGCCACGTGTTACTTTTCTTTTTATGGACGAGAAAGATTCATCAAAAGTAATTTTTCTCCATTTTTTTTCTGGTCGAGTTTAAATTAGTTTGAAGTTCTCATAGACATAAACAAGAAGGGTGCATCGATATTTAGTTTAAAATTAACTATGTACAATTTGTATCTCTTGGAGCGTAATAACTACAATCCATGTCTCTTTAATACATGTAATCCAAAACCTTTAGCTTTGTTGCGCAAATTAATCGATGGGTTTAAATTTGCACATAATAAATTTATGCAGATTGATCCCAAACACGTGTTTAATAAATTTTTAATTTATTTAATAATTGTTTTCATGGTTAGTACTAGTACTGGGGGGAGAAACAGAGGACTAAAAGGAAATAAGTAAGGAAAAAATAGAAGAGAAATTAAGTGAAAATAAATATTTTGTTAAAGAAAAATAAAATAAAAATTATAAGATTAATTGATTTAAAAGAAAAGAAAAATAGATATTTATATAAACTGTTGTATAAGTTTTAAGGTTTAGTTATTAGATAATATGCATACAAATATAAAAAACAAAAGTTAAAAAAAAAAGCTAAAAATAGTTTACTAAAATAAACTAATTATGATTTTTTTGTTTTCAAAACTACCTCTTCCTTTAATATTTCTCATTTCAGTATGGCCCACTACTTAATCTCTTGCGCAAAACGTTTCTTTCTTATATGTAAAACCGTCTTTGGCTTCATACACAACAGCATCTCTTTCTTGCCAAATTCTATAGAGAGTTTAATTATTTTTTTTATACACATATATTTGTCAACATTCTTATTTTTAACCTGTGAGTAAGGTTCAGGTAACTGGCTTGAAATGCTTCTAGACAAAGATTGTACAAATACACACTTGCCATACCAAGTATCCAATACAAATGTGAAACCTAATATTACACTATTACCTTCATGCCGCTAACTAGACATAAAGAGGTTTACAAAAATATTCACCCCAAAAAATTACAAAGAGGAACATATCTAATCCTAATTAAGTTCCCCATGTGTTTTTCCTGTTTTTCTATCCTATCTAATTCACGTTTAACTTGAACCACATATTTGGGATATGGATCATACACACTCACAAAACAAACAAAAAATAATAATCATCATCATCACCCTAACCCAACCATAAACTTATATGCCAACAAAATAAAATAAAATATTCCTACTGCAATGTCTACTCCTATTCAAATATTTACACTGTTACTTTTTTTTTTTTCTGTAAAATGTAACTAATAACATATTAATCCATTGGGATTAAGCGGCACGGTTAATCATCTGCATGTACTGTTCTAAGGACTGTTGTCTCTGCAACCTCATCTCTTCGTTGAACTTCCGTATGAACGCTTCCACGCGCCGATTCAACTCCTCTTGACCCAGCGACGGTTCTTTCCGCAGCCTCCCGGCGGCCGGAACGTCGATTAAGGTCTCCTCGGACTTGTTCTCCTGCGGTGGGGCGAGCGTGTCACACTTCTTCACGTGTCTGCTCAATGGCATGGATCGACCCTCCGTTATGGCCTTCCACGTGCTCTCCAACGTTTCGTGGCGTTTGGCCTTGGCCACCACCCTCAACGCTCTCCCACCTGCACATTCATTGCTTCAGTCAACCTTCTTTCAAAGCCGCTACATGCAACTTGCTAAACGACAATCTTTTCCGCGTTTTCAAAAATAACTGCCACACATGTTTTTAACGTATGGAAACAGTAATGACGGAATAAATGATCATAGACTATACATAAATGATCATTTATTTATTTTTTTAGTAAAATTTTCTACTAGCAGTATTAATAATTAATAGGTTAAAATATATATATATATATATATATACCTTCGGAAGTGGATTTAAGGAATTTCCGGTGAGTGAACCTAGCAGACATGAGAGGCTTCGGCGACGGCGATGGAATCTCCGTTGAGTCTGTTCTCGTGACTGTTATTCCGTGGTGGATTACTTTCTTTTCCACTTCTTGTTCTTGGAGCGCGGGTGAAGCGTTAACGATTGGAGAGGGTTGAGATTGGATATGTGGATTGGGTTGAGGTTTGGAGGGGTGGAACCTGGAGGAGGCGACGATGGAGATGATGATGGTGTTGAGGAGGAGGAAGAGGTAAGGAGGCTTGAAGCAGAGGAGGAAGAAGGTCCAGAGCTGAGGGAGGTGAGCGGCGGCGATGGGAAGAGAGACTTTGACTCCGAAGGCGGCGAAGATGAGGGCGACGGAGAGAAGAAGAAGTTTCCAAGAACGCATGGTTTTGGAGGTTTTGAAGGAATGAGAAGAGAGTGGTGCTGACAGACAGGTAGCAATGTCGGAATGGGAATGGATTTATAGAGATGGGAAGGACTCTGCGACCACACTCATCATTCAATCTCAGCCGTTCAATAGAGGGACTTCATCATGCCTCTATACCGTGTAGGACCCTCCCCTCCCTTTTCCGTTACCATTTTTTAACTTTTAGCAGAAAAAAATGGAGGGGAGTGACATGGAAGGAAGAAACATTAATTGGATAATAATTAAATAAAATTATTTAGAAGGAGAGGTGATGAGTGAAAAGTTTCTAATACATTAATTGCATAATATTATGAATTTTCAAAATATTTGTATTTTTATTTAATAGGAATGAGAATACATTAAATTTGAAAAATATTAATTATGAAATTAGTATTTCTTAAAATTTGAAATTACATTAAAAAAATTAATTTTTAAATTTAATATATTTAAATAATTAATTTCAGATGGAATCATTTTTTTGTAACAAATATATTTCCTTAGTTAAATTATTCACATCCTGTGTAATGACTAAAATATAAATAGTTGGATAAACTTTGTAAATATTTAAAAAGGTTTAATAAAAGCGTATTTCATATTTATATAATTTTAAATTATACATTAACATAATATTATATTAATTATTTTTTTCTTGTTTTTTTATGCAAATGTATTGATTGAGGAGATTTCATTGCCAAAAATAAATATTACACATCTAACTTCATATTATTATATGCGTAATAATAATATTTTATTTTTTACAATTATTTAAAGGTTTTTTCAAAAGTCAAACGTTTAAATTAAAAATAATAGCAGTGACAAGAAAGCTAAAAGATATTTTATGTCTTGTGAGAAACTTGTTCTACTTTTATATTTGTTTTCTTAAGTTTTATTCGCGTACTTCTATGTATGAAGACTATGATGCCTTTTCTGTTTGCATGTTTTTTGTTTATTAATTAGTTTTCAAAATATCACTTACAACTAAAATAAAATATTTTATCTTTTATACAAATATTTCCCTCATAATTATAATAGACTAAATGTACTTTATTCTTATTTATGTAAACTGATGTTTTGAAAGAAATAATGGATATAAGTAGCATTTTACTGTAGCAAATGATGAGAGTGGTGGAGCCAATGCAGCATATCCAACTTTCTTAATTATGCAAGCCAAAGTAATTGATGTCCAAAAACTTTAACGGTAAAGCTCAGTTCTTTATCTTCTATTCTTACCCTTTTCTTCATAAATCACTCTATCTTTAACTAACAAGAATAATTAGAGTTTAGAGCACTATCAAATAAATGTTTTGGTCCGTTTTTGGAATTTTTTTAGTTATTAAAGAACAATTATCTTAAAATAGATTTCTAATTTTTATTACTATTTTTCAAAATAATTAAAACCACAAAAAAATAAATTTAATTGCAATTTCAAATAGTTTATTTAATTAATTTTCCTCATCCTTAATATAAAGCACTTTATTCTTAATATAAAACGATTTTAACGAAAATTACATATATTAATAAAAACAATTGTTTTATTTGTTTTTTTAAGATAATGCTATCAAACTTATCAATATTATTAATATTTTTTTTTAAATAGTTATTTATTAATAAAAAAATACATGTATGTATAATATTTTACAGGACTAAACAACGAGTTTTTATTTATAAAAACTATAAAATATTTTTTTTTAAGTTATATATTTATTTTAAAACATGTGTTATATTAAAGACAAAAATGAGTATTATTTAAAAATACAACATTTTCATAGTAATTAAGCATCAATTATTCTACAAGAGGCATAAATTATCTTCTGCTTTTTGAAAACTCGCTACATTATTTTATACTAAAATATACGACTTCTTTCGTAATTTTTAAACCGATATTAAGTAATTTAGTGGCTATTATTTAAAATGAAATAAAGAGATAATTTGTATTTATTTACACTCTGAATTTTTTTCTGTTTACGATTTTTTTTATAAAAAAATAATTTACTTTTTTAAAGCAAATAATGATATATTTTTTACAGCTAGGTTATATTTTACATATGGATTAACGAGTCTGGATATTTTCCTCCAACTTATATGAGGTATATATGTAATAATAAAATATTATATATATATATATATATATATATATATATATATATATATATATATATATATATATATATATATATGCAGATAATTTGTGTGTGGTTCAAGACTTCCTTCCCATGTGGTCTGACTAATTTTAAAATTATGAATAATTATTTTATACAATATTAATTATGATACAAATATAAAGATATATAACTTTTTATTTTAATAAAATTACTTTATTAAATATTTTTTAAAAATATAACTTATAGAATCCCATAGATATGATTTAATTTATGTTATCGTATTTATTTTATTTTTATAGTTAAGATATTATTTACTAACCATCATAAAACCATATTTTTTAATTCAGAAACCTATATCATAACATTCTTTTATAACGATTATTTATTTATTTTTAGTAATTTATCTTTTCATTAATTTTTAAACAATTTTTTTATTCAAAACAAAAGTCTCAACTTTGAAAAAAAAATTAATGAATAATACATATTTTAGAAACTAAATAATTTGTATATTATTAATATAAATATATAATTAATAATTTCTTCCTATTCTTTTAGTTAATGTATAGTTGGAAGCGAAACGAGTGCATGGTGAAGGGCAACGCGTCAATAAAGACGTTGCTATAACAGCCAATTTTAATAGTACTCGTTTTATAACTGACTAATTATCTTTTTAAGAAGATTAATTTGTTTTATTATGGAAAGGTATATGATTACATCCATTGGAAATTTATAAGGAGCAGAGTTATTCAAAATTGGAAAAATGGAATACAATGCTACAAAAATATTGAAGTTCTTTATAGAAAAAATTAGGCGTTATGACCGAAGCAATACATATTTTAACAACACTAATTAAAGAATTAATAGATAGCTTTCTTTTAATTCACGTTAAATCCAACAAGTTCGATTAGTTGAGATAAAACTTTGAAACGCATCAACCGTGTTGATTAGTCAAACTATAATGATATTTTAAAATTTTCCAATTAAAATCTTAAGGATACTAACTATCTTTTATTAAAAAATTTGTCCTAGATGACCGTGATTACAGTTTTCATGCAAATGAAATCAGTTAGGCTAAGCAATAATATTGACTTAACATGAGGAATACATATATGCGGGTTGATACATATACTATATTATTTTCTTTTTCGTTTTCTTTTTGGTCTCTATGATATCACATTATTAAGTGACTATCTTAGTGATGACAGGTGGGTCATCTTGAAAATAAAACAGAAAATCAGCAACAGACAGAAAGGTTTAGTGAGCTAACAAATTCCTAGCAAAGAGGATTAAAAAATTATATTGTTTTTAAGGTTAATTCACTATAATAATATCTGAGAGAAAAAGACAATCTAACCGATTGATGATAATGACAATTAAAGTTGTTTATTTGGACATTTCAAACCATAATTTTAGGAGTTTCTGGATTCAATCCTCATCCTGTTGTTCTGCTACAAATCTCAACTCTACCACTTTCTATCTCCTTAAAGAGATAAAATGGTCGGTTCAATGAAATTACCACATCCATAGAAACTAACAACTTCCTTTAATTCATCCATAAAACTGACTTGTGCCTTTCAAGAACGAAATTGCCTTGCAATTCCCAGAAAGTCCAGACAAAAAATTATGTGTGATATTCAGAATTTAGGTAAAGGAAGTTTTCAAAAAGATATCCATAATATAAAAAATGTGATTATATTTTCATGGTGGATGTGATAGTATAAATCTAATATTGATTTTTTTTATATATATTTTGGTTTCATAAGCAGAAAACACGGAGCTGAGATTGCCTACACGACAAAGATGGAAGATCCCAACGTAAAAATCATTCTCTTTTTGGTAATATTTAATAAGAGTAGAGCAGGTTTAATTTTAGGTCTTCTTTATATTATATACGCAAACCAGCATAGTGAATTAAGCGGCAAGAATGTAATAGTTTGCATGTATTTTAAATTATGAAATTGTGTGATGTTAGTTCATCTTCATGAGATATAAGGTTTTTCATGTAAGAATTGAAAAATGTATTAAAAATATTTTAGAAGGTACGTGTCATGATTTGACAAAGCTGAAGTGATTTGGTGCGAAATAGGTGAAGTTTATGAATATATTATGTGTCGGCAAACAACCTCGGCTTTTCACTTTGTCTAGTAAATGCTGCATAATTTCTGATTCAATAACATATAACTTGATATAATAATTATATATTATCATTCCACCACACCACCAAAGTGATAAAGATACATACATAAAAAAAAAAAAAAAAAGAAAAAAAAAGTGCAGTTTTCAAATTGAGAAAACTGGAATAGTCAAAAGGGAAACGTATGGAAGTACATTATTTTGGATAATGTAGGGCCTTGTCATTATTTAACTGTCTTAGCTGGTGGATAGATTAATGGCAGTTGATAACGTTCAGATCACAAATTACATCATTCAGGAAAGTGTGGAAGATTAGTACTTAGCATGATTGGTGAAGAAGTTGAGAAATAATGAGTTTAACGGTTTATCTTAGTCCTTCTGAAAGTCAAGAATGGAGTATTATGCCCATGCACCGTCCATTGCTCAGGAAAGCCCAAATGTTTGGCTTAGAATGTCACAGCTCAGATTTAATTAAATTCTACATTTTTTTAAATAATCTCAATTTCTGAATGTTTTATATGTGATTCGTACTATTTTATTCTTTTTTAAACACAGATAAATAATATTTCAATATTAATTTTGTTATTTTTTAACTTTAAATTGAAAATAACTTTTAGATAAATTAAAATCATCAAATATCACAGACCATATAACTTCTATATAATATATTATATATTATCATTGGACCACATAGGATAACGATAAAACAAAGTACAGTTTTCAAATTATAATATTTTTCAGAATTGGAAAGAGAAATAGAAAAACAAGAATAAATATTTTAAAAATAAAAAGTAATAATATAATAAATTATAAGGTGGTATTTAAAATAATAATATTAAGAAAACACTTATTTATCAAATATATTGCTAATAATTTTAAAAAAAATTAAGAAACTAAAAATAAGTTGAAATATAAGAAACTCTAATTCAGAAATTTAATTAAAAAATTTAAACAAGTAAATAACACATTTATTATTTATGGATACAAAAATTTGCAAAACGTAACTCTATTAAAAATTAATTCTAATATTAATAAAACAATATAAAAAAATACATAATTTAAAAATATATATGTTTATAATAAATAAAATAAATTTGTTTATAGAAAGTATAAAATTGATGAACTTTATTATTGTAGTGAGTATGGACACAATAATGCCACCTTCATGCCCTATTCCTCCTAAAGTTCCTCTTATACCCTACCTGCTTGAATAGCAGACAGTCATAGCACTACAATAGATGCAGAAACAAATGAGAAAGGTTACAAATGTAGATGTTAGTTAATCGAAGGTGACAGCAAGAGCTCCATATAATGGATTCACCAATTCTTTATCTTCCTCCTCTTCGTGTGTTTGTAATGCATGAAATGTAACGAGTATTTGTAATGGATGAATAAGTTTCAATAAGAACTGTTATAGAAAAAGACCAATTCTTTATTTTCCTCCCCTCCATTGCTTAAGAAAATATATTATACAATAAGACCAATTCTTTATCTTCCACCCCCTCCATTGCTTCTGAAAATGTCATATTTGTGTTTGTAATGCATGAAATCACATGTGTGTTTGTAATGAAAATGTTGTAATGCATGAATAAGTTTCAAAAATAGATGTTATACAATAAGATACTCGTATTCATAAATAACATACATGATTATCAATTATTTTATAGTTTATTTTTCTTTTGTGTTCAATATTTAGAACGTGTAACTCTGAGTTATTTTATGGTTTTATTCTTCTTTTGTTTTCAATGTTCGTTTTATTGTTAATTAAGTCAGTTGAGTATAATTAATAGAGAGAGAGGGAGAAGCTAAAGATTTTATTTTAAAGGCTTTCAAACTGTCCTATTTTATATATAATTGATAGTCTTCTTTAAAAAAACTATTAAACTAAAAGGAAATGTGTTACCAACATCTGCTTTTATAATGATATAGTAGTCAACAATAAACAATTATTTTTAAATTGATAAAAAGTAAGAAAATAATAATAATTTGTAGGTCATTGGTCGTAAATGTATTTTCTTATGGCATACACAATAAAGTGATTAACTCGTGGGCTCAACTTGAATTACAGAATTTTTAGTTTCGTTTTTATATAAAAATGTTTATGAAGTTATAATGAGATGCAAATTAAGTGCACCAGTAACATGAACGTCCAAGTATTATTATACTGCGTATGGATACAAACCCTTCAAACCACAAACCAAACTTCTCAATATTCGGTTACGCTGAAATCGCTGAAATGTACCCATAGCCATACCAACCACAATGTCAATATGGTCTAAATTCATCAGTTATCAGTTAATAATAAAGACTATTCTAACTTCTAGTTTTATCTAGTGGTGAGTGTTCTGCCATCACTCTTTGGAATTTGCCTTTGACAAAAAATTGCATCTTTTGCAAGAATCTTACTATCAAGGAAAACCAAAGTGGGAGAACTTTTATTGTAAAATTAAAACAGATTCAAGAAGACATCTTCATTTTAGGTTCAGACAGACATTTTTGCTTCCCTTTATATTGTAGGATAGGGAGCTTTCATCAAAGTAGTATAACTTTCACTGATAGCATGCCATCCCAATTATTAAAATGAAAATTGTCACTTGATGCTGTTGCACCATCAGGGTATCTCATGTTCATTACGCAAAAGTATGTCACTATAAATGGCCATCACGGTAGAAAGTAAATAATGATAATAAAAACTAATCTCTTATAGTATGGCTGGGAAATTACAACGATAAAGAAAACAATACACAGGTGGTGGATGGACAGCCTTCTACAGCAAAATAACATTCAAAAAGAAAAAACAAGTCCACTTGGCATCAATGTTTTCATGTTTCTAGCGCCACCACAAAGAACTCTTAAATACATCTCAGTAGCCTGATTTTTTTTAGCTTACTTTGTTAATCATTTTTCTTGTTTTGTCTAAGCATTTTCTCAACTTCTCCACTATATGGTGCAGGATGATAAGCATACTGTTGAAGAACAGAAAAGACAACCATCTCTATACATACCAAAATATTCTGCATTGCTTCCTCAATGTGTTCCACATCTAACCGAAAAGGAAGAGATTGAATGACGCCAAATTTTGCTAAAAGGCTCAGCAACATTCCCTGCACGCGTGGCAAAAAGAGTTCGTTGTTATCAAATAAACAGCCCTAGATGATGATGCAATTATATATGAAGGATAACAGAAAATTATACCGCTAGGAAAAGAATTTAAGATATAAGAGACAAATGGATGGATGAAGCAAATTGAAGAACAAAAAGTTGTAAATGGAATGGAATGACCCATCAGTCGGGGAATGAACAACAAAATCCAAACTAATTCATCATTCAAAGTTTGGGACAAGAGTTAAAGGCAATTGATTTCTAACGAAGTTTCCATTTTTAAATAAATTCAGAAAAATGCTAGTCTTTAGTTTAGATTTGATATGAGTAGCAAACAATCTCAGTGTCAAATTGTCTCATTGATTTCTGATTTGTATTCTTTCCCAATAAATAGACACAGTACAGGACGAATATGAGATGATTTTCCCTTTTATAACAAAAAATTAATGTTGATTTTCTCTAGTTCAATTTTCACATTTTAGACTAGGGATACAATTCTTAGTTTATTACACACATCTGTACATGAACAAGGACGACTGCTGGGCTAATACTCAGAAGGTCTTGAAGATTTATTAGAGATTTAGTAATTAGATTTAGACCATGCAAATTGACTTCATCAGTGATGACTTAGCTACTTCAACGGCAAAGTATTTACATAAACACCCCAAACTACAACACAAAAGGAACTTAAGCTGCCCAAAGAATAAAATCCAACTTGATCAAGTGTTTTATAGTAACAACAATAAAACTGACAACCCACTAAGTGAGGTCAGTTACATGGATCAAAACCCACCATAACGTTCTGTTGTAAATCACGCCTTTAGTTTTTCTTAGCCTTCTTCTAGTGACTGGTTTACTTTTCCATTTGGTCTACTCTCCTTACTTGGGCTTCTGTAAGTTTTCTCATGCCTAAACCACTAAAGGTTGTACCATCTTCTCTACAATAGGTGCTACCTCCATATTTTCTCTAATGCATTTATCCCTAAACCTGTTTTGCCTAGTGTGTTCAGTCATCCAACACAACATACTCATTTTTGCTACTTTGAGTTTTTCTCTTGATGGCTACACCAAAATAAGTAAAATCATAATATAGAAAAAAAATTAAAATAAACAAAGAGAAAAGGGTTGAGAACCACTAACTTGGCTAAGTATGTGTATCGATTCTATATGTAAAGACAAGTTTTTTTATTTTTCTGTAAGTAAAGAAAAGACCATACCAACCAGCATTATAAATTTAGAAAGTTTTGTAGTTCAAAAATTGTTGTTTCTATATTCTTCTAACAGGGAGGGCTCTGCGGCTCTCTGCTGCTATTTTTGGCTCGAAGTCTTCTTTAGGTGGTCATTTAACTCAGCTTATCTGATGACTACATAAAGGATAAGGAGTTTACCTGCCAAAAGCAGAAGAAAACAATTCCTTTGATACACAAGAATTTCGCTAGAGGCGTGTGTGGTGCCAGTTCTTTAGCAAACACATGGTAAAAGACCACCAGAGAATACAAGGCTAACGACACAGATATGTTGAGGATGACGGTGAATGTCCAGCTCAACCAAGTTGGATACAGCCCAAGTAACTGTAATGCAATCATCAGAATTGAACATACTGGCCGGATAACAACAAATTGCCATGTCCAATATTTTAGAAGCTTCAAATTACGGTAGTCCAGGTGAACAGTACGAGGCTGCAAAAGTTCAATTTACACAATTATGAATACCATGACATCATTAACGTCATATACAAAATGCAAATTTCTTGCGAGAAGAACAAATCCATTCTCCCCAAATGTTTAGCACAGTTCTAAGTAGCCACACCTGAAAAAATGTCATGGGAAAAGAGTGGTGAATTTCCCTGCCTTTAATTTCATCAGGCACAACGTTTCCACTGATTGATATGTTCAAGTAACTATACATCAAAGCCAAAAACTTGGCAATGACCAAAGCTTCATAACATTCTTTAACTGACTCCAAAAAGGTGAAAAACTCCTTGCTTCCTCTAATATCCAAGAGACCCACAAAGGAGACAGTTGCATAAAGGGGAGCCATAAGAATGATGATGATTATAGCCCTTTGTTCTTTTGGATTCTTCCAATAGAAGAGATGCTGAGACAATAACTGCGACGTGAAATGCATGGAAAGCATAACACAAAACGCAGATCCCAGCACAGTAATCTGTGCGGCATTGAGTGTGCTTAGATCTATCATTTCTCCCAACGCTCTGTCTGAGATGAAAGCCTAATAATTTCAGAACCTGCAAAAGAAATTTAGAAAAGGGTCAAATTAAACAAAAGGAAATTAAAGCATCAAACAATACCCTCAAAGAGAAAACCAAAATTAACTTAAATTCATAATAATAAAAGGTCAATATAATTTGCAGCAAGACCAAAACATGTTTGCTTCATAACATAACAACCTAGTTCCTCTCGAAATTCACATAAACAAAGACCACTTTGGAAAAGACGAGTTTCGCTTTCAGCGAAAAACTAAAAAGCAAACTTGATTTATGAACAAATCCAAAGGAAATAATAGAAAGAAGTTGAAAAGAGAAAGCACGAAACACACACTAAATCGACGTGATTCAACAAATGGCAGCTGAGGCTATGGAAAGGAAGGGTTTATGATTAGTATAAATTAATAATTCAGACACGTGGCACCAATTATTATATTGTATCGTGTCACCGTGTGTCGGCCATGGCGTGCGCTTATTAGTTCTTAGGGTGGTTGGTCAATGTGGACGACGGAACCTGAAATTCAATTTGTATACTGCATTTGGAAATTTAAAGATTTTGGTTTCATATTGAGAATTTCTTTTTTCTTTCTTTGATTTGTGTATTCAATTTTATTTAACCATTAGTTCAGTAGATTAGATTAAAGATGTCGCAACATATCTCAAGAATAAATTATAAAGTGATAAAATAAGTATGTAATATGATATTCCTAAAAAATATTTAATACAATAGAAATTGGTAAAATTTATTCATTTTAATATGTATTTTATGAATTTAGAGAAAATGAAATAAAACTTAACATGTATATACCATAAATTTGTCTTTCTAGAAAGCTATTGATACGGTATTAGTTGGATAATCCAATAATTCAATCCAATCTAGGTTTAATTTTCTTTATTAGATTAAATTTAACTCACATCAATTTCTTACAAAGTGGTGATAAATTATGAAGGTTGATTGAATTCAAAAAATTCGATCAAAATTATTAAATAATATTTATATTTATATTTTATTAATTTTAGTAACTTGAAAGTATTTGAAAGGCTCCACTTATCAAAATGAATTTGAAACATGATAAAAGTATGCATCAAACAGAAATTCAAATACTAATTACGACTAAACTTTATTCTTGGGAGCATATTTGATCTCCAGGTTTCTATTTTAATTACTGGAGAATCAACATGTATCATATATCTTGTCCTATTTCTCTTATTCATTAGTCGCGCAAGGGATGTGCCAACGGGTAACATTTTCTTTCTATCGCATCCTTTATTTAATCACACTTTTCTTCTCACTCTTTTCCTACCATTTATCTCTTGACTGTAAAAATTATTGAGACATACAAATGCAATCTTATTGAAAAGGAACAAATGGTTCTGGTCTCTACCAAAGAAACCAGGCTAAAATGGGAATCTATTGCAGTCTTCTGATTTCTGTGTATTGTAATCAAATGGTTTAAGAGTTGTCTCAATTGACACAATCCAAAATAAGTTTTCGAGTCTGATTAGTGCTAGTGATTCTTATATTTGAAAACCAGTATATAGAAAGCAAGTATTCAATTTTACCAGAAATAATCCCCTGCAGAAACATTTCTTTTAACAACTCATTTCTTGTTACATCAATTGATACATACATACGGTAGGATTGTTGAAATGAACCAGACAAATCAGTTCCTGCTGTAACTTTAAAGCACAACCTTATTAGAAACCTGATATCATCACAACAAAGTCCAGACACAGGATTCAAATATATAACACGAACTTCATTCAGTATGACAACGATCATGGCACAAGCAATATCTTCCCAAAATGCTCGCTGCTTTCCATAAGCTGATGAGCTTCCGCAGCTTCGGCAAGAGGGAAAGATTTGTAGACCACAGGTTTAACCTTTCCTTCGGCAATGGCAGGCCAAACGTTCTTCTCCACTTCGCTAATAATCAAGGCTTTATTTTCAAGACTTCTATTACGTAAACCAGCCGCTGAACAACATTCACCATATGAGATACAGAAATATTATGTTCAACTAAGTTATAGATCGTATCACACTATATAAAAGAGCTCACATTCAAATAATGAAAAAGTTTGCTGTTCAAGCGTATGTTTCTGTTAACATTGGAGAAAGGCTAATGCAGGTTCATAAAAGTAACACCTTTGCTAGTTTTCCATTGATCGTAGGTATCCTAATGGGTTTTCCAAACAGCTTAATGCTTCCTCATACAAAACTCATTTTCAAGAAGATCAAAGGAGTAGAAATTCGAAAGGGGTGTGCCTATTCTTGATGCAGGCAAGTCTAGAAGGAAAGTAACCACAATGATAGAAACAACTCGAAAAATAAAAAACTTCAAGAAGCTCCTATACAGAAATGCAAAAAAAATATAACAGTAAGAATGTGCTAAAAGCACAAACAGAATTTGTAAGATGTCATTGGAAAATTAAGAAAGTTAACACTGTTTTCAATTCCCTCATTATTCTCCCCACTACCCAAAATTTAGAAGTTCATAAACTGCTTTGCATTTAGCAATTATTCAGAGACCTTATTTATTGTTTTTTCTTTAATTATTTTCTTCGTCAACATACAAGATTTGGCACGATGTCTATACTTGCAGAGACAAATGTTTACAACAGAAACTGAATTCGAGCAAGAGATTAAAAAAGGGTATATTCCCAAGTTTGCAATACCTTGAACTGTGAGACGCTTAGCAAGTAAAGGGCGGAGATCTACTTGTGTAGTAACCCCACCTTGAAAGCCAATAATAAAAAGCCTTCCATCCAAATTCAAGCTATCAAGATTTCTTTGATAGTACGATGCTCCCACACAATCAAGTATAACATCAACACCTGCAACCGCACATCAATTACACTGTTACAACATGCTTCTCTAATGGACAAATATAAACATAAACATAACAGGTACTATTACATAAATATCAAACGCCAAGGAATACAGGAAAATCACATCATGCAAGCAAGCGATAATACCTTGTCCACCAGTTTCCTCCTTTACCCTAGCAACAAAGTCTTCTGTTTTGTAATTGATGGCCACATCAGCCCCAAGACTCTTGCAAAAAGCTAGCTTCTCCTCACTCCCTGTCAAGCAATATCTAGTCTAGAATAAAATTTGGGGAAACATTGCTTGGAATTTCAATAACCAGATGGAACATTTTCACTAAACAATATATCAGAGAGACAGCTAATCTTCAGTTTTCCACATGTTGAATAAAGGGATAAATGGGTACCGAACCTGCAGTAACAAATACTCTGGCCCCTCTATACTTGGCTATCTGAATTGCAAACGTACCAATCCCACTAGAACCTCCATGAATCTGGGAGTGAGATGTAATAAATTAAAGTTCACACAACACTTAATAAGTTAGCAAATTAGGGTCATCATACATCTTTTAGGTAAGATCCAGTGAAAATGCTTGCGCGGTAGGGTGATATAATGATAATAATAATTTAAAATTTAGGATACGATGAAATACCAACAGGGTTTCCCCTTGAGATAAACGACTCGTCATGAAAATAGTAGACCACACAGTGCATGCGACCTCAGGAAAACTGGCGGCATCCGTGAGGGAAACACCTGGCGGAACCGGAAGCACTTGCCCGGCGGGAACAGCAACTTTCTCGGCATAACCTCCTCCGGCGAGAAGAGCACAGACCTGTGAATTACTAATTTTGAGTGACAGTGAAACACTAACAGAAGAAAAGGGACTTAGGTTAGGAGTACCTGATTGCCGATTTTCCACTTTGTAACGTTTTTACCGACAGATAGGACAGTTCCGGAACATTCGAGACCGAGGTAGGGACTGGCACCCTTAGGGGGAGGGTGGAAGCCCTTCCTCTGAAGGGTATCGGCTCTGTTAAGGGCAGTGGCGTGGACTCCGATGAGAACCTCGTCGTCTCGGAGTTGGGGATCTTCAACTTCTTGCAGCTGCAGCACTTCAGGAGCCCCCGGACTCGTTATCACGATGGCCTTCATCTTCTTCCCTTCCGTCTTCAAGCCTCTCTAGTCCCTTTTTCAGGATTTATACTACATCATACATCAAATAATTACATGTAATATCGCCAAAAACTCATCATCATCTTCCAACATCTCTTAATTGTAGCATTATTTTCCCACAAATAGTTTTACTCAAGGATAAAGTTCAAAAGTCTGGATTTTTAAATATTTAAATCCCTAATCAAAATTACTATTAAAAGTTGAGTATATATAAAAATAGATTTGAAGATAGATTTAACAGACTCCACCACGTTCATTTGAGAAAAAAAATGTGTGGGAAAGAAGAGTTTAATTGGTTAAATGTTGGTGTTTGAATTTTTATAATCAAAATTTTTCCACTTCTTACGCTTCACTAATAGAGGATGATATGCCTCTACTGTAAAATACCCGTCCATCTTAAGAAAGTTATATTCATTTGTACAGAATTACAAAAATTCCTTGCACAATTTCAGATTATATTACCAATTCTAATAATTTTACCGTTTATTTCTGTTCAATTTTACTTGTTAAACTTTACCTAATGATTGTCCAATTTAGACGTTTAATTTATGTTTACAAAAGAATTTTTTATGTTCCGTGAGTCCATGCATCATGAATATAAATTTCTGTTATGAAGTCCACACAAGGATTCTCTGTCCCAAACTCTGATTATTACAGCACCAATATAAACAATGTTGCCTTTTATGCTTGAAATTAGTGGACGGATCATCAAGTGTAACTAAAATTACACGAAATTCATGCACTAAATATTTCATACGCCATCACTCAAAAATATTAAAATCTATTAACTTTTACAGAATCATAAACATCCACATTTATTATTAACAACGAATCTATAATAATTATACAAATACATTTAAAAAAATGGGGCAAACAATTAGAAGTATAATTTTCAAACTAAAACCATCCTTTCCTTCAAAAATATAGAAAAAATATAATTACTAAATTGATCGAACGGCAATTATCCTTATCCCCGAACTGATGCAAATACCTTACTAAAACAAGAGATTTGGGCTATTGTCTAAACTGAATATGAATATTATTGATCTAAAAAGTTTCGAATAAAATTGATAACTGGGAAAAATAAAACTTGTTTATTAAATTATTTACAAAACACCATATTTCCGCGACCGATTATTATGCTTAATTAAAGATTGAGGTAAGAAAGTATTGCACCACTTCGAAGAATATATTTCGAAACAAAACAATTACCACTACGCGTCATCGGCTCAAAATAAATTTGCATGCTCTGGAAAACATAGGTTCGCAGTTGACAAAATTTGGATGGTCCATAAAGGAGTTCTTTCGAGCACTGCTTAGGGAAATTTAGCAGGTGTTCAGGACATGGCAGAGTCTGTTGTTTACAGGAATTTCACAACCGCAAAGAACAGAAATATTTTACTGGAGCATACGGAGAAAGGTTATCAATATCCACATACACTTCGAGAAGTTCATCAATCACATATCTTCACACAAGACCAAATCAAAATCAAGTAAACCCCTTTAGCGTCTAATTCACGCCAAATACAACATTTTCAAAAAGCTAGTAACTTTACAATAAGGTAGAAGAGAATGCGTTTTGTAACAAGTTCAACGATATCTATTAAGAAAATATATTAGAATTTAAATACAAAAACTATGCGAAATTATCCCCGTTAAAACCACAAACTTGTATTAACGCTTTCATATTATTGTATTGGTATATCAGTTGAAGCCCAAATCTAAAGCTAAGGACGATTTTGTGAACAATAAGGCATGACCCAAATCAATAACTAAGATTAGCACTCAATGTTCGTTCCTACACAAACTCAAACGCACATCTAAATGTTGCTATAACTTAACAATTAACCTAACAGTGCGAGTCAGATTACAAACTTTCAGCACCTGCTACATCAGACAGGGATAACTGTAAAATTAGCAATCTCATCATCCACAGCACCGTATAAACACCAATAAAACAACAAACCCAAATAACACTCATATTAATTCAACATCCCCAGATATTTCATTCTAGATCTAAATTTTCACAGAAATGTTAGCCATTGCAAAATTTAACTACAAAAACATACATTTGAGCAATATATGTTCGTGAGGTCTAACTCTTCAACAGGCATACTCAAAGTCAAAATTGAAACAAACGGATACGCAATCGAAATAACTGACTGATAGAAAAGGGGCAAGAAATATTAAGCGCGTAGTGAATAACAGGCCAAAATATAGTTTGATTAACATAACAAAAACTTTCAAAAAGGATAATGAATATTTGAGATAGAGAAACGCTACAAAACCCTGGCTTATATGATAAAGAGACTAATCGACGGTTTGCATGATGTCTTCCGGAGCGAACTTGGTCCCCTTCTCCTTATCAGCGGCGGCGCGACCCTTCGCCTTGCGATCGAGAATGGCCTTGCGATCCTTGTCCAGCTTCAGCTTCGTCACCACAACCTTTGAAGGGTGGATTCCTACGTTGACGGTTGAACCGTTAACCTTCTCGCGAGTGATGCGCTCGATGTGAATGACCCACTTGCGACGGTACACCTGCGTTACCTTCCCCTCGCGTCCCTTGTAAGTTCCACGCACCACCTGCACCTCGTCTTCTTTCCTCACCGGAATCGAGCGGACGTTGTACTTGGACCGGAGCTCCGCTGAGAGAGGAGCGCTCATCAGCACCCGCCGCACGCTAGATGGCGCCGTGAAGTGAGCCTTCCGGCTCTTACGGCGGCTGCTGGACACTCTTGGGTTGAACTTCATCGTCTCTGGCTCTCTCTCACACACTCTCTTGCCGCGGCTTCTTAGGGTTTCTCTATCTATCTCCTATTTATTGAATCTACATATGGGTTAGCCTAGGTTTTAATTCTTTCAAGTGGGCTTCTGAGCCTGTTTTACCATGGACCTTGGGCTTATTAAGTTCCGAGGTTCTTACATTGCAATATTGGGCCGAAATCATGTAATTTTAGTTTCTTAATTTTATTGGATAATCATGTAATTTAATTTATTAAATTCATACAGTAAAATTTGTAAATAAGCATGGTATCTACTAAAGTTTGTGCCATTTCTTGACGTACACGAGGAGGTTGCGGCTATACATCGTCAACACCATTTTTTTTTTTGCTCACAACTACTTAACGTTAAAGATAATATCTTGTTAGCACATCGCATAAAATAGGGGAAAGAGAAAAAATATATACAAATATAATAAATTAGATGACATGCAAAAGAGTAATGCTTTGGAAAAACATGTTTGTATGCTCTATATAAAAATTGACATACGTATCACTCAAATGAAAATTAATAATAACTACACGTGTGGTTTATTTAGTGGAGTGAAAACTATTAACGCATTGCTTGGTTGCGGGTATCAGTGTGCTATAAGAAAAAAAAAAAACTCAAAACTCTTAGCATATAACACCCCACCTTGCTTGTACTTGAACTCAACTTGGACATACTTTTAAAATAGATATTGAAATCTTGCACTCAATCAAAATCTTGTTACTTGTTCTTTAAGTATAACCATATAAATCCCTACAAATATATAGATGTAATGTTCCAACATGAAGAAAGCAAAACAAATCAAGTGAAGAAATGGGTAGACTTAGAGGTTTGTGGGTGTCTCGTGTTCCATTTGGATTTGTCTTGTTCTTTAGTTCAGCTTTTATCGGAGTGCCTAGTGTCCTTGCATGGAGCACAGAGGGTCATGTGATGACATGCGAAATTGCACAGGTAAAATTCAATTTCAATCCGTGAAACAACCATGCACCCCACTTGGCCAACAACACAACATAGTACATATCAATTCACTACCAAAACATTTCTTGGTTGGCTTATTGTTGGAGATATATTAACATTTGGTGTTTTATAAATAGGCACTTTTAGAGCCTGAGGCATCCGAAGCAGTGTACCGTTTGTTACCTGACCATGTGAAAGGTAACTTATCAGCCCTCTGCGTGTGGCCTGACCAAATTAGACACTGGTACAAATATAGGTGGACAAGTCCTCTTCATTTCATTGACACACCGGATAATGCTTGTTCTTTTCAGTATTCAAGTAAGCACTGCTTATATATGCTAATTCTTCTTATCAAATGCTCTAGTTAAACCTTTCAATATCATGCTATCATTTGTTTTTGTTTGTTACCATAGGGGACTGCCATGATTCCCATGGTGTTGAGGATATGTGTGTTGCTGGTGCTGTCAAAAATTTCACTTCTCAACTCATGCATTACAAAGAGGGCACATCTGATCGGAGATGTAAGTAGTCAAGTTTCTTTTTCTTAATGCTTGTATCTTATCCTTGATAGTTTAGTTCAATGCCTTCAGTATTTTTTTTATCTTACAGATAATATGACTGAGGCGTTGTTGTTCTTGTCACACTTCATGGGAGATATTCATCAGGTATGTGAAAAGGTTTTCAAAGTCTTGTCCAGTTTCTTACATACCATTTTAGCATTTCCTTTAACAAAACTTTTGGGAACTTATCTTTTAAGCCAATGCATGTTGGATTCACCACTGACGAAGGAGGAAACACCATAGAACTACGCTGGTTTAGGCACAAATCTAATCTGCACCATGTATGCTGTAACTTCAACTTCCTTTCCATTTAGTATTCACAATTTACTTGTATGCATTAAACTATTAATTTGGTTGTTTATTATTAGGTCTGGGACAGAGAAATTATTCTCACAGCACTAGCAGACTATTATGATAAGGATGTGAGCCTCCTTCTACATGACATTGAGAGGAACTACACTGATGTAAGACTAAATTTGTCAGACATCCTTTTTAGTATTTATCATACACATGAATTCTCTGATTGATTTTAAATGAAATCAACAAAATAATTTGTCTTGTATACAGGGAATCTGGGCTGATGATATTTCATCTTGGCAGCATTGTAATGATATCTCTCAGTGTGTAAATAAGTGAGTTCTTCTCCTTCTCCATCATCTTCAGCTCCCACTTTCCCTTTTCCTCTGGCTGTTAATGCTCACATTCCTCACGTTTTTGGAATCATTTAGTTGGGCCAAAGAGAGCATAGAAATTGCTTGCAAATGGGGTTACGAAGGTGTTAAACCTGGAGCAACTCTGGCAGGTAACCATGAATTCATGAAACTGCAAGCAAACTCATCAGATAGTTAAAGGATTTTGTGTAGTGACTTTGTGCATGTGATGGTTTTGTAGATTATTACTTCGACTCAAGGATGCCATTTGTCATGAAACGAATTGCTCAAGGTGGAATTCGATTAGCCATGATTCTTAACAAGGTGTTTGCAGGTTCTGAAGAAGGATTTGCAACAGCAACCTAGGAAGATAGACACATCCACACAAAGTTGTTTAAAATTTGTTAATTAGAACATCATCCATAACTTTGTTTTTTCTCAATTGCTAGTCATTAGCCCATTACATTTCTGACTGACCTGCCTCTGTTGTAAATAATTCAAGAAACATAGGTAAATTCGATTCATATATAAAATTGAAGTGAATTGTTGTTTAAAGTGAGCTTTCACTTTTGTGAAGAGAATAAATGGTGTTTTATAGTACACTAAAAATAAAAGTAAAGACAGAATAATGTTCTAAAATAATTGACTTAGTAATAAGAAATTAAAGACATCATCAAGAACCCGAAACTTGGCTAACGTGGTAAAAAAATATTAAACTCATAATTTTTTATATTAGTATTTTTTTTAAATTAAACTCAAATGGTTTGAAAAATCCGAATTCAAAACTGGATGGCTTCTTTCAACACCTCTGTGCCTTTAAAGTTATTAAAATATCTTTTTAAAATTTGTATTTTGAACTGTGTAATTCAAAATATATACAATTATATAATTTAAAATATAACTTTTTTATATTTTACATTATATAATTTAAAATACAAAAAGAATAATAAGAGATATACTGAAAAGATGAAGAAAAAAAATATACTTTTATTTTATTTACGGAGACGCGTGAAGAAAATACGGAAGTACAGGACGAATCACTGTGGTTTGGCTTAGCTTTTAACTTTGAATAGATATTTGTATCGGTGGTGGAAGATAAATGTCAAGCTAACAGTTCCATACTAATTTTTTTTTTTTTGTGAAAAATAATCTTTAAAAAGATTTGTGTGCTTGCATTTAAAAACGTTATAAATATTGATATTTAATATATAGATAGACTTTTCTTTATAATTGGTATGAAATAAATTGTGTGTAAAGTGAATGATCTTTCTATTGACCTATTAACATAAAAATAAAAGTTTAATTAAAAACTTGCAATTAAGGGCATTATTTTTCATAAATGACAATGAGAAAACATAGAACAGCATGATGGTGTTAGTTCCATGCTTAATATTTGGTGGTACCAAATGATGACAACAAAATCATGTTGAATGACACGCCAAGCCCAACAAAGGCCAACAGGGGTGACACGTGGAGGGTGGGTGTTGGTTAATTTTTGACAAATATTCTCTATCTTCACATGCTTTTACTGTCTTACTTTCACTATTCCCAGGTTTTCTATGTCTGTCACCGCACTGTTTTTAATCTTATTTTACTTTTTATGCTTTGTTTGACAGTGTGAAGTGGGAGTGAACTACTGGCTAAAGGGCAACGCCCAATGCACCTCAAGTTATTGTTCAGTAATGGGCTTCCTTCGCACCAATTTTTATAAATATATAAATAAACAAACAGTGTTTATAATTTTGATATTGTAATTAAAAAAATTACTCTGAATTATTATGTTTTAACTGTAGTGGAAAACAGAAAAACCAAAATAGGTTTAAGACCAATGATTATGATGATTTTTTTATTAATTCAGTTTTGAAGTAACAGTACAAAATTGATTGATTAAGGTTTTGAATTAAACACATGAAGTAACATGAATGATTGAATCCCATTCCGTATGAGTTAGCACTGTTAGCTACCCAGCTAGCATTCCTGCCTTCACTTCACTTCACTTTGACGTTGATTCAGTGGGCCCAGAAGTCAACTCAGGACCTGAACCCAATCGGAGCCGTCAATTGGTCCACGTGGGCCACCACGTGAGTGATGGACGGCCACGCTGGTTCTTCATGCATTGCATTCTCTTCCTTTCGGCTACTTTGTGTCCCCACACCAACACAACACCCACTGTGCCTGTCTCTGCAACGCTCTCAAAGGCAACGCAATCAAAGTGAGAGTGAGAGACATGAACGAAGGACCATTCTCTTTTTTTCTTCTTTTTCCTCAAACAAAGTAAAGAAAGTCATAAACCATTATGGTTTCTCGTACCAACGTCATTTTTTCTCTCTCTTTCTTTTAAATAGCCGCACTTCGAGACAGACAATGGGATACACCACCATTGATCACTAGTCCCAAAGTAAGTTTTTTTAAAGGTCATATAGAAGATTAGTTCGGGGAGGGAAGAGGAACTCAATCACCAGTTGTTCATCAAGAACACCCTGTTTCTCGTATTTTCTTCTACCATGTCCTGCTTTCTTTGAAGTTTGGACTCTCAGTCGTAGCTTCTTCGTGTTGTGGTCCTAGTTCCTTCACTTTCATTACGACCTTATTATTTTGGTGGTGCATATCAAGGTATTTATTTACTTTCACGGTGTTGCATGTTTCATTGTTCTTGGTTCTGGCATTCTCAAAACACTGCTTGCTTGCTGGATAGTCTTTTTCTGTTGTCTTGCATTCATTTCTTCTTCTTCATGGTCACGGGGATTATGTTTCTTTCTGATTTTGGAGTCATGTGAAATGACTATGATTTGCTTGAAAAAAAAAAAAAAGAACAGACGAAGAAAACTGTCATAGTTTATATGTTTGACATACCCTGTTTGCCCTTGCGAGTTCACAATCCCATCATGTGTGTTTGTTGGTGGTAAATCGACAGAAAAACGAAAATCCAAGTGAAATAAGATCTGGAAAACTGTTAGATTGACAAAACTCGTCTTTATTACAACCATTTAGAGGAAAGTTATTGTTATGGAAGCTTTCTTGATTATTAATCTCCATCCAAAAACGTGTAATGGGATGTCCTTTGTTTTTTCTGTTATAGGGTCAAACCGAGACCTTGACAAACATTTAGTTTATAGCTATGGCCTTATGGGATTTGCAAAATCCCCATTTGAGCATTCTGTACTGGCTTTCGTGTATCTTACTTCCTTCCACACCAGAGTTTGTTTTAGATTTGTGAACCTGATAATAAAGATGTTTCCTCTTTGCTCTGCCTCCTAATTGCACAAATCCAAAGTGAGTTCAGATTCTTTCACAAGTGTGTAGTTTTTGTTAACCGAGTTAGAGGAGGTTTAATTTCGGACCCTGAGTGTGCCTGAATATGACTTTTTACCCAAAACTGTGAACAAGGCATAATCTTGTGATTAACCGAGGAGCCCCGTGAGCAGAGTTGGTTTCAAAATATTGTTATGTTTTATGACAAATTGAGGCAATTGTGAAAGCTCTTGATTATTACGGATTAACCTTGTAACCAACCACGATTAATTTGTTTTATATGGCATTTTGGTCAATAAAGTATATTACTTTGGTGAGTTTTCTCCAACAAGATTGTATAAAACTTTTGACAACTAAGAAAGAGCGTGCGCATGCGCATTATTCTCATGATAGCAAGTATTTCCGTATCATGACAATGTCCCAATTATCATCAAGAGGTTTTCTTTCCCTTTATTCCAATAGAAGGCAAATTATGTTATATGTATAAAGTATAAACAAAGCAAGCACACTTCCACCTTATATATATGTGTCTTAGAATTTATTTTTTTGTTAAGGAGGTGGAGTGATAAATGGAGGAGAGACCAGAAACAGAACTGATATCTATACCGGCGACACCGAGGGTGTCGACGCCGGAGATACTGACACCGTCGGGGCAGAGGTCACCGAGAGCAGCATCAAAGGAAGGAAAATCATGGACACCAACCTCATTCATATCACCAAGGTTCCTGAGTCCAATAGGTACACCAATGAAGAGAGTGCTGGTAAACATGAAGGGTTACTTAGAGGAGGTGGGACACCTTACCAAGCTCAACCCTCAAGATGCTTGGCTTCCAATCACCGAGTCTCGCAATGGAAATGCTCACTATGCAGCATTCCACAACCTCAATGCTGGTGTTGGCTTTCAGGCCCTCGTTTTGCCCGTTGCTTTTGCTTATCTTGGCTGGTATCTATCTATCTATCTATCTTTTCCTAGCTATTCACCATGTTGCATTACATTCTGCATCCGTTCAACTGCAGTGAGATATCAGCATTTCTGTTGTGAAAATAGCATGCATATTGTAAATAACTTACTTTGACTAGCTTGCAGAGGTTTTAATCTTAGTCTAGTTAGTTTGATGCTGTTTTGTAAGATGACAGCACGCCTTTGTAACTAAAGTTTATATTTATTTATTTCCAAAATGAAGGAATATCCCATGCTTTAATTTGTAATGTGCATGCGAGCTCTCTTTGTTTTCTTCCCCTTTTATTTGTAGGTAGAATCTTTACTTTCATTTTCTAGAAAAAAGAAAATTTTGTCTCTTGGTCATGGCCCTAGCTAGGCATGAAAGTAAGATCATTTTGAATTGTTGTGGGGCATGCCTTTTACAAATATCAAAGTTCATCATAGATTTGATTGGTTGAATGGAAAGAATTTCAAAGAGGGTGGGCCGGAATTATCATGCTTGCCAATTTGGTCCTTTATTTTTGCTTTCCCAAAGTTCAATTAAATCACCCCTGTATAGGGAACAGTTATAATTTTGTCCATATTATCTATTTTTGGTGATGGAGGGGCCCCTGATGTTGGGCATTCAATTGATTCGTGAATGTATCTTTCATCATAATTTCCATTTACTATTACTGTTCTGGAAGCACTTTTCCTGTCCTTTGACCATGTTTCCAATTTCTAGACATCTAATACTAATAGTATATACTACGGATTTTGTCCAATTGAGTTTATTAGAATGTTTGTGCGAAATAATAACGTATGGAAAATATTTCAGCCTTGTTGAATATGCTTTATCCAAATATTTTGCAGGAGTTGGGGAATTCTTTCCTTAACCATAGCATATTGTTGGCAACTTTACACGTTATGGATTTTGGTTCAGCTTCACGAAGCAGTTCCAGGTAAAAGATACAACAGATATGTGGAGCTAGCTCAAGCAGCATTTGGTAAGTTTGCTTTGCCTCTGATTACCTTTTTCTAGCTAGTTGATGTAACACAGTTAAAAGAAGCTACCTAATTAACAATGTAGAACTGCTTTGTAACATAGTTGATTCATATACGTCCTTAAAACCTGCGTTTTTCTACCTCGTTGAACTTGTTGCTACTTCAACTAGATTCAAAATTTAGACGCATGTAACTAGATTCTATTTTTATGTATATTCTGTGTTGTTTAGTATCTACCTTTTGCAGGGGAAAGACTAGGAGTGTGGCTTGCTCTCTTCCCAACTGTTTATTTGTCAGCAGGAACTGCAACAGCTTTGATTCTTATTGGAGGGGAGACCATGAAACTGTTCTTCCAAATAGTTTGCGGACCCACTTGTACTTCAAATCCTTTAACCACAGTGGAGTGGTACTTGGTTTTCACTTCTCTATCCATTGTGCTGTCTCAGCTTCCAAACCTCAATTCAATTGCAGGCCTTTCACTCATAGGGGCTGTGACAGCCATAACATACTCCACCATGGTCTGGATCCTCTCTGTGAGCCAACAAAGGCCCCCTTCCATCTCCTATGAACCCCTATCATTGTCACAACCTTCTGCTTCTGTATTTCTTGCCATGAATGCACTTGGAATTATAGCCTTTTCCTTCAGAGGCCACAATTTGGTCCTAGAAATTCAGGTACTTGTGAGTTGGCAATAATTTTTTTTTCAACCTTTGGTTTTTTTGTTTGCTGTGTAGTTAGTGAAGATATGTACTTTGTTTCCTTCAGTCCACAATGCCTTCAACTTTTAAGCACCCGGCTCGTGTGCCAATGTGGAAAGGAGCCAAGGTTGCTTATTTCTTCATTGCAATGTGCCTCTTCCCAATTGCTATTGGTGGCTTTTGGGCCTATGGAAACCAGGTAAGTTAACTAAAAACTAGAATCACCATGATAAAGATATCTGATAGGATTTGATCATTGTATCAGATGATGATGTTGATTAATATATTGTGACCATGTTACATTATTTTCTTGCAGATGCCTCCTGGAGGGATTCTGACTGCTTTGTATGCATTTCACAGTCATGACATCTCAAGAGGAATCCTTGCCTTAACTTTCCTTCTTGTTGTGTTCAACTGCTTGAGCAGTTTTCAGATATACTCAATGCCTGCTTTTGATAGTTTTGAAGCTGGTTACACGAGTAGGACAAACCGTCCCTGCTCCATTTGGGTGAGATCAGGTTTTAGAGTGTTCTTTGGATTTGTGTCCTTCTTCATAGGAGTGGCGCTTCCCTTCCTCTCAAGTCTTGCTGGTTTGTTAGGAGGACTCACTCTTCCAGTCACATTTGCATATCCTTGCTTCATGTGGGTTCTCATAAAACAGCCACCAAAATATAGCTTCAATTGGTACTTCAACTGGATTCTGGGGTGGCTGGGGGTTGGTTTTAGCTTGGCATTTTCCATTGGAGGCATTTGGAGCATTGTGAATGATGGGCTCAAACTAAAATTCTTTAAACCCAATTGAATTTTCAGTTATAAGTCAAGCAAGTGGACATGCACATGCACACTAATATATAAATGCTGCTCTTCAGGATTTTCCCAATGGTCTCATATTTGGTTGTATTTGTGAAAAAAATAGTGGTAAGTGGAAAGCCATGAATGATGATAATGATCCTTGTATGCCTAAGTTGAGACAGAGGTAGACCTTGCAAGTTACTCTCAAGTTTAAAGTTCTTATGCTTTGTGGTTCGTGACTTGAGAGATTATTTTTTTTAATCATCACTTAAAGTTGAATACTCGTTACTTCGTCTATTTGACATTTAATCATGCTAATTTTAATTTACATTACGCATATTACTTCTTGGATGTGTGGTTTAGGATGTACTTAAAAGAGAAGTAAGAAATTTAAATAAATAAATCTTTAAGAAATATTGGAAATTCTACTTCAAAGTTCTAATGTAACTAAGATTTGTTTTATGTTAATTATGGACCAACTTCTTCAATAATGTCTTCTTATAGAATTTATTATAAGAGCTTGAAAAAAAGGTACAAACAGAATTTTATTGAAGAAATTCTTATGGATACGAGGTAGATATCTATATACAGAGACATACATGAATGAATGAAAATTACCATTTGTTTGAGATTTTATTTAGTGTTTGGATTTATTAAAGAATAAAATAATTTATTATATATAATATTTATGATATCTAATTACATTTAATTAGAATATCATATAATATTATAAATTATATCTCCCAAAAAAATATATATTTAAAATAAATATAATCATACTATTAGAAATAGTCAACTGTCAAATATTAGAATTTTAATCCATAATATTTATGGAGAAAAACCAAATTATTGGGATAAATGAGAAAAGATAATTTCTGATAATGTATTAATAAACTACTTGAAGAGTAAAAAAGAAATAACTGACTGAAAATATATATTATGTGGCTCAATGGAACTCATTACATGTTTAAATTGGATCAGGTTAGCATCTACGCACTAAAATCATTTAAAAATCAAAATAGTAATTTTAAAATTTATGTATTAATCTATTTAACCTAATAATTCATTTCTGATGAACCTAAGTGAATGAATATTTTTAAAATTAAATATTAAATAACTCGGAACAAATAATTAGATTAAAAAAAACTACTTTCCACTTTTACAACTATACTTTCATTAAAGAAATTGAAAAACACCCAAAATAAAATGAATATGAAAATAAGCCATTAATTAGTATCACAGCACCAACTGATGTGCTAATATTGAAAAACAAATATGATATTAAAAAACTATATTATTTAGTTTAATCTTTAAAAGTCAATTTAATCTTAAAAGGTGACTAACTCTTTTAATAATAACTTAATTTTTGATGGGACTAGTAGCTTAACTCAATCAATGGTTATAAAAAACTTAAAATGAACAAAAGATTAAAACACTTGTAGATTTTTAAAAATAATATTAAATAATTCTTAAGCATTCAATTATTATTTAATTTAATGGGAGGTCATGTTTGTGCCATAAAATCAAGTGGGCAACTGCACTTTTGTGAATAAGCTCATTTTCTTTGCCAACAACTGTGAGGTGCAAAGCTCCCTCAACTCTTTGAACGTAAAAATCACCCTTTCATTTACCTCAATTTTTTTTTTATATTTAACATTAATATATTACATTTTATTTCTTCATTCTTTTAACTCCTTTAAAAATATATTTTTTAACCGGTAAATTTGTTCTTTTATCTTAACCCAGACAACCTTCGAATAGTACATGACCAAATACAAACCACTTCTATAAAAATTCATAACCTTTTCAAGGGACCATTCCATCTCAGAGTAAGAGAAGAAAAATAAGAAGCAGATACACTCATTGAGTAGCAAGTAGCACCAAACAAATAAACGGCACACTTACAAAACAAAAAGAAAAAGAAAAAGGAAAACTGTACAAAGAAAAGGTCAAAAATATAGCTGAGATGGTTCAGTGGGTGAAGTGAGGAGGTGCCACACATGAAGCAGTGCGGGAGAAGATAGCAAAAACGGAATTGGCCAACCCCAGAACAATTGCAACCTTCACTTGTCCCCTTTTCGGAATAAGACGCTCGGAGAACCTCCTTGGGAAGCTTCTTCCATTCTTCATCATGCCACTTCCCATCTCAATCTCTCTGTGTTCTTGTGTTGTGCTTTTCCTTTTGATCCTCCAAATGGATCTGCTTCTGTGTTCTGTTTCTGTGTTCTGCTTGCAGAGCTTCTACCACCTTTGGGTATTATATAGAGCCCGTGTTACAGAAGTGCCCTGCTTTTGGGGCTATAATTAAAAGGCGTTGCCACTGGTTTTTTGGACTCTTTTTTTGACCATCCAAGACTTTCTATGGTCGTCACTGTACTGCCACGCATGACCTCAATTAAATATGTGTTAATGTTAGGGTTTGGTTTTTCATAAATGTGAACTCCTATTTGAACAAGTTTCTGGTACCAAAAGGAAAACATAACATGCCAAGTAACTAGTTGGATGGCTGTACTTAACGCTGTTCTTAGAGACAGAATCCACAGTAGCTATACTATTATGGACAACAGACAACATTTTTTGTTTTCATTTGGCTTGGACGGTGGGGGTATAATGTTGTTATCTTCGACACTTTTTGAAGCTTGAGTGCAAAAATATTAATTAGGGAACACAATAATACCAAATTAGAATTCTGAATGCTTAAAATTTTGATAGCTAACAAAGGATCATTTTAGATAAATTAAAATTTGAATTAATAGAGAGATAAACTAGAAAAGGCTAGAGCTAAATTTAATCAATTTTAAAAGAAAAAAGAACTGATAACACAAGATAGAAAAAACCATCAGCAAAAAGGTTTATTCAACCAACCATATGCAAAAAGGTGTACTAGAAGTTGGAGTTTGGAGGGCACACAGATACAAAACACTCACTAATTAGTAGTAGCAATGAAGAAATATTTGCAAATAAAATACATTGCACACGTGAAGGAAATATCTGATTCTGTCTCAGATTAGTGGGAAAATTTTAACATGGACGGTGACTCTAATAATATAGCTGTGTGAACGTGACTTTCTGTATCTTTCTTCTCTTTTTCTTCCGTTCACACTTACTATTCACATACATGCAAACCCAGTGTTTCATAATTGTACTTTGGAAAAGTCTCTTAAATTCTTAGCTACAGCTAAAAGAGATCCCACATTCTTTTGTTTTGGTTGTTAGACCATTCAACAAGGGTGGACTTGTCTTTTGACAATTTTCGATGTTAACCCAAAAGCTTAAAGTGATAATGAGATGGGCATGGCAAGCAATAATATAGCACGTAAAGCCGAAGCGTGTGAACACGCAAACGTAAATGCTGATATCTTCCTTTATCATCACAAAAATGTAAACTTACTTTTCTATTAATACAAATAAAAACATGTACAAATGTATACATAAGACAGAAACAAATGAGAACCTCGTCTTAAAACAACCATATAGTTAACAATATGTTAAAATTTCATAATTTAATTCGTGCTCAACTAATTATGAATTTCTTGTTTTGATATTAAAATATTATTTAATTTACATTTATTTATATGTATAGTATTACTTACTCTATTGGACTTTTAAACCAAAGTAATCAAATATTATTTTTTTAAGAACAATATTATGTATAAATGCTTTCAGAACTATTACCAATCACTCTGCATATAGTTGATTTTATATTATCAACAAAACAAGCTAATTCAGAAGTGCAAGTCATTATACTGACATTGATTACGTAGAGAAGGTGATGTAATGTTAATGATGGTGGCAAATGTGGTGGGGGTTTTAACTTTGAAGTATGTCCAAACACGTTTGTTAATTAAATTTATAATTTTAATAAAGCACCCAATATTTGTTTAAAATTTTTATTTTGTTTCATGATATGGTTGAAGCAATTATGACTGTGAGTGGCTGAAGCAATTATGACGACAAGCCTTTGGAGTTCCCCACCACCTTTGAATCTTATCCGAGTTAATGGCTAAATTATTGATGTTCTTTTTAAAGTGTTCGATCAGTGGCAAGAAGCCACACAAAAGTGTGTAGAATCACACTTCTTGATCCAAATTGTATAACATTCTACCAAATATATTTCTTAGATACATTGCATTCAGACATGTTTATCATGCACGGGGGAGTAACTGTCCTAGGTATCATTCTTAATGCTAATTAAAGTAATTAATATTAAATAATTTAATTAAATTCATTTATATTATTAAGTGGAGATTATCTATCTTAACTATTTTTAAATAATTACTTGTGATGGAAAATGAGTGAGTACATTTTTTAGTTGGAAAGTATATAAATGTTTATTTATATTTTTTTTAAATGTAGGCAAGAGTGTTGTATTTATATAAAATTATTGGTTAATTTATATATTGAACTTTTTTATTAAACACTGTGAGTGTCTTAATGCTTATAAATATTGTATGAAGCAAGGATAAAATAAACAGAATTGACTAAGTAACACAAATTACATTGAAAAAAATCAATTTTAATTATTTGTAAGTTCACTTAATATTTTTGTAATATAATTATAATATTTTTTATTAAAATAAATTTATATAAAATCTAAGAATATTTATGAAATATTTATTTCTCAAATATGAACATGTTATAAGTAATTAATACATTATGTATTATATGTGATCGTTGAAAAAAAAAATAGAAGTTGAGATAATATGTCCCAAGATTTTGTAAAACTAATTTTATTATTATATCTTCTTTGTTGTAATTAATGGTTATTTGTTTTATTAATCAAAGATAATGTTTTTACTTTTTTTTTCAGTCTGTAGAGGGAAGGATAATCAACTAGCTGGTACAAAACCATCAATGCTCTTCTATGCTCAGGAAATGGCTGGGCTTCTTGAATGGGCCTTGACCCAACAAAAAGGACGGTTGTGCATTCTGCACTTCCAATAAATTTTAACCTGCACCCCTATGAGGGAGTGAAATAAGAAAGTTCTTCTGAAAAAATATATTTTAGATTGTAAATTCTAAAATGTATTTATAGATTTTAAAATTTACATATTTTAATAAAAATAAAAATTGAGAGTCTGAGAGTGAAAGTATACATTATTATATACAATAAAAATAACAAAATCAATCATATGAATAAAATTAATTGTTTAAGGCTATATATGTATATGATTTTTAATATTTATGTAGATTCTTACATCTTATTAATATAATATAAAAACCATATCTTAATCTCTGCAAAACATTATATAGACTAAAGTATTTATTTGTTTAAAAAAAAATAATACAAGGTTACTTTTTATTATGTTAAAATTTAAAATTTGTCATGATCGTATTTATTACATTTAAAAATAAAAACAATTAAATTTAATATTTAAAAGAAATTATATATTCACATGTTAAAATTAAAATTTACATGCTACAAGTTCTTTTCCATTTTGTCACGTGTCAACATCCAATTTCGTCCGGGCAAATAAATTATTTCAAATTATAAAACAATACAAAAAATTAAAATAAAAGGGTATGTCATCTAATTTTATTATACTTTGTCATTTAAATAAAAAAAAGAGAGACTTTGGTTCCATTACATTCTATGAATAAATTAATAAAATAAAATTCATAAAAAAAAAGAAATAGTAAGAAATCAGTCTATTAAAAATTTGTTTTAAAAAAAAATAATAGTAATAATAGTAATTAAAAAATTTATATCGAATTTTTTCATTAAGAGAAAACTAAAAATGTGGTAATTAAAAGATAACAATTAAAAAATAATAATAATTAAAAAAAACGAAAATAACAAATAATAAATAAATAAATATTAAATAATTGATGATTAAATAATAAAAATAAATACATATTCAAAAAAAATAATAAAAAAAAGAAAGGAAGACTGTTTTGAAACTGTTTACTTGATTTACTTGATTTACACGTTCAAGATAATAAATAAATAAATAATAATAAAATAATAAAAAAAAAAGTCAATGGCAGTAGACTTCCATGTTCTCACTCCTTAACTCCACGTATTGTTTTTTAAATAAATAAATAAATAAATATTTATAAATAATAATCTTTAAACCGCTCAGATAACAACACATGTTCTCTACTTAATTAAAAATAAAATTAATAATAAATAATGAATTTTTACTGTTGAAAAATGTTTTAAGTCTCATTTTAATATTAATTTTAAAAAATTAAAAAATAATAAATATGAATGAGTCAAAGAGGAGTAACCTCTCTGAACTGAACAAGTGACATTAAAAATAAAAATATAAATTAAAATAATATGAAAAAAAAAGAAAAGGGGATATATTAGTCAAAAGGAAAGAAGAGGAGGAAACAGACGATTTTTTGGAGGGAGAAGTGAGAGAAAAGAGAGAATATTGAGAAGAGGGAGAAGTGAGAGAAAAAAGAGAATATCGAGAAGAGCAAGAGAGGAGAAAAGAAGAAGACACGCTAAGAGAGAAAGAAGACTAGGCATCAGATATGACATCTTGATCGTATTGTCTCCAACTTCCAAAGTTAACGCCCATCACGCCCAACCTACACAGAACTACCCAAAGAAATCTCCCACGTTCGTCATCACCATGCTCCATGCAAGCCATCTTCTTCCCCAAATGTGTCCTCACTGTGCCTACAACATCGTTGCCACCATGCATCATCATGCACCTTCTCAAAATTCAGTCCAACCGCAAGCATACCAAATCCGAGCTAAACCACGTGAAAACGTGGCTCACCATGCACCACCACGAGGCACGCCTCCATGCCGCCGTCGAGCACCTCAAACGCTTCACAAGCTACCACCAAAGCATCCATAAACACCATGGACATCAATGTCGTGAACCCTACTACGGACAGCCACAAAACGGTCATGAAAACGCCACCTATCCACTCCGAACGACGCCGTCGCCGCCGTCGGTGGCCTCCACCGTCGCCGCCGCTCCCGTGGCGGCTACCGCCTACGCAAGCCACCTCGACTCTCGCCAACCATGGCTGCCGCCGCCTCCATCGTCTTCCAAACCCTAGATGGGTTTCTAGTTAGTGGGGGTGCTGCACACACCCCATGTGGTTGTGCCTGCACCCTTTATTCCCCCAATTACCAGAATATCCCTGGCTTTAGGCTGAGTTGCCGTTAGTGGAGGTGCTTCCTGCACCTCCATTTATTAAGTTCTGCACTCATATTTTTCCAATTCCTGAAATGCTCTTAACATAAGTGGGCTTCTGACTAGTGGAGCTGATCTTTGCACCCCACTGGTTTGAGCCTGCACTTGCACCACTATTCAATTACCTTACCAAACTGCCCTTAACATAAGTGGGCTTCTGACTAGTGGAGCTGTTCTTTGCACCCCACTGGTTTGAGCCTGCACCTGCGTTACTACTCAATTACCAAACTGCCCTTAACATAAGTGGGTTTCTGGTCAGGGGTTTGCTCTCTGCACGCCATCTTTTGCGCCAGTACCCCCAGATCTTCACAAATCCCAAAAATACCCTTTTGATTAGTGGAACTACTTTCTACACCTCCCTTAATTAGGATTTGCACCCACATTTTTTCTAAATTTCAAAATCACCCCTCACATAAATACTCAAGTAAAGAACTACGTAACCCTGATTCTCTATCCACAATAGAGATACGTAGGAGCGAGATCAAATCCTTGTCGGGCTCCCTTTTCTAAAATATATTTTGTTTGTTATTGTTTGCATTTTTATTTTGTTTTATGAGAAAAATAATCATTTTATGAAATCACATTTATTTTATTCATTTAATTAGAGGTACCGTATTAGGACGGATGTTGTGTGATGTTAATACCTTCCCCACACGTAATCGACTTTAAATCTAATTTTGTGAATTTGCCTTATTTAATTTTTAATTTTTTATAATTTTTTCTTTAAATTATAGTAGTGACTCCTGTGTTGTATTAAAATTTAAATTTTTTAATATCGTTATCATGATCCGAGTTGCGACATCATGGACGACAGAATGTCAGCAACGACCCTATTACCAAATATACAGTTCCCACGTCTGAATTCAGAGTAAAGTTTCTTGTTCTAAAAGTAAAATAGGACAACATTGCCTTTCAAAAATCTGTCACTTTTCAAAAACAAAATTACAAACATTTTTTTCATTTCAAGTCAGAAACATCAACCACTAATTTGATATGATCAGCTCTTTATACGATCAGTTATTGAAATGAAAAAAAGGGTAAGATTACTCGGAGATTTGGCTTGGCTTGGCTTGGCTGAGTCACTAAGATTATGACCGACCAAAATCTTGGATGTGGATGCTTTTTCATCTTAATATATTTTGTGTCCTTGTCTTTCCTTCAGTGGTGGTGCTTGTTCTTAAATATTCTCAATTATTGATCCAATTGACTAAATTGATTGGTTATATTTCCGAATGCAGCAAGAGAGTAATCAATAAGATCCAACAATGATTACGATTATCCACACTACCAAAAAAAAAAAAAAGATTTGAAGACATAATTAATGTGTGTATGACCTCATTATGATTCATTTGTTACACACAGAAACATGTTGAACTGGATTAAATTTATATTTACTTAATGTTTGGATTAAAAATATTTTCAATTGAAAACGAATTATAATGAGCCTGAAGCATAGGACCATTGGTTCTACTTCTTTCAAAACCAATATATATATATATATATATATATATATATATATATATATATATTGTAATTATTAATATCAATGACATACACTGGGTGTTGCTATCTATAGGTATACGAATTTAAAAGTGATCTAAACACTTAAAGTATTTTAAGTATCCGGATCCAATTCAACCTAAAATAATTAAATTTATTATTTATTGGATCATGTATTTGGTTTCTGCATTAAATCATGTATTATATAATATATATATTTTTTTAGTTTGTTATTTTTACATGTTTTACAAAAAAAATATCGGAAAAATCATATACATTACATGTTTTTTCCTTTCTTTGTCTTAGTTTTTTTTTTTTCAAATATTTTCAAATATTATTTTGTTGTTATTAGTATTATAACAGTGGTGGTACTGGTAATATGATAAATTGTAGATTTTATCGACATTTTGTAAGGTGAATATTTAGAAATTCAATAGTTATATTAAGTTTTAAATTAGATTTATTCAAAATTTAACCATTTATTATTTTTAATTTCAATCTAAGATTTTTTTCTTTTATTTTCTCATATAACCAAACGTGTTTATCTTGATAATAATTATTTCTAAGTAAAAGACCATATATGTTAACATATGTCAAGAAACTAAACAAATCTCAGCACTTGGATAAATTAATTTTGAAGTCTCAATTAAGGAATACTTTAAGCTTACCCACAAAAAAAATAAAAATCTTGAAGTACTTACTTTCTCAACTTCACTGCTTTATCAATTAAAAGTGAAAAGGAAAAAAAAAGAAGAAGAAGAAGACAAAATCGTAGTGTGAAGGCTTTCTTGAGTCTTCCATTTGGGACTGCCAGCTTTTGACACTTCTGTTTCTGAAAAGAAATATTTTTCTGATCGTGTTTTCACACGTTGAGGAAAGGATATATTCAGAAGTGCGTAGGTATAAAGCATTATTCAAATAAAGTTGAAGATTTTGAAAAAGTTTAGTATAATTGGATTGGAGCATGATGATGATATCACCAAATAGGTTTTGCCATTTTAGAGAACTCCATTATTAAGCCTTAGTTGAATGATAAAGTATAATTGTCACAAAATGTAACATACAACTATGAAATAATTTATCTACTTTTATTTTATTGTTGGAGTTAATTTTAGGACGATAAAGACCTCAACTCAAATCTATATTTACCTTTATCTAATAAACAACAAAGGAGTCAGCATCGAATATTAAAAATAAGTGCATTTAAAATCCAAATTCAATTGCAATCGTCCAATCCAAACAAAAACACTTTAATTTGATACCCAAAAAAGTAAAAATGAAAACAAAAAGCAGCCCTAACATAATAGTGTCAAATTTGAACATTGATAGGCTTGTCATTCATTCATTATCATCACTGCTCCCATTTATCTTTCAAATACCAATTAATATCCAATTTTGTTTTTGCTTCTCTCTCTTTCAACATTATAAAAAAAATTCATTTTTGAACATAGATAAGAGAAATTGTTGGACACTTGATAGGTATGTCTTCATATTTTTCAAGCTTTGGTACAAAAATCCCACGTATTGGGAAGGGGTGCGATGATGTCTTCACAGTGACCAAGACCAACCATGCAGTGAAGCAACCAGGTTCATGTTCCACCTATAAAGTGCCCAGCAACCTCGGAAAACAGCACATTGGTTTTGTGTCAAAATTCGACCAAATTTGTTCTTTTCCCGTGATGGAGGAGGAGGAGCAAAAAAGGTTGGATTTTTTGCCTGAATTATCAGAGGAATATTCCAAGGAATTGGAGGTGGCTGTTAGAGCAGTGCAGATGGCGTGTTCCCTCTGCCAGAGAGTGCAGGACACTATAATTTCCACCGCTGGGTCTGGGACCAATCATCGCCAGGTGCAGTCCAAGGATGATAATTCTCCGGTTACAGTGGCAGGTGAATGTTGTTTATTCAACTGAGTATTTTGGTAAAGCTTTTGCTTCTGATGCCTCTTTGTTTATGCTCTCAATTCATTGTACGAATTAAGAAGCACTTAACAAATGTTAACGTGTGTTTTTGTTTGTAAAATATTAATTAAAGAAAATTGAAAACCATCAATAGTTTTGAATGAAAAAAATAAAAAAGAGAGACTAAAATATTAGGAGTTTTAGAAAGTAGTAGCATACTAGCTGGCAGGTAAATGCAAGGATACTAACTTGAGTCAAAGTATATGTTTGAAATATAGTTTATGTCTGATGAATGACTAATTTGTGAGGAGACTTCGCATTGCGGCTTTGCCAAGATGTGTGCAAATCCCTTCAAATTATGACAAGTGGCTTGTTCTTTGTTTCTTAAAAGCCAAAAGGGAGGAATGCAAACCTGCTCTCAGTTGTCTGATACGCGAGGATATAACCAAATCAATACTTATTTTCAAAATTGTTTTTAAGTCAATAGAAAGTCATTGGTGTGGAAAGTGATATTTGAATTTGGAGGCTTTATGGATTTTCGAAGATTCACGTTTCTAATGCAGGGAAATAGTATGGTCGGTGAAAACAAGGTGCCTTTCAAACTATGAAATATAATATTGCTAACAAAAGGGTATAAGATTGGATAGAACCTCAGTAGTACTCTTTATTATAGAAGTGGTTTCCAATAAGGAGATAAGGGGCATAAGTGCAATTCCATTTATTGACTTGATCAGCTGGTTGAGCAGCCATAGGATTTATCTTTTCCAGGAGATATAAACCTAGCTCAATCACCTTTTACAATCACAATTTTCACCATATTGGATGTAATTTCCAGGTCGAATGCCATATGATTCACTTTAGGTTTATATTCTGCAATATTTAAATGGTGATTTCTGTAACCTCATCTTGTTTTACTAGCAAACGACTTTTTTACTGAACTGTATTGTACACCTGATACTTATCAATGTATTATTTTCCTTAATTTTGGTTGAATCAGTTCAGATTCATGGGATATACGGTTTCTCTTATGTTGCTTACTACTCCCCTTCACTCCTAGAAAAGGACAGGGATATCTTATCTAAATATACTCTTTTTCCTTTTGTTAACAAAATAATAAATTCTATTAGAACAGAATAGTGAATACAAAAAAGGATGAGGACAGGACAGTTTCAAGTTTTTTTACAGAATAGACCTCTATAATCCCTTTAGACGTCAAGAAGATACTTGGAAAGTCCATATACTGAGCCAGCATATAGAGAGTGTACGTCTTGCTCTAATAAACGCCCTGTTTGGTTACTTTTTAAAGTGTTCTAATAAACACTCTGGAAGCAGCATTCTGCTTTAGAAAGAAATGCAAGTTTTCCGAAAGACTGATAATTTGTTTTCTCTTGGAAAAATTGAGGCAAGTTTTCAGTCTACTGGTTAGACCTTTCTCTTTGTTCGTTTCACATTTCAATTAATCACGAATTCATTATTGTCATAGTAAAGTTCATCACGTCCCATGTTCTCTTTCTCTTTGTAAAAATCTGCTGTCTGTCTAATCATAAGTCACAATGACAAAAAATAAAGATCTACATCAATTCATGTTGTGTCTTTCATTATATTTCTTTGTAACTTTTGTATAGTGATGTTTGAAGCTTATTTTGATGAGTTTTTTGGTAAATATAAGTTTTCAAGTTTGATTGATACATCCATACCAACAATCATGTTTCAATTGTACCCTTCATTTGGCTATTTGAACAGATTGGAGTGTTCAAGCAATTGTCAGCTGGATGTTGTCAGAATGTTTAGGGAGTCAAAATGTCTCAATTGTTGCTGAAGAAGATGTTCAAAGTCTCTCCAAAGCTAATGCATCTGAACTGTTACAAGCTGTGGTTGAAACTGTGAATCAATGTCTAGCTGAAGCACCTCGATTTGGAGTTCAGGAGCCAAAATGTGCTCTTTCAACTTCAGATGTTCTTGAAATCATTGGTCGCTGTAACTCAACCGGGGGTCCCACTGGAAGATTTTGGGTACTGGATCCTGTTGATGGAACATTAGGGTTTGTACGTGGAGATCAATATGCTGTAGCTCTAGCACTCATTGAGGATGGAGAAGTGAAGCTTGGTGTTCTTGGATGTCCTAACTACCCAATGAGGAAGGAATGGTTAAGTTATCATCACCGCTATCATAGGATTATATCCAAGTTGACTCCATCAACTGCTGAAACTTGGAACAAAGGTTGTGTACTATATGCTAAAAGGGGTAGTGGGAAGGCTTGGATGCAACCGCTGCTCCATGTCAATAAGATGTTTGTGTGGCCAAACCATGCAAAACAAGTTTCTGTCTCTCCCATTGACAATCCTGCACTTGCCACCTTTTGTGAACCAGTTGAGAAGGCCAATTCAAGCCATTCTTTTACTGCAGGACTGGCTCACACTATTGGTCTCAGGTGCATTTATTTTTCTCATTCCATCTCTGTATCAGTTACCCTCTTCCTCTCCTATTTACTCTCTCTCTTGGTTACCATAATAGATTTACAGAAAGAATGAATTGTTACAAGAGAATTTTGTATATAAAGGGAGACAAGTCCAATTACTCAACTCTTACCTAAGGACTTCTAAATACTAAACTGAATATCAGAAAAACTGTTTTTTATTACTATTATTATCATCCCAATATATACACATATTATCTTCTTTTGTTATTATTCAAGTATCCTTGTTAAATCAGTTCTAGATGCATATTAAAATTTAAGATTCTTGACTAAGGTCCAATCGTCCTGTTATTGTAGGCTTTTATTAACTTTGATGGAAAGCAGAAATTGTGATGAGTAGTTGCATATTCCTTACTTAAAGAACTAGTTACATTAACAATTATGTCTATGAAAAGGAAAAATTTAAAATATCTTTGCAAAGAGATAACATAAATTTATTACCATGGTTCTAGCTTATAAGATATCTCTTTTCTATTTGTGTGCAGGAAACAACCGTTGAGGGTATACAGCATGGTAAAGTATGCAACAATAGCTCGCGGGGATGCAGAGGTTTTCATGAAGTTTGCAAGGGCTGGTTACAAGGAGAAAATATGGGATCATGCTGCAGGTGTTATCATCATACAGGAAGCTGGTGGGATGGTAACAGATGCAGGAGGGCATCCCCTAGACTTCTCAAAAGGCTTATATTTAGAAGGCCTTGATCGTGGCATAGTTGCTTGCTCTGGAGCCACACTACATGCAAAGATCATTGATGCAGTTGATGCTAGCTGGGGCTCTTCTAGCCTTTGAAGCTTCTTCTATTAACTTACATACGTATACACTGAAAATAATGTTCATAATGATCCACCTTTTCTTTTCCTGTTCTGCATTATATCTCAGAAATTCCCATGCTTCACCATCAGTTATTTTTGATGCATTGCTAACAACATACGAGCTTGTTGGCTCACAATTCTATTGTTTGGCATTGTAATAACGCAAAATTGTAATAATATTTCATCATACTGAATGCCATTTTACTGAAAATGATTCTTCTTGAGAGGGGTTCATGGACTTATATGCTGTGGTAACTCTATACAATCATTTACCTTTAGGATATCATCCATGTTTTTGGCTAAATTGCTCAGCCTGCCACACTCTTTTGTTCTTACCTTTTCACAAGCATTTGACATTTATACAAATCAGACAGAAAATATATTTAGGAGATGATTTACTTATCTTTGTGGTATATGTCATTTTGTCCCTGAGCAAGAGTGCAAAGGCACATGAACACATTAAACTGGTCTACTCGGTGATTCAATTAAGTTTGAATACTTATATTTGGAACTCCCACTTTGACAAGTCTATCAAAGGCATTCACCGAATGATAACTTATTCACCAGAAATAGAATACATATCAAGGCTAATTTCATTATATTTTCCGCAGGTACTTGTTCTAGTACGACTTCACGTCTCATATAAATGTGAATAGTGCTCTGATGTTAATTTCATATCGTGGGTGTCTGGATATGTGTTTGTAAAATTCATTTTGAATAGACGTGGATTGGTTCTAAATAAAAGTGGGCTTGTAGCAATGTTATCTTTTTTTAGATAGTAAATTAGGATAAATAATGTTAAATTGACGACAAAATCTATCACAAAATATAAAATCTTTAAAATTCAATAAACTAATATTTTTAAATCCTAATTAAAAATATCTAAATCTAAAGTAGAGTTAAACTTAATTAAACATTGATAAAATGTGAGTCTAAAACTTGATCAGGAAAAAGTCATGTTTAATCCCAGAGTCGGTCGAATCATTCAAAAGTTTATCCAAACACAGCTTCCTGAATTAATGTATTGGCAGTGGTGACAGATAGGCTGCAGAGGAAACGCGTATTCATCACACTGAGATGTTTGTAAGATGAACACGTGTAGTTAATGAGGCTGCAAGTGAAACCACTTTCTTACGACTTTTTCCCTTCACAAGTTGGTTTCAGAAGTCAGAAACTTCATTTATTGCATGGAATTTGATTTTGGTACCACAATTTTGACTTGTTTAGAGCTTACCTGACGAAAGCAGCCTCGTCTTAATCTGTTAAATACAGATTCACAAATGAACGTCATGTTACTAGAAATGAACTGTGAAAAAACATAGAATTTAGTTTAATTCTTGGAACATGTTTCATTTTAGAAGAAAACACATTTTTCTTTTCTTTAAAATTTACAGGCATATCGAAGTTTTAAGTCATAAAAAAGATCTTTGATAGGTCCTACCTTGTTGAATATGGCTCATCGCAATCTTCAACTTGTTCAGTGGGACATTGGCAAGTTTATTTCAACAATCACACCGTACTTTGTGGCGTGTGTATGGATGAGACACCCACTCAGTTCTTGAAAGGAACCATTTTTCTTTCTCTTCTTTCAGGCTCTGCATGACACCCGTTACACGATAAGATCTTACATTTAGTTAGTATGTTAATTAATAAAAAGGTTAAACTAATTAGTGTAAAACATAAACAAAATTTTCTTGCTTAATTTTAGTTTTGAAGTAGAGTCGTTTATTATATGTGTTAAAAATTTAAATGTAAGTCTAACTTAAATTTAAATAAAAATAATAAATTAAATTAAATATAAAAAATAAGATTTATAAATTTAATGTCTTAAAATTTTTAGATTTAAGATAATCTTAATTTTAAATGCGAGTATGATAAAATATTATGAAAGACTTATATTTGAGAAAAAAATCGTTAAAAATAAAATATTGAATAAAAATAAATAAGTTCAATAATATATATTAAAAAAAATTATAAATTTAATATTTTAAAATTTTGAGTTAAAAATAATAATAATTTATTATGTGTATCTTACTCTTCTCTTGTTATATTAGAATTTTCTCATTTTTTTTCTCTCCTCTCAATAAAATGTTGGCGTTAATTAGAAGTATAACACTACAAATGGATTAGAAGTATGTCGATAGCAACTCGTCCCATAACTCGATGTCTTCAAAAGGATGGACCAAAAGTAATCATAGTTTGCAACTATGAAATTGAAGAATCAAAGTTGTAGAAAGGAGAAAACTAAGTGGAAGACCCTTTAAAATATGTGTAGTTATGCTTATGAACGTGCATGCATTCTTATGTGTCTGGTCACTGGGGTCAGGCCAAAGCAGAATGAGAAAGAACTGTCTTGTGTTTTTCTTTTAATTTTTTGGATTACATCTTTGTTAAAAAAATATACTAGAGATCAGCTTCTAGAACGAAGTTTCGTTCTCAAAAGCAGCTTTTATATCCATTTAGATAGTATTATTTTCAGCCTTTTAAAACTATTTTCTAATTGTTACTTTGATATTGAACTGATGAGAATGTATAATGGGGAAAAAATAGAGAAAATACACCATACACTAACAAAAGGAGGTGAATTACTACTTTAAAAAATTATGAGCTGATTAGTAATTTCCATAAAATCTTCTTGTATCACTTTATTAAGTACTTAAAAATACAAAAGATAATGCCACGTACAAAATAATATATATATATATATATATATATATATATATATAAAGAACTTAATACAGAGAATGTAGAAGAAAAAAAAATTATATGAACATGCAAAAAAAATTGTATAAAAAACTTATTAATTTAATTTTAATATACTTGATTATAATGTTCAAAAAAAAAATTCATTCGAAAAAGCTTACGGTTTTCACAAAAGTAATAGTGAATATTAATATGCATAAACTCAAGAACCTATACTAATTTTGTAAAAACAAATATAATGTTGTAAGATACATCATTAAAACAAATTTTGTTTTAAACACTTTCAAGTCTTCAAGAGGTTATTAGATAAACAAATAAAGGCTTATTAATTAATATTTAATTTTTAAAAATATACATAAAGTAGTTAATGCATGTTTGGATACAAGTGTAATAATTTATAAAAAAAAAAAAGATCACTTCCAATTGGATTTTGATATTCAAACTTTTTTAATATTTTACTCACTTTTAATGTACACATTTCTTGACCTCTCATACACTCTCGTTCAAACATCAACTTATTTTATTTCAGACTCTAATTTCTTTTGTGCCCAACTACTAATTTAAGTTGGTTAAAATAATTTCAGTTTCGAAAACATTTTATAAAATTTTAATACAATGACGTTCTTTGAAATAGGATAATCTATGTGTTTAAAGCTGGCAAAAATAACTGCGTTAACTTGTGCAGGAAGGATAACACCTTTTGATAAAAATTATACTAAAACGATGAAGATCTTAATTTTCTTTATACCTCTATCAACATATTAATTATCATGTCTAACAATGAACATGTAAATAAAAGAATACGAGATTGTTTTAGTTTAGTGAATGTGATATTGGGTTTAAGCTTAACTATGCAACCAGGTTAAATATTTGAAACAAGAATTTGTTTTTCATTAGTGATGATAAAACTATTTTCTTATGAATTGTTAAATTTATAAAAAAAAAATTATGACAACGGTAATTAAATATCGAGAGCATGTTAATCTAGAGTTACATTAGTTATATATTTCTTAATATTTAACATAATTTTATAAAGGACTAGAGAGTAAATGTTTGTGTGTTGAATATGCTGCATCCTTGGAAGAGGAAAACAATATGAGAGTTTGAAGTTGTTAAGCAGAAAATGTAAGTGTCGACGAAATTGGATGCAAAGGCCTTAAGTAATTAAGACACTTATTTATCAATAATGAATTATTAAGATGAATTTCAAACCAAGCCATGCAATGTGTCTATGTATGTGTCATAATCGCATTAAAGGGGTTGTTGCGATATATAATTTAGGATTTGCGATAGTACTTAACTTTAATTCAAATATTGGTGAACATGTACTTTCTTTCCTAACCTGTCGGTCAAATTAATTATTTTTCAATACTAAAAAACTATATATATTTCTCACTCCATTCTTGATGATTAAATCCAATATAAATATATTTTAATGTGAGTCTCGAAATGTTATAGGAAATAAAATTTTAAATGAATAAAGGATGAAAACTATATAAATAAAATATGATTTTTTTTCTTATTTTTATTACAATTTTTATTTCTCTAAAATTATATTATCTAAAGAATTTATTTTAGAATTTTAAAGTTATTTTTTCCGTCTCCTGATATATATATATATATATATATATA
>Ga0209489_100409_pt1 | contig 78070 bp, 53 predicted proteins | sample SiratrowhiteBW_FD_187527 | JGI IMG/M metagenome (GOLD analysis project Ga0209489, IMG submission 187527) | Root nodule microbial communities of legume samples collected from California, USA - Siratro white BW (SPAdes) (version 2) | ecosystem: Host-associated > Plants > Roots > Nodule | place...
GAAGTAGTAATCGGGATATGTGCTCTGATCAACACAGTTTTGTGGGGTTGCAGTTCCAATGGCAAGGATGGTTGCTGGGCCTTCTGCCCTTTGAGCTTGGCGGATCTCGGATACACTCACCATCTTACTTTTCTTGAATAGAAGTAACGAAGTGGTGATGTTTTAGTGGTAGAGAGACTTGTTGGTTGGTTGCTGAAGTTGTGTGCTTGAAGAAGTTGGAGGAGGTAGCATTTTATATGTATGCGAGGGTGGATAGGAAGTAGGGTAGGTGAGTATCACGTGCAATACCAAAGCCGTCTTACGTTGCAACTGGGTAGCGCAAGAAGATAATGGAGCAAAAGTGTTGGTAGGTTGTTTTTGAATTAGGGATATGAACGGCCACAAAGCAATGCAAATATGAGAGAGCACTAATTGTTGGTATTATTTTATTGCATATTTTCTACTTGGTTACTTCGCTTGTCATGGTCAAGCAACATTAAGTCCCGTGAACCCATAAAAGAATGTGTCCACTCAATTTTCAAAGTGATTAGTTCATTGTTGCGCGGTCAACCTAATGTAGCTACCTACCCATTTTCTAGCTAGGAAGCATTTTAAAAATGTATATACACATTTTGTACACGTTCGTGGACGTTACCGGAGTAGAAGAATTTTATTCGAATAAATACGAAGATGCTTCTCACAAGCTAATCTATGGGTTCATTATTTAAGCAGCGGTGTTCAATAAAAACAATAATACGCATTAACACATGTGTTTCTCCTAACAATAAAAATAATAGTAATTGATATTGATTAAATAGATTATTATGAGACTTGTTTTAGTAATATTTGTAGAATTCTTTAGTTGTTTAAGTTATAAGAATTATATATATCAGGAAGTGAAAAATGGGTTGGAAATACCCTAACAGAACTTTAGAGTAGAATAAAATAATAATAAGTCTTAATCAAGTGTTGGTATAAATTACTCAGTTGGAATTCTATAATATGATAATATTATTTGATAGGAAAAACTGATCCACTATTTTGGTCGTGCTCTGAATCTCAAAAGCAGACATCAATGGCGGCCACTAAGAACTGAGATGAAGTTATACGGTGGCGGATGAACTAGCCCACAGAGAAAACATTCGGGATTAGTTATGTTATGTTAGGTATCAATCAGAGACCTTTGGAAATTTTTTTAAGATATTTAAAACATGCTTAAATTTAAGATTATTAAATAAATCCTGTTGCAAACTCAGTTGTAATAAAGATAATAAGGAACTCGAACTGACATTTTAACAAACACAAACTACTCCATTTCTCTTCATCGTGACAACTAAGCTACAGATAAAATAACATGTGTGCTTGAACCAGTAATTCTAAATGGTAATAAGAACAAAAAATTAGGGGAGAGAAACAATAATTAGGAGATAAAAGTTCTAATACTTTTGCCTCCAAAACATACTGAAAATGTCATGAAGTAACAAAAATTTGTCCTTCATATGAAAAATCTCACCTATGTCAATACCATTATTAACCAAAGGATAACAGGAGAATGAAAAGGGTTGGAATATAGACTTGGAAAAAAGAAAGATGAAACTATAAACAAATATTAAACGATTTGGATGACGATGAAAGAGATACGCAACAAAAAGAAAGATGATGTACGAAGTAAAATGGAAAAACGATGAAAAAGTATTAAAATACGTAATTCCCGTATTTTTCGATCATTTTGAAAACTTGATGTCTTCACTGTAGTCAGAATTGACGGATTTGGTCTACTGAAGAATAAATTATTGCAAAAGCATCTATTTAATTGAATAAATTATTTATGACGATATTTAAAAAAAAAAAAACGTTTGGCACCTTATTGAAATCATGATCATGTTCAGATTAACACGTACAGCAAGGTCACTTTAGTTATATATAATTATATAATAACATAATAAACTAAATATAATGATATGATATAATTTACTTATCCATTAAAAATAATTTAATTTTTATATATTAAATTATCAATGATAATAATTTGAGATTGTCATTCTTAAATATTTAGTTTAAGGTACCAATTATATATTTATATCACAAAATCAACATCATATAAAACGTATAGATTAAAACGTGATAATAAAAAAGTATAATATAAAAATTAAGATCCATGTAAGATTTACTTAGTTAATTTAATTATCCAATATTATATAGTACTTTAGCTGTTAAATAATTATGTAATATCATATATTAAATACTATTTTTATTGAAATTAATTTCATTTTAAACAAGTTCGTAGATAAGTCTTGTAGTTTTATTTTATTAAATTTCATAATTAACTTGTTTAATAAAACAGTCTAAAAATATAATGAACAACCAAAAACAAATTATTTAACCTATTTTTCACTCATACTCCTGAAGCCTGGTCACTTATTTTTAGTAGGAAGTTGTAATCATAAGCATTAGCTCAATCAACATTAGCACAAGTTCTTATGTGTGCTTGTTTGCAAATAAGTAACTACTCAAATCATTCACTAGTGCCCTTCGGAGGCATAGAGATGTAAATTGAATTTAGTTCAGACCTAGCACCATCCCAATAATTTAGTTCAGACCTAGCACCATCCCAATAATAGTGTATGCAAGCTTAGGAATAAGACAAAGACAGCTCGACAACAACTTAAAGCAACTCGAAAAACAGTTTTGTTATGCCTAGAGTCACAACATTATGATTATGTGCTACACTTGAATTGTGTACCTGTCATTTATAAGCAAGTATTTAACTAGACATACCCTTACCCAATACATACGAGTAATACACATTTGATATCCGAGTTTCATTCATTGGCTAAAATTGTAATGCTTTAGAAACATTTATTTTCATCGGTAAAACAAGTCTGTCTCTTCGGGAGTAAATTCCTACTAATAGGAAAACAATAAACCTCAAACATTGATGAGACACCCCCACCTTAAAGGGGGAACAATATGCCTCAAACAATAAATCCAAACTTTCTGATCAAAAGGTATGTTTGTTTAAAAGCTAATATAAGCGTACAATCCACAGAATAAGAAAAAAAATAAGCCAAGATAAAAAGGGGCACTACGCATTTACAAGATTAGTATCATCACGAATAGCAGATGTCACATTGGAGCAATGTTGTGATTTCTGTGTTCTCTTCTTCCTATATCTACATTAGACAGTCTCCTCCTGGCATAAACCAGAAATAAACAGCCAACTTATGCTTTTCCATCTTGAATCTCCTCAAGATAACCATGACCAGATTCAGATGAGGAAAGGGCACTCTTGCCTCTGCTATCTGATGAAGATGTGCCCTCATCTACACTTTTATCAGACTTTGTCTTTTGCAGAATCTCGAGCTGATTTTGCAGAATCTGTGGGGGGACGGGGGATTAGTGTTGCAACAATTAATTTAATCTTTCATTAAAAATAATGAAAACCTAATCTTTATGAAACAATTTAATTATACGGTATTTGTTACTCAGTGCTTACAAGAGCCTAACTTTTGTGAAAGTTAGTTACAACAATAATATCAGTAAATGTCCCCATTTTGGTGGAGCAGAATTTAGTATGCATACAGGAGAAGGGAGTATTCATTTGGTGGCCACCATAACTATCAAATGTGACCTTTTATATTTAGGTAAACCCAAGATGACATGCCACTTACTGTGCTGGTAAACAAAAAAATGAGAACGCATCGACATCATACCTGAATCTGACATTCAAGGAGTTTTCTATGAGCTTCCAGATGAGAGCTTGGGATATTTGGATCATTTTCAAACCCCTTTCCATAATTCACAAGGGCTGCATGTGGTTGGGAAGGTAGAAAATGGAAATGTTGCATTGGAGGAAAAGATTCATTTGTTGGTCCACCTGCGGTAAGAATCTGACTTTGTGTAGATTCAGCCACAGGAGGATGAAGAGTGTACCCAGGAGAACTGTCATTTTAAGAACAGGCCTTATCAATTAAACATTTCTAGACTAGTACAGTATTATCATTTTTTAACGAAGCTGAATATGAATAACATCACAAAATGGGTACTTTGTCTTGTTAATCAGTCATCTCAGAGCAAACGAACTACGAGGAACAATAATCAGTAAAAAATGTAATACAACAAACTTCATAGAGGATAATATGATTATTAAACAAATCAGATCTGGAAATACAATTTCTTATACCAGTGATGCAATATATTCAAACACATTTAGTCAATAATTGTACAGATCACACCTCTATATCAATGCAGAAACTCAATTTGAAGAATCTATAAATATTTTCCAAAATCAGATAAATATTGAATTGGATTCAGGCACAAACCAAGTTAGTAAGGGCATGATTGGTTATCATTCTTGAAATAGTATTGTTTTCAGAACTGTGGGTGTCAGTTTTTCATCCAATTATTTGGTAAACATGTTCTCCATAGTCTGTTATTTAGAGCATAAAATTGAAAACTCCTCTTAGTTATTTTCGTTTTCTTGATTTCTTCAACTGGTTTTCACGAATTCTCCACTCTCACTTCAAACTGGTCACATTGGGAATAACATGGACAATTTTGAAAGAAATCAGAATTTGTATGGAAGTACTCAAATCATAGCTTTGTCAAAGCAGAGCAAAGTGGTCCATGTCCCAGTCTTTCATTCCAAGAATAGCTAAATAATAACCACCATTTTTTCCTACTATTGGGGTCAATTAAATGATAAAAAGCGGCACCATTATCATGCCATGTGAAACTAATAATTCAGAGCAGCCATTTAGGTTAATGCAAGGAATGGCTTACCTAAAACATTTCAGGCTTTAAAACCCAGCATTCCTTCTACGTGGAATTAATTTACCTTACAACTTACCATACAATTTTTAGTGCCTAAAAGTTACAACTGGTTTTTCATGAGATATTTTGAAGTGTGGCAAATTAAAGCAACTAAGAAAATTCAATTGGGTTTCATTAGTATGGAGGAAAATCCAATAGATTGGTTCAAATTCTTACGTTAAAAAAACTAAAGAATTGGAATTGGGGAGGTTTACAAATTTGGAGGTTTGGAAGATAAAGTTTAGAAAAGTATATCACTATATCAAAAACAAGTTTGAAGAAGAATACATATTCAATATTTTGAGGCGTTAGTGGCGGAAACCTTGTCAACTACTGTGACCACTAGGATAGTGTTTGAGTGGTTCGTAAGATGTAAAATACAGAGTTTGAACTCATCATCCCAAGGAGGATATTAGAGCAATAGATTTAGAAAGGGATGTCAAAGAGGAGTTGGCGACTGAGAGGGATTTGTGGCTTTTCACCCCCAACAAGGTATTGGTGTGTAGGTTCAACAAAACTATTGAAGGTAATGGTTCTGCTAGATAGTATACCCTCAACTATTGGTTGAAATTGATTGGAAATCATACAGTTTTTTCCTTTTTAAGGGGGTGGGGTGGGGTCCCATATCTTGTTTGATGGGATAAATTTGTAGTTCCAAAAATTTTAACCAATAGACAGTTTTAGAGCGTGTTGCTACTATAACCCCTCATAATATTAATAACGAGCAAGATACACAGCATAAATGACTTATCGCCTAATTGTCCAAGCAGAAATGCCATACCAAACAAAAGAATTTGCAGAAGGGTACACATAAGACTTCTCATATATGGAAGCAGCAGCAGCAGCAGCTTGGAGTCTGGCTTGATGTCGACTCAAATTATCCGTAGCCTCATTTTGAGCTGTGCTTTCACTGCCTGTCCCAGTTCCTGTTCAAGGTGAAAATAAATAATATTAAAAAAATACACAAACATATATGCAGAGTCACAATGTTTACAATTACAGGTGTTACTATTATTATTTAATCTTACAGATATTACATTCAAAATATTTTAAGAGAAAAACTATAAGACCGCACTGACAATGAAAAATGTTTTCACACCATCTCAATATCATCCAATCACAATCCACATGTATGATACATTTTTTGACTTTGACAATAACTACTTTAAAAGTCATACTAAATATGTGTTCTAACTGGTTGACAGACATTGTACATACCCATTACACTCATATTTTAAATAGTCTTGTATTGGACTCAGGTAGGCAACACAACCACACAAAATTAAAAGAAAACAAGGTTTTAAAAGTTAACTATTATGTGTAGAAATATATAATAGGATCTTTAGGAGCTTCATACGAAACATTAAAAGATTAATGGGGAAGTCTTCACAGGTGAATAAAAAAGTATTTACAAAATAAAAAAATACGTTGGAGGGTGAAGATAGAAAAAGTGTTGATTAGTCAGAATCATGCTTCCAACTCTACTTTTCCATTTTGGTTTCCAAAGACACTGTACCTCTGGAAATAAGATCAGTTCATTTCTGGCATCATGTACGTCACTAAAATGTTTAATAAACAACTTTTAACAATAGTGAGTGATTATCGTATGATTACCCTGCCGTTGACCATCTGCCTGTGATCCTTGCTGCCCTCCAGCTGCAGCTGTTCCATTTTCTGGTGGTACAACCAAGGCTCTGCAGGTGGGGCATGTATGCTGCCGCTCCAGCCATGATCGGAGACAATGAACATGAAATAGATGTCCACATATAAGTTTCTTGGCTGTAGTCATCTCTTCACGACAGATAATGCAGGTTGCATCACTTCTGCATAGCCATTTAAATTATTATATTTAATATGCATAAATACTAAATTAATAAGAGAGATACCACAACAAGTTTATAACTCACGCATTAAGCTCTTCAGGGGTTGCATCTGGAAATCGATCATTCATATTTGAAGTGATTTTACGATAACGTATGTAATCTGCAACACGGACTTTGAAGTTCCTAAACGTCTCATACAGCTCCCGTATAAGGTGCAAGGGAATACCATAGTTTCTAATAGATCAGCTAAAAGTTAGTACAGGAGAATACAACCAGAGAAAGTTAATTGGATAATCTAACCAAAATGGCATGACCATGAAAAGCAAATAAATGAAATGTATAATGAAACAGAAACTATAAGTATCATTGTCAATTATGATTGAATCTGTTCTAAGTGCAGACGAACGGCTAAATGCATGAGTGTCATGAGAGGCATACAAAAACAGAGACTATGACTAATGACTTGTGTAATGCATGCATATGAAGACAGCTGTAAATGTATAAAAGATGGATTGATAACTTACACAAAAATTACAAGAAAGAAGCACATATACATAGACAAGTGAAGCAAGTCCCTGATGAGTTCCAGGTAAAAAGTGAAGACTGGTTTCTTTTCCCATTGTCCCTCCATAAGAATGTCACTAACATAGAAAATATACTTTACAAAAATTGACCCGGTGGTTGTTGCCAGTATCATGTACCTGAGATAGAAACAGATAATCTGTCAGATAAATACCCGAGTTTTTACCATTTTAAAAGAATTATATATATGACTTCTCACCAATCCTTTAGTTATCTATGTCCAACAACAAATTCGATTTTTGAGAAGTTAACCAAGATGTGAACTTTCATATATCAACATAGACTAATTGATTTTACGCATGACTGAATCAAATCGAAGTCAAACACAAAAAACTAAACAAACAGCATTCTCAAATTCATGACTTATCAAACTAGAAGTTCAGCTGCAGAACTCGAAAAAGGAAGAAGAAGAAGGCTTACTCGAAACAAAAGAATAGTGAAACTGAAGCCTGCCAAGTTTCTATCAAATGCTTCAAAGAACTGTATAAGAAAAGGCTATCCAAGAGAAGAAGGAATCCCATAAAAGATACAATCCGAACATGCGACAACATGGGCACTGAAGGAGTGGTCTCGATGTACTCGACTCTCTTTTGAGCCAACCAATGCAAAGCCTTAATCAACAACAATGCTGTGACCATTGCAAGAAATGTAACAGAGAAGTCTTGTCTAAAAATGGTGATTGCAAAGAGGATTTCCATGACCTCCCTCCACGATTGCTCGTTTAACCTCTCAACCTCCGCCTCACGGAGGGAACCCAAGAAAATCTTCTTGGTTAATTGCCATAGAATACACATAAAGACCAAACCCGTGTTGAGAAGAAGCACCAAACTGATCTTGGAAGTTGAGAGATACACCATTGCTGGATAAAACTGACCCCTACTGTTAAATGCATGATATATAATAGCCAGAGTTGCAATGAAACTAAGACCAGCGTATGTTTTCAGCTTCATGATTTCTTCTCTGCATAAAGTCAATGTTATGATTGAATCAACATCTGAAAATCCAAGTTATCAATTGCACGTGTAATTAATTTAATCTGCCCTACATATAATGCATGCATTCGGGACGAAGCAGAAGAATCAAACATGAAAGCTATAACAATCTATAAAGGCATGTTGAAAACGAAACCCCAATCAAAGATAAGCCCTAACTTGGAATCAGATCAAGGAAAATTAAAAAAAAAAAAAACCTTGTTGAAAAAGTAAAGAAAATACGGAAATGGAATCGCAGAAGAAGAAAGTAGGTACTGGTTGGGATTGAAGGGTCTGAATTGCGGAAAAACAATCGTCGGCACCTTCTTCCTAAGTTCTTCCTTTTCGCTCTTAGCACATAACTTCCAAGATTTTGTCATTAATATTAAATATTGAATAAAAATTCACGAGAAAATGATGTAGCACTATCCAATCAGACTTCGCCACGTCCACTTCTTGACGATTTTTAATTTTTGACGATTTTTAATTTTTGATTGCGTTAAGTAATTTTTATCCTTTGGTTAAAAATTAGTTTTAGTGCTTGTATTAAACAATCTTATTTATTTTGAAATCATCACTTTTAGTCTTTATAAAAAAAGTACCAATTTAAATTTTAATCTCCACACTTTTTTATCGAATCTTAAAATCACTAATTTTGATATTTAAAATGAGCTAATATAAATAAATAACATAAATTTAAAAAATAATTTTTTTAAGGACATATCCAACAATGAAAGATATTGTTCGGAATAGAGATAAAAAAAATAATGATTTTTATTTAAAAAAGTAAAAATAAGTAAATATATTTACTAGGAACAAAATCAAAACATATTTATTTTACTTAATCTCAAAACATATTTAAATCTATAATAGTTTTTTTTTTTTGGACTTAAGCTCCAATCTTGTAAAAACAATTTTTTTTTCAAAATAAGCAATTTTTATGATTTTGAAAAATTTGTAGTTCCCGATTATTTTTTAATAACTTATTTTAGCACAATACAGTACTTTTTTTTAAAAAATAAAACTTATTTCTTTTATTTTAAATGAGAAAGAAATTAGTCATTTTTTAAATAACTTTTGAACAAGTTTACCAAACTAGAAAACTTATTTAATTGTAGTAATGATTATATCACGAGTAAAAAAAAAAGTAACCTCGATTAAAACCAAATAAAAATAAATGTATTTTACATAAACTCAACAACATTTAAATCCAAAATCTTTTTTTTTTTCGGAAATAAGCTCAAATTTGTTAATATTTTTTTTTCTTTTTATCAAAAAAAAAAAACTATTTTTATGATTATGAAAAATCTGTAGTTTGTGATTTTTTTAATTATATTTTTAAATTTATTCATGTTTTTTTTTTACTTAAAAACTATATTTTATTTTAAATCAAAACAAAATTAATTATTTTTAGACAATTTTAATAAATTTACCAAATTAGAAAAACTAATTTGATTACAATAATACTATATATATATATATATATATTATATATAATCGATTATTAAAATGATTGTATTTTTACGTAGAACTTACACGTAGTTTATTTCCCGTCAAATCAATTCATCTCTATTTCCTTTCTTAGCAAACTTATTTTCATTCAACATATTTTACTCATCTCTACTAAACAAACAAAAAAAAACATTTGCATAGTTATCTTAATGCACGTTCCAAATATTTTATATAATTTAAATTTATGATAAATAATTTAGAATATGAAAATTATAATTATTATAAATTAATATTTTTAGTGTAAAAATATATTTAAAAGTTCTTTTTAAAATTTTGAATTTTGGTTTAAAATTAAAATTAAAAACAAATGTTCTAAACCTTAAAATTGTTGTGATTAAGGAAAAGTTATAGAAAAATATTATTATTAAAAAAATATATATTTTCATTTACCATAATTGTGCTAAATTATATTCTTATAGGATTTCATACAATTCCATCTTTGAATTGGATTTTCATAATTCTCAAAATATCCACAATAATTAAAAATCAACGTTATATTATTACAAGTTATATCCTATCTAGCATTATAAAAAATTTGACAAAATTAATTTAAAACGTTATTATCTTTCAAAAGTCTCATACTGAAATAAAACTTTTTCTTTGTGAAAGCGTAGTCCATTTGGCTAAACTAAAATCTTATTGAACAATCTTACAATTTTATAAAAAAAAATAAAATTTTTGACAACTTTTAATTGAATGATTAAATAATCAAATACAATTTTAAAAGTTTGTTTAGAACAGAAGGAATATATATATTTTTTATTTTCTCTGTAATATTTATACCTTTTCTTTCTTAGCCGTGATTTATATGTTAATTGTATTTGGTGTTACCCAAACGCAGCCTTAGCAATAGCCCAAAAGAACGTTCTGCTGTGAAGAAGAGCTACATGGCGTCGGTGGTGAAGAACGTTCTGAAATCGATCAGAGAGAAGGGTTTCGGTACTTTCCTCAGAGAGCTCAAGGATGAAGGCTACCTGTTTGTTCCTTTCTCTTTCGCTTTTAAATTTCCCCTAACATTGCATATGTTACCAATCTCATCGTTTTTGCACTGCCAATTCCGATCACTTGGTTTGATATTTCTGTTATTCAACCTATTTTTTCCTCTTCTTATTAATTTTAATTTTTCACTGCCTTTTGATTTCTCTTTCTCCGGAAAGTGCAATTTAGGAGATGAAATGAAAGTGAGATTTGATTTAATAGTTTTTTGTTAATTTAGTGTTGCGATTGTCGAAGGAATTTTGTAGTGTATTTGTGCTACGCTCGTATTTATTACATTATTGTTCCTTTGATTCCGTGAAGAATGTGGACTTATGTATTGATGCTGAAGGTTGTTGTGCGTTTGTGTTTGTGCTGTGCTGATATTTTTTACGTTATGGTTTGAATTTTCAGGAGATGCCTTCCGGATGGAAATCTCTTGTAAGTCAATTGCTTTGCTTGATCTTTTTATTTTCATTCCATTTCTGTCTGTCTTTGAAAGCCAAATTATTGTTTCTCATTCGATGATTGGATGTCTCTCACTGTGTTTTGGATCTCGGCCTTTCCTAATGCTTGATGAATATATAAGGTGTAGAAAAGCATAGTAGAGTACTGGAGGCAATTGAAGGAGCATTTCCAATTATTCAGGGTGGACTATAAGAAGGACAAGCATGTGTGAAGAAACATATATATATTAGCTTTGTATCTTGAAATGGCCATCTTAGAGATAAAAAGGAGAAAAGCTTTAGATATAGACAGTTTTACTCTAGGTCGAATTGGGTGGGCTGTATTGTTCATTGCAATTAGATTTAGATTTATTTTAATTGTATGTGGCTTCTTGCAAACTGATGTATGTCCTCTTTGTATTGGTATTTTTTACCATGAGATCTTAACTCCCTTGTGGTACTAATATTTCTCCGCTTCTAATCTAATTACGTTTTTAATTTTATGCAGGCAAACCAAGATCCACAACATTGGGGCAACGCTTGTTGGTGTTGATAAATTCGGTAACAAGTATTATGAGAAGCTTGGAGACACACAGTATGGTAAGTGTGTTTCTCATTCTGCATGTATGTGTGGTTTATCTAACAAATTACACATGGCTAAAAACAGAAAATATAACCCATTTACACGGAAAGCTTCCATTAACATCAATCAAGCATTCCAATTATTGCACATGAATATCTCACTATTGACATAATTAACAAGAATTGATAATGTGAAATGTTATGGCTTTTCAAACGCTGCCTCATAACAGTTGCTTAAGGGTAGAATACTATGATGTGAATATCTTTGAAGTAAAAAATCAAATTTGGAGTTACTAGAAGCCTTGCAAGTAAACAATCAAAAGACCATACCAACAACAGGACAAGAAAGATAAATATTAACATAGCTCTCTAACTGTGCAATTAGGTAAAGGAGTAAAGATCATAGAAGCCAAAATGTCAGTAAAAGAAAAATAACAAATAGAACTAGAGTCAAATTGTGAGGATTTGTGTGTGTGTGTGCACACCACACCGTGAGGGGAAGGGATAGTCTTTGGAAAATAAAGGTGCCTGTGGTTTTGGTTATGAGTGGAAGAGAATGGGAAGTTGGATCTGCGTAGTTTAGATGTGCTCATCCTTACTTCTACAAGATGGTGGACTATTTGCAGGACTTGGACCTGTGGCCTCTAGGATGCAAGGTAGCAGCCTTACTGTTATGGGCTTGCCTGCTTGTTATTGGGTATAATTATTGCAGGAAAAAAGAAACAGCATGAGCAACTGAGGAAGAGTGGAGTTAAATTGGAAAATGAAATGTTGTGATTTATTGACAGATTTTAGGGATTTCCGTAGAAGAGTAAAAGACAACAACGTGACATGCAAGTGACTTGTGTTTACTATAATAATAAAGCATGGATATTTACGTTACTTCATCCAAATAGAGGGGGCAGTAAGGTTTTTTTTTGCCCTTGCTTATATATGTGTATGTTCAAGTCTATTTTATCACCCAGAATTCAAATTGGCATAAAAAATATATTATGTCCGTGAAGTTTGTTGGTCCGTTTTACCAAAGTTCTACCATGTGGTATACTGTTATAGGAAAATTTCGGGCATTAAATATAAAAAAAATGTGGACGGTAAGATCTATTTTACCCTTAAAATTATTGAAATAAAACCTAAACCAATTTATTCTAATTTTTCTTTTCTTTCCCCCCATTTGTTTGAATGTATTTGCTGGACTGATTGTGAACATTCAGTCTGCTTTTGATATGTAGAAAGTTTATATTTATTTATTGATTATATCTGTTATCATTGTTGATGACAATTTTGGTTATGCTCTGTTCTTTTAATCTTCTAAGCCTTCGTAGTTTTTTCTTTCTCTTTTAATTAATGATTTACTGTCCGCTATGTTATTATATAAACTTGCAAGTGTGCTAAGATTCAAACTTTGATATTCAGTAATGTGTTTGGATAGGAAGTTTTAAGAAGGGAATGCATACTTAAAGGGGCAATTAAATTTTTTACCCCGAAGTCCTTGTTTGGTTTGGGCATTTAAGATCTCTTTCTCTATTCTGTTATAAAGTACCTGTTGCTAGCTTGTAATCCGTTTCTTCTTCTGTAAACATAACACTTGTTATTTTCGAGGGAAATAATCAGCTTTCTGCAGTGCCATTTATCCTTTTTTTCTACAATCACTTTCAGTTGTCAACGTTCCCTTTCAGTTGTCAACGTTCCGACGGTTTTTCTTCGTTCTTGCGTTTGATATATTTCGGGCCTTTTTTTTAAAGCATCTTTCTGTAATTGTCTTCATCCAATAGATTGTTTTTTCCGAATTTGGGTGAAGTGGAAGGATGATTCAAGGGCAATGTCCGTAGTGTTTCAGTAAAAGAGCGATATCTTGCAGCAAATGGGGGATTATTACCTTTTAAATTTGGAAATGCTTTATACAAACGTGAGGTAAAACCCATGTTTTGACAGAATATCAAATTTGTTAATGTCATGATTTTCTTACTATTTGGCAGGAAGACACAGGTGGGTTGAGTATGCAGAGAAATCTAGGTATAATGCCTCCCAGGTTCCGCCTGAATGGCATGGCTGGCTCCACTTCATAACTGATCACACAGGAGATGAGGTAATTATTTTATTTTCCTATTTCCTTCCTTTGTAATGCCATACGGTAAGAAAATGTGAAGCCCCAAGATGTTAATAATAATAATGCAATGAAATTGTTGCAGCTTCTTCTACTGAAACCGAAAAGGTATGGTGTTGAACACAAAGAAAATTTGTCTGGAGAAGGTGAACAGTATATCTATCATTCCAAAGGACATGCCCTTAATCCAGGGCAGAGAGACTGGACCAGGTACCAACCATGGGAGTCCAAGGCCTAAACCGTCAATATGGGGCACCTGATTTGCAGATGTCCTGGATGTTTGTTTTTTTAATCCTCAAGAATTGTTTTGCCTTCAGTTAATGAGGTGGAAAGCTGGTTTTTCTTTTTAACAATTAACAATAAAACCAATTATTAGTGGGGAAAACAGAGAGAATCGCATTGACTTTAAAATCCTTTAGTATAATGTATGCGATCGTCCTACCCTACCGTTATTTGCAACCATCTATTACCTAGTCTATTATTTGTACGAGTATTTTTTTTTTAATTAAACTAACTGATCCAGAGTTTGTACTTAATTACTAAACCAAACACCTTATTGGGAAAGTATGCACACATATTTCTTTATCTTAAGTTTAATAATCAGCTAATTCATCTCAGTAAAATTATATTTTCAAAATAAGGGATTTATGATAATACATATTATAAAATTGGAGTTCATGTGATTAAATTATGTAGTCTTAATTTTGGTACAGCTGGGCGCAGGCTGGGTAGGCCATGCTCAAAATCGCATTAGGCCATACTTATATTTCAAACTAATAAATAAATAAAAATGATTTTAACTGTATAAATTAATATATGAATATATAAAATTAACTTAATCTGATTAGAGAAAACACTGGTTATTCTACATAACAATCCTCTAAACGACAAATACATTCCTATAAACAACACATTGAATTAACCCAATATTTTATCCCAATACTTTACCAATTTAAGGTTCAATATAGCGATGGAAAATGAGATGAAACTAAAAAAGAATGAGGGGAAACAACTAAAAAATATATTTGGATGAAGACATGTAGAAAAATAGTAGAATAAAGGAAACCGAGTAAAGAATAATACAATAAATTCGACCATTTTTAAATTATAACTTGTTTTCTTCAAACAACTCGAATTAATTTCTGTTTGTCTCTCCCCTCCTTTATTTCTTCAAAACTAAACAAGCCGTCAAATAAGATGTCATGATGAAGGCCAAAAGTTTAATACAAATTGTTTGGATATTATTTGAATAGAGCTAAAAGACAATTACTAACTCACCAAAAAAGTTCACAAATAGAAGTTGGCAAATAAAATTTCAAATCTCCACTCTATCATTTTTAATTCTACAATCACTGTACAATTCACCATTGTGCAGGTTAATAAATTTTAATTAGTGAATAATTGCTACACACGAATTTACGAATTTATGTCGTCTCACCAAATTCAATGCAGTATACTGAATAATCTCTATCTGTCATCTCAAGGAATGCTGAATTAGTTGTTTTTGTAACTACTTACTCTTCCAATTGTAAGAGTTAAGGGGAAAAACATAACAAAATTAAGTTGGTAAGAGGTCGTTCAAAAAATAGGCATACAAGTGTATTCACCTGCAGTAATAAAATCAGCGTAAAGAATGTGCAATTGAAACATAAATATTATGATTTTGCGTTTATAAGATACACCTTGAAATACAACCTCAGATTGTCTTGAATCTTCCCATCCTTCGTAATTATCTCCTATACATACCCGAATGTTGAAGTGTTCTACAATACTCTAATATCGTTGGGGAGTTTTTTACCTGTTCCCATATCTTGGCAGAGTTCTTTAACCATTCCCGCTCTGACACTGATCTCGTGAAAGATGGTGATTTCATGGATAAAATCTGACATGGGAAAACATATCACGTGTCTTAGATTTTGTTTATTTTAGAAGTAACGGGTCTACAAGAAAGAAAGAAATGTAACAGCAGCAACTAGCAAAGTAAAGAAACTCGACAAATCCTGTACTGTAGTATTTGTGAAGTATTCTTTCGTGTTCATGTGTGTGTATATATACAGAGATAGAGGGGGGAGAGAGGTAGAGAGAGAGAACCTGATCACGCAATTTCCATAGTGCAGAAACGTAACTTTCATGTTGAGCTCTAGGATTTTCATCTTTTTTCTTTAGAGGGATGGCATACAACTTTATCAAGTTAGACTCCATTTGACTGCCACGGACAGTAGAAGATAAAACATGCTCTTCAAGTTTGTTTCCAGCGTGTTGTCTCACAAAAGAAGATGGTCTGAAATATTGCATCAGTGCCTTTTTCAACTGCACAAAATTATTAGGAGTAAAGTCTTGATCTTGCAACCTATAAAAATCAAAATACAAGACCGATGAGTACTTCACTACGCAGCAAACTGTTTCAATAAAGGAAAGGAAGTGGATACAAGAAATAACTCTGTCAAACGCACCCTAAAATTATATTTGTGTTGATGGACAATATAATTAAAGTCAGCCAAATTTTCTTATATTTTCAAACACTCAGTGACACACATGCGGTAGGTGACACAGACCTTGATTTTAAGGGATACTTTAAGGAAATGTAAAGAGAAATTAATAAAAGTCCAGCCACGATGAAATATGGCTAGTAGCAAAACTAATAAAGTCAAACAAGTTAACCGTTCATCAATTCTCATTCATCAGTTCCCTCTAGGTCTAGGTGGTTTGTCTTTTTTCAGAGACTCCTTTTTTTATGATGCATTTCAGACTTCATTATTTTGGCTGCATACAATAATTGTAGCATTCAGTAATGCTAATAATTTCCTGCCAACATGTTGAGGCAGAAAGATGTTTCTTACTTCGTGTGTACAAACACAGGAGTAGCCACGTATTCTTTATGTTCAGGATGTTTATCTTTCTCAAGCCCTGAACTAGAGCTTTGCGATAGGGATGATGCCATCAAGGACGGGTCTGAAATGCCGTGCTTCAACAAGTCAACCTACACTATTACACAGTATGATCAGTTTTCAATATATCAGTAGTCTTTACAGTGTAATTAACAAAAGAATAAAGAGTCTGCACACGGTGCAGAAAGACTTTGAAATAAATAAGGAAGCCTAAAACAAATTTGTTCAATTTGCAGAAATAGGATTTTACAAGAATATGATATTTCTCTTTTATCAATCAATAACATCACGTACTTGTCCTTATAATTGACTGTCATCTTAAATCTACAAAAACACAAATCTGACGAGAGATTAATCAAGTGATTTCATTATCTGAACTGATGAGCAAAGTTGTAAGTCACATACTTGAAAAGCATAAAAAATTCGAGAGTTCTAGTCATTTTGTTTGCAGCAGCAAATAATAGCCAAATGTGAACCAAGAAGAGTTTATAATCTAAATGGTGAAATTAGTTTACGCGATGTCTTGCTTTCTTGAACCAGAATGCATCAAAGAGTTTTTATTAAAAAATAGACGTCAGTACCACATTACAATTAAATAATGCCAATTGCTTCCACAAACAACACAAAATAGTTACAACACTATCGGATTGCAACTATTCACCACAATCATCATTTGAAACATAATGGATGCTATAAACCCACTTGATTTTATATAGTGTAGGCCAGACAGTGCATATTAGCCACGGATCTAACAGCTGGATTTTATAGCAAAAAACTGAGCTAAGAAAAAGTCATGCATTCATGTAAGTAACAATAGCAGATGGAATAAACGGGAACCACTGTTTCAAATGACCACTTAATTTCGCATAAACACGAAATAGTCATTGAGTTATTGACCAGGACTTGAAGCATCTTCTATAAAAACACACATACCGTCAACATCAATTGCCACATGCTATCATCACGAACTCCCTCTGACACCACCAGCACAATATGACATATGGATGCTAGAAGAACAGCAAGCTAAAAGGATTCCTTGCAGCAACCCAACATAGTCAAGATAATCAGATATAGGAACAGTTCAAGGAAGAAAAATGACACCAACAACTATCAAGCTAGAAATACATAATATTTAACTGAAGAGATATTCTCTAATTCGAAGTTACTGTTTACCTGAATACCCATAAGTTCATGAGCCAATTCAGCCGGCATGGTTTCTCCACCTAGCACTGAAATCGTTGAAGAACCATCTGGTCTCATCATCTCAGCTAAAACAGAAGCACTAAATACAGGCTACAGGTAAGCAAAAAAAAAAAGCACATATAAAACTCACAAACCACAAAAATTAAGGGAAAAAAAGAGAAACACTGAAAGCAATAAAAAAGAAAAAAAAAACTTCAAATGAAAAATGAAGCACATGAATGAATGAATATAAAACATAAAAGAAAGGGAAAAAAATTGAAGATGTTATGGGTAGTAGTACCTGGGTATCGAGAAGAATAATGCGTTCAGTTGAAATCCTTGGTTCAACGCCCGTGGAACAATGCCTTGCCATAGCTCTAGTTTCTTCAGACTGGACAGCAAAAGGTGGTAGCATCCCTGCAGGCTTAGAGATCAAAAGTAAAAAAAAAAAACATAGTAACCAAACTAAGTTTTCAGTTAAATGACAAGATGAATTTAACTTATGAGTTAAAATCATTTATGCCCTCAACTTTTGTAAAATTGTAGAAATTCCTCCATTATAATTTCCCCCAAAACAGAGGTCTATATGCTTGTTTAAACTTACAGAAGAAGTTTTAAGTAATTTACTTTCCCGTTTTCTTCACTAGTGAGTGTTTATGATAAAAACGGAAATCATTCGAAGAGGACCTAAATTACATGGTGCGAGTAAACTGACCAGGGGAACTTGAATCAAAACCATAAAGTTCGTTCATAACAGTGGACTTGCCCACTCCAGGTGGTCCAATCACGCCAATGACAGTAAAGTCCGTATTCTCAGTCAAAAACTGCAACATTTCAAAATGCAATGACAATCACAGTCAGTTTACTTCAGCTACCGATAAGCGTCTAACCTAATTGTAAACATTTTGGCGGCAAAAAGGAAGGCAGAGAGGTAAAGAGAGATTTAGGTTACGCACTGGGAGAAAGCGATCGATGTGGAAATCCCAGGAATCGGAGAGAAGGTTGAGGGAAGCGACGGAAGGGAAACGAGAACGGAGCTGAACGGAATCGTCATCGCCAGTGCCTCCACGGCCAAATTTACCGGCAACGGGACCTCCAGTGACGAGTCCGGGCTTTGCTAGAAGGATTTTTGGTGAAGGAGAAGGTTCAGAACCCGCCATTGTTTGGTTTAGGCGTGTGAACCTGAACTTGGAAATTGAGTCATTTTATGAAATAAGAATTGGACTCTTTGTTTTGCAAACTTCTCCACACACATTTTTTTATGATTTTTTGACAAAAATATTTTTATGGCAAATTAATTTATTTTGTGTATCTTCATAGGAATTTATCGAGATAAATAATAAAAATTAGTTTTTATTGTGTGACTTATCTGATTCATTATATCGTTTACCCATGAAATAAAAACAAAATAATATTTGTTTATATTCTATATATAAAATTAAATAACATACTGATATAATATATTGTGAATTTGAGTAAAATTACACTTAGATTACAAATAAAATTTTTACCTAGAATATTGTGACAAGAAAAAATATAGTTAAAAACTATTAAAATGATTAGTTGATTTTTTTAGCAGATAAGTCATTATATCATTAATGAAACAAAAAACTTACACTCTTAATTTCTTTTATTTTAAATTACTGGAAAATATTTAAAATTGTGCAATCTAAAATGTAGAAAAAATTATTTTAAATTGTAAAATCTAAAATATAAAAATAATTTGAATTTTGAATAGTATATTTTATATTTTAGATTATACAATTTAAAATATATATATATATATATATATATATTTTAAATTAAATAATTCAAAATATAAAAGTTATATTTCAAATCATACAAAAGTATTTTCCACATTTTAAATAAATATGGGTGCAAGTCGATCTCACGAGATGCAGAAGAACACACGTTTACAATTTCTGACTACTATATTAATCCATGAAATTTATTCTCAAATAATTTGAAACCACCTAACTACTTTTTTTCCGGAATACTCTAATTGAAGCAACAGTCTTCTTCCTTTTTACAACACAAAAACCATTATTTATAGTTAACGTATAAGTTTGTGTAATTGCTAGATAGTATACTGGTTAGTTACTGTTGCAACTTCTGTTCAATCGATATTCATTCACCACACAACAATCAGTGTCATACCCAATCTTAGAGATTTTTTTTTTCCAAGTATCTAAGAACAAATAACACAATATAGAAGAAATTAATGAACTAGAATATTTGATTACAAATACACGGTACATTCATTCTTTAGATAAATATTGTACACTATTACATGCAAAATTGTAAAAAAAAAAAAAAAAAAAGTCCTGGACAATGGGATGGAGGTTGGTTAAAATGAATGATTCTACAAAATTTGAGCAATTAAAAGAATTTGGCACTAACTATTCTGAAAATAAGATGAGATAAAAATAATTTACTTTTCATTCTGTGACTAATAGAGACTTTTATACTGAGACCATTTTAGAGAGTCATCATCCTCATTGTCATCAGATCCCTCTGGACTCTGAACTCCCACAGAATCTTCCTGTGCTTTAACATCGGCATCAGGCTTAATTGTTGCAACCTCCACAACCTCCTCCTTCATTTAGATAAAACATTTTATGAAAATGAGCAGGGTCAATTAGGAAATAGAACACTATAGTATCTATTAAGAGTTAAGTTTTTCCATGGAGGATAATTTTGTCCATTTGTAATAAATATACAATATAATAAATTTTAAAAGAAAAGAAATAAACGAGACGAAAATAAATTTAATGCGTAAATATCTTTTTTATTTTTATAAGCATTACACAACTATTTTAATTTTAAAATATTCCCTCCCTTACAGTTTCCTCTAAAACCTAACTAACTCCAAACATCCTTAGAGTTTGTAAGGCTACCACTGTGGATAATTGATCATATCCTCCATCAATGATTGAAGAGTGGAAACTGACAATTAAAATTGCCTATATCATTCATGTTTCTACTACATCTGTTTTTGTTTTTGTTTTTTTTTTGCATTTGAATTACTCCCACAGAAGATTCTTCAACACTACCAAACTTTTCTATTCCTGGTGAATCTGGGATGTGCTGGCAGTTAAGAACTAATTCCTTCAGAAACCACGACCCATTTAAGGAACTGACCTTCCCAATATAAATTTTTCATACACCCGATCTGAACTTGATCCTTTGATCATATGCTTAAGGAACAACATTTTCTACCAACCATGTCACACCATGGAGATGAACACTACCAAATCTGCTAATTGCACTAATAGAACTAAATTTACTTTATCTTTAAAAAGAAAAGAATCAAGGCAAGTTATCTTTCACCCTAGCACGTAACTTGGTCATCTGAGCTTTAAAGTTAACAATATCAGAGCATGGATCTAATGACTTAGGGAAGAAAAAGCTTTAACCCTCACAGATACTTATTTAGGAAATCAATGCCAGAACCAAGTAAAAATGTTTTGTCAATGGACTAGCTATGTTCCACCTTCCCACAGGTAAACATGCATTTAAGAATATTTCTCTGATAAATAAGCCACTGAAATCATAAACCAAGTGCATCAAAAATGGATATCAGAAAATAAATTGGAGAGGCAAAAGATGCATACATTAGTTCCCGCTATTAGGTCCACAACCTCCTCTTCCTTGGTGGAGGAAGCTTGTCGCAGTTGTTCAATCAACGATTTATAATGAGAATGATCTACAAGAAAGAGTACGAGGTTAACCATTTTAAACTTATATTTGCCATGACAAGTTAAAGAAGTCATATAAGTAATGTTGAGAATCATTAGTAGACTGCTTAAACAATAAACACAATCAGTCTATCAGATAACAACACAAAACAATAGCAATTAAAGTATAAAACCTTTTGCACGGTTATGTATAGCATCTCTTAACTGTAAATAATGCTCCCGCTCTTCCTTCTTATATTTTGATTTAATTTGACTGCGAGTTTTATCAGGGAAAAGTTGTTGTATCATAGAAAAATCTGTACCCAACTCCCTAATAGCCTATGTCAAAAAAAATAAAAAAGGAATTAGGCAATGTACTGTAATGCTTAGGAGAAATAATAATGTCAGACATCTTGTGTGAATTACACAAATACCTCGTAAAACAGTTCAGTATCTTGTTTTGACCACTTCCCCCTAGGTCTCTTTTCCATGAAAGTCTGGTAATTATATAGAATGGAAGTTGATTCAATCCTTTCATTGTCTTGATCATCGTATGGGTCCCTACCATCTTCTGAACCTGAGAACTCCTGTTCATTATACGCACCAGCCTCATGAAGAGAATCTCCACCACTGCAGATAAATATTATGCATACTGAAATTTATTTACTAGTTTCATGTGATTCAAGATACAGTAACAACAGCAGATAAATATTATGCAAGCTGAAATTCATTTACTAGTCCACAAGGCATCAGGGACAATAGCAAGTAACAACGGTCAGTGGATAATATGCAGTACATAAGTTTCTCCACGTTTTCAAATATCCCTTAATAGCGTAATAATGTGTAAGAATTAGAGAGCCGTTGTGGTAAATAGGATGTTTGCATCAGTTTATTTTTCAAATTAAGTTGATTTAACAATATAATTATACTATACTATGTTAAAAAAAAGAACAATATTGACGATAAAATTAACTAAAATGTAAACTCTTACAAGAGGTGAGTACCTTCTATTGGAGGGTGACGTATTTGAAGTCATTGCCTCTTTTTTCTATACAGGAAAACCAATGGAACAATTGGTGAAAATTCAAGTCATAGTGCCATACTAACAACTATGAAACGTAAGAGATTGAAATAGAATAAAGTAAACACACCGCTTGCCGCTCCCTATGTTCTGCAAGTAAAATAATATCCTTAATAGGCAATGTTCGAGGATCAAGTTCGTCCTCAGGAATTTCCAGCAGAGCCTTGTCCACTGTGAAATAGGAAAAACTTTAGCACAGGTATATCCCCAAGGATGAAAATTAAACACAAATAATATAGCAATTTCTACCGCATCTTTTCTTTCGTCGGGTTGAATGAGAGAACTTTTTAGGTGGTTCCTTAGATTTTTGTACATCATCATCAGCCTTTTTACTCTTTTGCGATGTTTTTCCACTCTTAGCCACAGATTTCTTCTGTGAACTCTTTGATCCTCTCTTCTTCTTGGATGAATGATCAACTTCATAGTCATCATCATTTTCTTGAAGTTCATGTTCGTTAGAATGATAAGGAGGGTCAAGGTCATTATCATCTTCAACATCCTCATTCAATGAGCTGTTTGCAGGTTTACCAGCCGCTAGTTTTCTGCGTTGCCTTGAGGCTTTACCACCATTATCCTCCTCACCAGCAATAGAAGATCTTTTGTTCTTCCTCAGAGAACATGAGTCTGAACCATCTTTTTTTCTCTGATTAGCATCCTGACAAGCATGATAAAAAAATTAGAAAAGTTAAAAGTTTTATGCCGTCAGATTACAAATTAGAAAAATGAAAAAACAAATAAAAGGAGAAAGAAGTCAAAGTAACCGATATTTACTTCATTTTCCCTTGAATCATTTGTATGCAAAAAGTCAGCCAATGTGGAACTGTCAGCAGCATTCGTCAAGTCTTCATGCACCGGAATTCCAGAAGTTGGATCTTCACCAGATTTCATGGATTGATAATTAAAGACGTCATCTCTTGTACAGGTGGGATTCAAGTCCATAATTTCCTGATACCAATAATAATGATAATCAATATTATTATATATAAAAATAATTAGTTATTTAGCACTTACAGACAATTATCATATGCTTGTAATCACATCATCTTCACCTCTGTTTCCGACATTGTATTTTTTGTGTGAGCATCATCATTCTCATTGAGAACGGTAGCTTCGTTGAAGGTTACTGGATCTTGCGGTGTATGATACTCAGGACATCTTTGAACTTGCGTAGTATCACATTCCCCAAAAGAGTTAATAGAACTACAAACAGGTGCGACAAAATTTTCCTCTGCACCCTTCTCATTGAAAGAATGAAGAGCTGGTTTTCCTACACAGTTTTTCCAATCACCACTGAATAACCCATGGTCACATACAATACAAGTGATGCTCTTGAAAGCTATAGTGAAGAAGAATGAAGAGAGAGTTGATGCAATTTGGTTAATCAAAAGGAATATAGTAACTCACCTGTATCAGTAGTAGCTTGAGTGAGAAAGTCATCAAGGGATTCCAGCCCAGAAAAAATGTCGGCGGCCTGTAGGTACAAAATCAATGTTTAGCAACTTAATGAAATATAAAAACAACAGATATTAATTCTTTCATTACCTCTCCAGATGATTTACCAAAGGTAGAAGGCCAATCTCTAGTACCATTATGAACTGCATCCCCTAAAAGCATAGCATTTAGGGAATCCAATTGGGAAGGAATTGCTGCTGCCAAGCTCTTACTGTCTTCAGATATTGGAACATTTGAGCTTGAGTCACCAAACTTATTGGGCAAATAATTTGTCCTAAGAATGTCTGACGTTGGCAGAGGTAAACTGGTTGTTTGGTTTAGTACACCACTAGACTGAAAAGATTGAAAGTCTGTTGTGCAAGTAGGCAACTCAACAGATTTTTCCATCATAACATTAGGTGAGGTGGAAGCCGGCATATTGCCTACTCTAGGTCGTGGCTTGATCTTGGATTTAAATTTATGAACTACAATGAAAAACAAATACAGATAGCTCATCTTTTCAGTGATAGGAAGCATATTTAACTATTTAGAAAATCATCAATATCACTAACCATTCCTAGTGGGAAGATCAGGGAGGATGTCGCTGAAAGGATCCAACTCAATCTCTGCAGATACTAACTGAAAAGTATTCCCCACATAAGTTGTTCAACCCATCTTAAGCAGTAGAATTAAATGGAAAAAAAGACCAAAAAATTAAAAAAAAAATCCACCTTTGGTTCTTTTCCGGAGTTTGACTTTGAATCAACAGCCTGAGTTATTGCAACCTTATTATCTAAAGCACTTTGGAAGCCCAAATCCGTGCCAACTTGCAATGAGTTGTCAATAAGTTCCAAACACTTGTTGCCATCAAGAAATGAACCTTCCCCATTTTTAGGTGGTTCCTTCATCCTATCAATGTCCGAGCAAGTTGCAAATGGAGCAGCCACATTATTCAATTCGTTCTCTACAGAATTGGCAGGACGAACTGGGTGTGTTGTGCCTAAACCACACGATAGACAGAACATGAATCATACCAAATTTAATTCAAATGACAGCTCACATGATAAAGAAAAGTGGTTTCACACAGACAAGCAATGAGAACACATAACTTACCATTATTGAGGTTGGTCTCAGAAAAGAAGTTAGTGTCTGAGTCCCCGTCAAATCCTGTGGTAGCAGCCTAAAATTGAAAAACAATTTAAGGAAAATGTGGTCACATCAGAGATAATATTGAATCAATAAAATTATCAATAAAAATGACATTTACCTCACATGCTGATTCTGAAAAGTAAGTAGAATTCTGATCAACATCAACATCAGATGCTGTGAATGTGGAATCGTCCACTGAGGCCGCACTATCTCCCTGGACACTAATTTGTTTAGGATTTCCCCTTTCAGAATTTGGAAATTCTAACTGCGTATGATGATGAATGGATCCCATAGATTCTTCCGCTGGCACACTTGCCTTCAAAGCAACTGCATTTTGACATTCATTCCCAGCAAGCTCATCTCTAGATGAGGTGGCATTTTCAGATGAAGGTATTCGAGGCTGCTGTTTCGGTTTGGCCTTCGGAGCAAACTTGGCACCCGGCCGAACTACAAAAGAAAATAAAAAAAAAAAGCCACTTGACATAAACACGGAGAATTCAAGAAACAGAAAGTTTTCCAATAATCATTGGAGTGCAGCACTTACTGCGTGCAACAGGGGCCACAGGTAGAAGATCATCAAAAGGATCCATGAGGCAATGGATCGGTAGAGCACAGACTCCCTTGAATGCAACAAACCCAATTCTGGAACCAAACAAAAAATAATTTCATGAAAGCGCAAGATTAAGAAATTTAGATTATGTTATCGATTTGCAATTCATAACTTACCAGGAATTACACTTGGGTGGACAACAACATATAGTTCACAATCTATATCAATGTAATATTAACGGCTGAATCGGGAGGGAATGGGGTCTCAGCTGTCGAACCTATGAACCGCCGCTACTGGCCTCGGCGACATCCCTGAGAGTTGCGTCGCCCGCGAATTCCTCCACCTTACTCCGCCGGAGATATGCAACCTCGCGTGCCTCAACCGCTCTTTTCGCGGCACTGCCTCCGCCGACAGCGTCTCACAGGGTCACGGGAAGAGTTTGTATGTCAATTTGGGCGATGGCGATCTCGACTTGGGTTCCTACTGAAGAATCTAGGTTCAAAAATGTAGCATATATATTTGCAGCAAATATGATGGTTTGAAAGTGTGCTATATTTATGTGACCACAAAAGTGCATTATAAACAGTCAACTTGTGGTTGGACGACACCATTGGGAATTGGGCCACACTCTATTCAGGCCCATTGTGGTTGGAAATAAAAGAACTGTTTCCCTATTAAAAATAAAATTTATATAAAATTCATTATAGTCTAAAAAATATAAACTTAAAAAACAAAAGAGAAAACTAAATTTAAATTGAAAATAAAAAAAAGATGAATTATATTCTTTGTTTTCTAAAAGAAAAAAATAAAATAAAAATAATTTATAATCATCCTATTATTCATTGTCTTCTTTTAATTTATCTTTTATATATCTGTAAATAAAAATTTGAACAATTCTTTTAAAAATATCAATTATTGAAAAATTCTTAGGGTAGGCTCTCTCCTGAGAAGAAGTTAGGGAAAAAAGAAAAACTAATTATAATAAAATAATGATATATTGATAAAAACAAAATATAAAAATGTTAATATAAATTTCTAAAATTATAATAATTATTAAATTAAAAGATTAATAATATTAATGTTAAAAATTAAAAATATAATAAAATTATAAATTAAAATCATAATTACAATAATAAATATAATAATAATATTAAAACTAAAAATTATAATAAAAAATATTATATCAATAATTCTAATTATACCTTTTATAAATTTTCATAAACTTTTTCATCTTTCCATCTCATCTCTTTCTTATTATCTCTCTCTTTATCTAAATATAAATACTTTAATTACTTTCCTTCCAAATCATTTCTTTTTCACTCATTTCAAATCATCTTGGAATATATATTTTTTACTTATTTGAAATCCATCTTCAAATCTAAAGACACCTTAATGTTATATCAGACTAAAGATATTTCATTGCACAATCATTCAACTCTCAGAAAATCAACCATTAAAAATAGTATTCTCGAAGAAAAATCAAGTGAAAAAAAAAAACAGAAACAAATGATAAAACATTACTTGCGACGTTAATTTCAAAGTGTGGGTTTCCGCGCTATCGGCGACGTGTTCTTGTCTCTGGGTCTCTTAAATCTCTTCTCGCTAAGGGTTTGGATTCGATAAAAATATATTGGCTATTTAAAAAAATTCTAGTGTTTTTTTTTTTTTTATAAAAAAGAATGGACCGGTTTACTGAACCGGTAAGTTTTAGAACACAATAAAACCTATGTTGGTATCCTTCTTGTTTCTCTCTCGCACACGCAAACATTTGTTCCGGTGGTTCCTCTCTCTTTGGGTTCTCCTTCATCTTCAACTTTAGGTCTTCTCTGACTCTGAGGGACACTGCTCAATTTTTTGGTGAGTATTCGTAGCTTCAATTTGTGGAACTTTCTATTCATCTGATTGCTTAGATGTTGATAACTGAAGTGACTAATTTGTCAATTTTCTTTTTCTCGTTTTATCAATTATGGCTTCTTCAATTTCTTAGATTCTTTCTCTTATTATATAACTCTTTAAAAGATTGAGAATTGGAAAAAAGGAGTTTTACTATTTGGACAGGTTTGAAGGATTCACACATTAGGTCTTAGCAAAATTGTCGAGTTTTATTACTTACAATACTTTTTGTTGTACTAATGTTTAATTTTAGTCTTTCTTTGCAGTGCAAATCAATCAATTGAACAAATGCAATGCAACTTCTCATTATTTATGTTTACAGTTGCACTAATTATTTTGCAGTATGTATGTGGAATCGGTTGATGGTTTGTATACGTTTCGTGCTTGCAATTTGGTGGATGCTGGATTAAATTCTTTGACCCCTGTTATTGTTACACAGTATCTTATGCTGATCTGAAAACACTATTGGTTTGTTCAGAGAGTTACCATTGAGAAGTTTGGCTTCACCTCGAAACTCTTGTTCAATTGAATTCAGTTTCCACTGGTAAGATTTATTTCCAGGCCTTGAGGTAAGCAAATTATCAACATGGGAATACAAACCCAGCAAACATTTCGAGACGAAGAGGAGGAAGAGCTGCCAGGCCGTGGAACTACTCTCTCAGGTCAATCAATGTCAACTAGCAGAAGTGTTGGGTCACCATCCAGCCGGAGTGAGCAGACAATGGCTACACCGGCTAGTGATAACACCTTTCTTAGGTTAAATAATCTTGACATACATGGTGATGAAGCTGGATCACATGGTGCAGTTGCGTGAGTTCTCACTGTCCTTTGAGCTTGTAGAAATGTATAATTATGTGATGTGCTGCGAACCAGATGCCATTTGACTTGTGAATTTTGTTTGAAGTTTGTGGGTTTTGACATTTCTCATGAATGTACCATTTCTAATAAACATGGATTTGGATAATTTTTCGAAAAACGATTTCTTACTTAAATATTTACGGAACGGAGACAAACTTTCTAAAACTCAAATTAGAATAGGAAAATAATTAAAACAATCACTCATTTGTTAGGTAATCATGAATATCTTTTGAATCCCCATGAGGGATAAGAGTGGGCCAAATGTTGTCAAACTTTCTCTTTGTTTGCAATCTTAAATAATCTGATATTTTCCTTTTTCATTTTTCTTTCTTGCCCTACTAGCATTCTCGTGTAATTTTGTTTTTATGTCTGTATCTATGACCTATTAAGGGACTTGTTTTCCTCTACAATTGCATTTTGAAGAGCAAACCCTGTATGAGCTTAAGACTTTTGCAGTAGTCTTTTTAGATGTATAAATGTGAGGAAATGTTTCTGATGTATGAAGTTCTTGATTCTTGATGCTTTTCGTGTCTCAATGTGTAGTTTTATTTTGTGACACTCCATTGTCATCGTGTCTTTTTTTTTTTTTTTTTTTTTTTTTTTTTTTTTTTTTTTTTTTTTTTTTTTTTTTTTTTTTTTTTTTATGTTAGTTATTTGCCAAATATGACATGCTGTAGAGTTACCCAAAATTGATTGAGGATTTCTGTTGTTGGTGCAATTTAGAATGTGAATGCCGTGGTATAGTATGTATTGTTGTATTGTGATCCTCGCTTTCATAGTCTTTTCCTTAGTTTGCTGTTGCTTATTTCTCATGATATGAGGGTTTTTCTTTTATGTCTTATCCTGAGTATGACAGTGAAATCATCGTTTGTTTAGAGTTATGTAGAGGAATATGAAAGTGTATTTGTGCTTAACTTAGAGCTTTTTGGGCAGTTGGAAATGTTAATGCTTTATGTTTTGTGCTTTCTTTTATAAAATTATCCACTAACTACTTTTTGAGTGATATATGCATGAAGTTCTATCTATTACATGCTCGTGTCTGGGGTTTCAGAATACCATTATATACTGTATATGATATATATACTGTTATTCTTACCTATTGTGACCTTTTAACCAGTAGCAAGAAGAAAAAGAGGGGTCAACGCACTGTTGGTGGTGATAAGAGTGGAAGAGGTCTCCGCCAATTTAGTATGAAAGGTCTTCAACCTAATCCAATATGACATTTTCTCTTTAACTAAAAGGGTTTTTGACCTTTTCTTGTTAACAGCTTTGTCCTTTCAAAGTTGCATATAGCACGCTGTGCAGATTATGATATGTGTTTTGTTTTGAAAAATAACTGCCTTTTACCAGCTTTTCAGAGAACTTTTGTAATATAAATGATTTTTCCTCAGAAATAATCTCTTTCCAACCATGCATTAACTCAATCTGCATCTGTGGTATTTAGTCCCTTGTGTTCCTAAGATTATCATATTTTTGAGGCTGTTATGATTATATATTTCCTTAATTGTTTTGTCTCTCTTTTATTGGCTGTTCAGTCTGTGAGAAGGTAGAAAGCAAGGGAAGAACAACTTACAATGAGGTCAGCTGGTTATTCTAAATCAGTTTGTGCTGTACTGGAATTCAATTTTGGATTCAGTTTATATGCCATATGCACGTAAAATGAATGTATACTACAGCTTCTGCATTTTTCCAATTAATTGCTTAATATATTTGTCAATGCATTTGCACATCCGCATGCGTGTTTCTAGTTCTAATGTGTTGTACTCAATTTAAATTGTATGCATTGAAAAATTACTTTTGGGTTTAGCCCTTCTCATACTTTCGTAGTTTTTATTTTCATATTTTCTTGGTTATCCAGCATAATCTATGAGTAGCCTTTGACTTCTTAGATGCCTATATGATGTTATTGAGGATTCTTCAAGTACTACAATCTGTATATGGTGTTTTCATGTCACTTTTGTAATTCAACTTGTCATAAACTCTGGTTGGAATTCCTTAAGTGAACCTATTCTTTATTTTTATATATTTGATGTGCATTGTGCTTGTATTCAGGTAGCTGATGAACTTGTAGCTGAATTTGCTGATCCAAGCAATGGTGCTTCAACTCCTGATCAGGTTTTTTCTTTTGTATAAATTGTTTCAGACTGGGTGTAAAGATAAATATTATGGACTTAATTTTTGCGGTTTAACATTTGACAGCAACAATATGATGAGAAAAACATTCGTCGAAGGGTGTATGATGCTTTGAATGTTCTCATGGCAATGGATATTATTTCTAAGGATAAAAAGGAAATACAATGGAAGGGTCTTCCTCGCACAAGTCTAAGTGATATTGAAGATCTAAAGGTTTGTAAACAGTATTCAGTTGTATTTCTTTGGTACATTATTTACCATGATGCTCTCAGTTATTCTAAATAATACAATGAAAATGATAATTTTAACTCAATTCAACAGACCGAACGTCTGGGGCTAAGGAATAGAATTGAAAAGAAAGCGTCCTATTTGCAAGAGCTGGAGGACCAAGTAAGGACCACTATCAATATTGGATTTAATCTGAGTTTGAACTCCTGTGCCTAGTTTACGGTTTGAAATTTGCTAATGTTTTGTAAGAAGGCCCTATGGATTTTTGTCCATAATGATTGATTTCTGTTTGCTGACTTTTGTATTAATTTATGAAGTACATAGGTCTTCAAAAACTTATACAACGGAATGAGCAATTATATAGCTCCGGGAATGCTCCCAATGGAGGTGTATCTTTACCCTTCATTCTGGTGCAGGTATGCTACAATGTACTGTTTTTTGGTTATTTTGTCCAATGGAAATGGTTTTTAATTTTTCCCTTTTGGATCTTTGATTTGTTAGATAATGCTTATATCTCCTTGGTCTTAAGTCTGATATAACTAGTCACCATTTGCCTAATCTGTTGGCTTAAAGCCAAAAGTTTAGATCACAAGTGATCTAATATCAGATGAGAGCTCACTCCTGCTTCTTGTGTAAAATTAACTAGAATAATTTTTTCTTCACCATTGTTATGAACATTTGTTAGTATTTGTCAACTGAAAATAAACGTAGTTGGTATGTTTATTAATAATATTTACACCATTAGTTCGCTTTTCTCAGGTTAAGTTAGTCACTTTTTCTGCTCTAGGCTTATGAATGTCTATACAGGATTTATGACGATAGTTGTAGACTACGAAGGGTTAGGAAGAACCAGCTCACCTTTAAGCAAGAAAGGAACTAACTAAAGAAATATACATAGAGCACCCAATTGCAAATTGTTATGGTGTCGCTTTTCATGTTATTACTTTTAGCTTTTAGTGGGTTTGTAGAAGAACTAATTTGAGCTTATGAACTTCTTATAAGCACTTTTTAACTTGTTAAGTTTCAAGGGAAAACTTAATATAATATTGTCGTTTTGCTTAAGCTCATGAATAAGTATTCAATTAAGTTGTTTACTCAAACATGTTCTTAATTAATGTTATTTCGGGCCTGTAGACACGCCCCCATGCAACTGTTGAAGTGGAAATATCAGAAGATATGCAGCTCGTGCATTTTGATTTCAATAGGTAAGGAGGCTTTTATTACACGACTTTGAGTAATGTTGTCTCATCTTACCCATTTGCTGTCCTGAATGTGTTCCTAATTCTCTTGTATTATACATTCAATCATCCGTGTATACTATTATGGTCAAACAGAGGCTGCATTGGGAAATCCATGTCATCTTTTTATTTATAAATCCATGAGTCATTTCTGAATCATCTTTTTGTTATTGTAACTTTATATAATTCAAAATCTTTTTTGATGTATGCTTACTTTCTGTTTGCTCATTTTCTCTGTATAGCACTCCCTTTGAGCTGCATGATGATAACTATGTTCTCAAGGCAATGAAATTTTGTGAGAGATCTCAGAATGATAACAAGCCAGACAGTACTACAGATGCCGGGGAAGGTTCTAGCATGTCTAGTTTGTATCATGCACAGGTTCCTAGTTCAGTTTCAAACCCTCCGACTAGACCTCCTTCATCTCCACCACTCCCTGGAATATTGAAGGCAAGAGTTAAGAATGAGCATTGAACTGCAATTTTGTACTGCATTGCCTTATTTAAGCATGTTTGTATATTTTGTAAAGTAGTTTGTCGGTAATTGTCCTTCATAATAGTTAATTAGTACAGCCAAGTCACTCAGTGGGTTAGAAGCGAACTGGTCTGCTTGAGTCTATATTCTTCTGAGTTGATTTTGGCAAATTCTTTCCTAACCATATCCGTTATTTACTACCTTGGACCTTAACTGATTTTTCCCCTTATTTTTTGTATTTGCCCCTTTTGTACTTATAATAGAGGAATTGGATTGTACTAGTCCATAGCGATCATGGAATGCAATACATCAGCGTAGGATTAACTTTGGAACTCAGATTTTTTTGTGTAAACTATGCCTTCATATGACAATCTTGATATTTGGGCGAATGCGTTGTATGATATCTTGTTGGTCTGCGTTACTTGGGTTACCTTCATGCACTGTTATTTGTATTCCAAGAAAATGCCACAATACCTTGATCATGCAAAAATACTCAAGCCTATCAATAAATCTGTAACTGTAATATGAAAAGGATTGAACATGTGCATTTTGTTGATGAATAATTCCTTTTAAAACTAAATCAAACTAAAAGGGTTTTTCTTAGAAGAGACGTTCTAGTTGTTATATGGTATTATATTTTAATTTAACTGTTTTTTAACGATAAATTCCTATGACCGAAAACAGCGCCTATGTATAGGAGAACATGATTACAGGGTTTACAGCATGACTGTATTCATACTTTGATTGGTACGGAGATGACAAGAATTAAATCTTTGTTGAACATTCATCGCACTTGTATCCACTTTTGAAAATTTGGTTTGAGGCATGTTAGTTATGAGATGTTAACACTTTTCTGGTGAGAATGTTAGTTATGAAAGACGTTTGCCGAATAACTTACATTAAGAATTTTCAATTTAAAGCAACCTGTGTAAAAGGTAGTATTTATGACAGCAGTCCATCTATCTATCTATATTAGCCCTATCAACCACCATTATCTTCTGCTAGCCTTACTTCATGGACTTTTCCAAATGCCTCAGCCTCACTCTGATGGTCTTCCATTTGTTAGCGCCGCTTGAATCTGTTCTTCTGTTGCCAGACGAGGTTACACTTGTCTTACCCACGATTTCCCTTGTAGATTCACAAACCCCTGTTTGAATTCCGCAACCTTTGCTGTCGATGAGATTACCTGGTCTGTTCTTGTTTTTGTACAAGGTTGAAAGACATTTTCGGCGAGAGTAGGAAGTGACAATTTGTTTGTTAACCTGCCACAACATCAATCAAAGTCCCTAGTCAAACATCTTAAGAGAAAGATAAATCCCAGTTGAGAAAGGTGGGTGTGTTATCGTAAAGATTTTCCAAAATTGGTTTATCATGGCAACAAAATAGAGTAATCAAAGAGATAATACTCTTCTACGATATCTTTATAAACTAGTATCCGTATTTTTTATGCTATCATATTTTGATAAGATAAAATTTAATACTTATATTAATTTTAATTTTATGTATTATTTACTTAAATAAAATATATGTATTACTATTTTAAACATTTAATATGTAATCTATAATTTAAATGAAAACAATATTAAAGAAGAAATGTAGATGGTACATTTATGTAAAAGAAAAAAAAGTAAAAGTACGTAACTTTTATTATGTCGTAGAATAAAATTACTTTCATTGAAGTGATAGTTTTTTTTTTCGCTATTACTTTTATTTTTTACATGCATAACAGAATAATAATTTTGAAATTCAAAGTCTTAAGATTTTAAGATGTAATCAAGGTCAAAATAGGAACATAAATTCCATCATTTATTATTATACATTATGAACTAGTAGTGTACACTTGTTTCTAGTAGAGTGACAGTTTTTCTACACTACTTTCTTTTTCTTGTGTTGTTGAGACATAACAGAATAAAAGTTTTCAGATTCAAAATGTAATCAAAAGGCAAAATAGGAACATGTGCATAACAGATGAAATCACTCTTATGTATAGATTGTAGATGCATCATTAGTCCTTTGCTCTTTGATGTCCCAGCAAAAGTTGTCAGCAGCATTCCTCCTCAAATTAAACCACTGTATATTTAGGTTTGGGCTATCTCGCAGTTGAGGGAAGTGCCTGACAGTTTTGAATGGAGGACTAAGAAACCAAGGGGAGGCATGGCTGAGTTCAAGTTCGATGGATGAAATCCCCCTACTAGTAATTTGCTTTCCGCTTTCATTACCACAAATCATTCTACAGCTGAAATAGTGCACCTGCGGTGATAATAAAAATATATGGCTGCACCACTTCGAAAGAAAAAATTCGGAATCCTGATCAAGAGATAAGAATTTGGATGCTGCTGAGTGCTGATTATTTAAGTAAAACGTATATCTGCCACCAACAAGGATATTTCCTTCGCCAGAGGACTCGGATCAACAAAGGTTGCCTTGTACCTTTCCTTCATTGGACATAAAAAACTTCAAAAAAATGTTTACTCTTCACAGCTCCTTCAAAGTGAGAACAACCAGAACATGCATTGACAAGGAGGAAGACGTTCGACATCAAAAGATTAAGCCAGATTTGACAAATCCATCCCAGTACCATGGCCATTTATTGATGGCAGGAGCCATTGAAGGAAGCCCACATTAGTTTCTCCTTTCGATCTACTTGTTGAGTACTCAACTAACATGTTCCATAGGTCCCCGACTGTCCATCTCTGTGACAAAATCCAGTGAGCAACCTGCCACAACATCAATCAAAGTAAACTCATAAGAAATTTTCAAAGACAAGTCCAAATTGAGTGCGAAATCCTCCTGGTTCTTGGATAGTTGAAGTTAATTGATTCATGGACAGCATTACCACTAATTACAATGAAAAGAGTTAGGAACGAAGCGATGAAGGTAATGGGATATGCATATTTGTGAAACGAACAGTGAACCAAATGGAAACTTCAATTACTGCAATCTTCAAATCTAAGAATAGGTCAGTCAATCCAGTTGACGTCATGCAAATATCACATTGAATAGTGCAGATATGCAATATATAAGATAATTGAGAGGGGGTGAATCCATAATGACACATTTCAATGCGTATGCCTATCAGGAAGCCATCTACCATAGGATCGATAGTGTTACTACAAAAGGAAGATCAAAGTACCTCATCTAGGCTCTGTAATGTCTCCAAGCCAAATGTGTAGTATGCTATGAAAGGTCTTAGAGCCTGTTAGGAAAGAACCAAGAAAGAATTGTTTTTGAAGCATGATAATTAAAAGGTAAACAGAATATAGAGTATGATTAATCCACCACATGTTTGACCCAATTCCTCACCACCTCATCTTAACCATCACATTCCCACACCATATCTATGCTGGTGAGGGAGCAAAACACAAAGACAAACCTCCATGCCCAACCACGCTCTTGTCTGTCTGCATTTCATACTCTTTTTTCTTTTCTTTTGAGAAATAAGTTTAAAACTATTTATCAAATAGCGATAGAAAATATCTGACCGTTAATATCTATATTATCCTCTAGGATTGGCTTCTGTTATTATCTCCTAGGATTTGCTACTATATGTCCTTATGTTATATTTTAGCTTTAGTTTCCTCATTATATATTAAGATTAGTTATCGTATTTCCTTATATCATGATTTGTTTCCCTAATTACCTGGATTCTGATCAGTATAAATAAGGGTTAGTATTCTAGGCTTTCTGAACATATCAAACACAATAATACATCGATAGATTACTTTGTAATACATCTCAAATATCAATACAGTTTTTCATTCTCTTCAATCTCTCACCCCTCCCATGCCTAAAATCACATAATTTCATGTATCAACAAATAGTTAGCATAATTAATCACAACCTTATTTTGTTGAGTCAATTCCCAATAATTGATTTACATCAACTTTTTGTCAATGTGGTGATTTTAGTGATCCTTCGGCGATCAAAATTTCAATACTACAATCGTGTTATTGATCATCCAAAAAAGAGAAAGAAATCAAATACTGAAACTATTTAAATCAAACATAAGCTGTATGGCCACACCATTCACAACAAGAACGTATAACAAAATTACCACAAAAAAGGGGCCAAAAGGGTGGTATATAATTGAGCATGGATAACTAGGGGTAGAGGGATTCCTAAATGTCCACTCTAGCCTAGCACATATTTCAACTCTTACTGAAAAATAACAGGGAAAATAAGTAGTTTTCCATAATGTTATAATGCATTATGGAAACAATAATTTATAACTGCATTCAGAACACAAGAATTTATAATGCATTCAGAACACTCACAGTTATAACTGCCTCATTCTCATACAATGTTGGCTAAAAATATAAAATTACCTGAGAAGCTGCAAGCCACTGAATTATGGACTTTACTTCAGGATCTCCTCCAAAGGCGCCACATCCCCAGTTTCCAGTTGCAACCCCAATATTATTACCCTGATCCATCCTATGGTAATCGTTTTGAGAATTTGTAGTTTTGTGATTTGAAAATTTTCCTTCACTTGTTTCCATAGATGTTGAGGTGGCAGCATCAAACTGAATAAAAGAGTGTTCAAAAAAGATAAATGAACAAAGACCAATGGAGATAGATGGAAGATATGGTTGAATCCTAATAAATAAAAGTTGCTTAACCTAAATCCACTAATAAAGTATCATTGTTTACCGAAAAACATTGGAAGAGACCAACCAGTGCAAAAGAACATCCATTCTCTTTCAACTTTTTCTGATATAGTTGACATTTCCATTGGTGCAGAAAACCACAGAATGCCTTATTGATCTCACTGCAGAAACGAACAAGTTTACATTTTATTTTATATAACCACCATGAACAGTGTTGTTAAATACTTAAAGGGTAAATTATTACTAAATTAGGAATCGATTTTCCCAGTAATTCCTTTTTCAAAGTCTCTTGACTTTTGGGTATAAAACTGAACAAACATAAAAATAAAAATAAAAATTAAAAAAAAACCTTTGTTTTCGTGAATGAACAAATATTATGGATGCTATAATAGCTACTCTTTATAGTAAAGGAGGCCCGTTGTTCGAAAGGATCGAGAAAAAAATTCTCGAAAGTGTTTCCACCTAGCAAGGAATGCATGCGTGTAAAACACAAGTTTTATAAACAACCACAAATTTCAACGTCTAAACATCAAACATAATGAATTCAAGATTATAAATTTTATTCGTATATTCTCATAGTCTATAAATAACTGTTATTTTGCATCCATAAAAGCAGCAGCCACATAAACCAATATTAACAGACCGGAGGAGAAAATTGGCCCTGTATTGTCTCATCCCTGGGCTACATAATGCATCGATTGCAACAATCCTGGTTTTCCGTCTTCCAAGAGTGTCTACTTCCCTTTCATCCACATAATCACCAGAAAATCGAAACGATGATGCATACCTAAAGAATCAGAAAATACTATCACCATTAGAATATGAAGAACGCAACCAGCAACTATAACAATGAGTAAAGTAAACAGCTGAAAAACATATTAAGTGACCTCATATCAGAATAAGTATTCTTTTAAATTTCCCCGTCATATGCATACTGTATATACATTATCACAATTCAAAGTAAAATCTCCAATATTTATATTTTTGGAATGATATAAACTTAAGTATAAAAAATATGTCATACACAAGTGTGCAAACAAACAAGGAGAAGAAAAATAAACGCAGAACTTGAATCTTTCAAGCTACAGCAAACTATGGGCCATCATAGACAGACCAAAAAATGAGAAAATTCACTAGGCAAAGCATAAGAGCCAATAAACATGTTTTTCTTGATCCATGTCAAATAGAAATTGAAAACAATTCTCCCATCACATTTTCTAAGTAAATGAATCCAGTAGTAAGCATCAACAATAACAATCTCTTATAAGTTCATATCCATTACGTAGCACTAACCCTGTATAACTTGAGAACCTTTCCACCCCAACAACTTCTATGGCCTCGTTATCTGCCATGGCTGGCAAGAAAAGCATCCCAGCAATCAATTCTGGACTGACCATGAAGCGGATTTCCTCCTATATGGTCCATTTACAACCAAAATTATCGAACATCAATAGAACAAATGTTCATGTGACAGAATAAATATCCCAACTTAAGAATCTAAAAAATGAAGAAAGGTAATAAATACAATATGGACACAAAGACTACACGAATATGCTTATACCAGGAACTATGGTATAAAAGCTATTATAATCACCAAAAGGTTATAGAAGGTGGAAATAAAAACATATTGTACCTGTACACACCCCCTACCAAGAGCACCTCCCCCAAGATATTTATTTGCAAAATCGACTTCAACAACTTCACTTGATTGATCTTCTATGAGCCCTGAGCTGTGAACCTATTTAAAATGCCAAAGGATTATCTATTACAAACCAAATGGATAATTTAAAATAAATAGTAAAATATACTAATTTTCTAAGGTTTGAAATAAATTTCCTTCAATTACCTCAAATCTGCACAGAGGTACAGAAGAAGTGCTCCAAAAGTTGGCATCTGGGCAAGAAATGTGAGTAGAATCATTTTTTAAGTGAAGTACTTTTCGCTCAAATGAGACAATTCCCTTGGGCATTTTAGCACTTATCCTTTGAAAATAGTGAATGATGCACCAAATCTTATTTTCCTGTTTTTGACTGTAATCTTCATACAGACTCCTGAAAACATAAAAAACTGATCTTTGGATTTCAAAAAATAATAAAATGACATACGAAATAAGAAAATAACTCTTTCCTACAGAATAGGCCACTATCAATTCAAACTCTCTCACTCTTTCTCACTTCCACTGGCACTCTCACACACAAGCACGCGTCTAAGATATATCAGGTGCCACAGCATCTAGACACCACTAGGATATCTAAATTAAGACTAAAACAAGCAACTGAATAGGAGGATACGAATACTTGGAGGTAAAAAAAAAAAAAAAAAAAAAACATAAATATATCTATAGCTAAAGTTTCTTACGCAAACAATTGATCAACGTTGATCATCGGAAGATGGTTCACATATCTGTCTTTGACTGGGAATACACAAAAGAATGAGCAGCCAAGTAGAGCAGCAATCAACTCCTGAAAAGCCATAAATTGGTAACATTAACCATAACCATCTTCATCATGCATGAAAGCATGTTAAAATCATGCATCATACAATAAGATCGCATGGCAGTACAAAAATTGATAGTGTTAACCATCTCCAGCATGCATGCACGCATGTGACAATCAAGTATCATACAATAAATTAGCATCCCTGGAGAAGCAGCCTTAGTCATGCAAGCAACAGTTATGACAGCGGTGGCCGCCTCAAATCAATGGCAACAACAGTATCAGTAGCAGTAAAGTTTTACTATTATGTGAGTGATTTACGAACTGTTACTAATTTGAAGTGGAAAACACAAAAGAGTAACATATAAGAAAGTAACCTGGGGAAGGAAGACTATCCCCGGCTGCTGTGAATCCAATAAGCGAAGAGCGGTTGTTGTGAGCATAGCATTGTGAGGGTTTTGATAATGTGTTTCCAACAAAGAGGGCAATCTCAAGAGCAAATTGCCCAATACGGGAACCACCTCCTGAAACCACTTCCTAGATTCTTCTCGAGACATAACCTGAGACAAATCGATGTAATGCACGCAATTGAAACGGTGAAATTGAAAAGTGAGGGAGAAAAGTAGCGTTACCTCGTCGAAAAAGAGTTCGTAGCCAAGCGAAGTGGAAGGGGACAAGGGTTGGGAAGAGAGAGAAAGAGCGTTTCTGAGGTGAGAAATTGCTTGGAACAAGAGGTGGCCCGAGTCAACTCGGCCTCCTCCGAGTTCTCTGAGCGTTTCCACCGCTTGGGAGGGCCAAAACAGAGAAGAAGAACGCATGAACAGTGGTAGGTATGGCAGAATCGATCGCAACTCTTCACTTTCTTCCATTCTCTGCACTCAAACCAAACCAAACGAAGAACACACTGTTTCAAATCAAAACAAACGTAACAATTCTGAATTAACACTCTACTCCCAGTAAACGTATGGTATCAAATATTTTTCATTTTTGCAAAAAACTATTTTAGCCTTAATTGCAACTTTTACTTTCAGCTAATCACATTTTTTCTTTTAATTTTGTTTTTTTATGTACTTTATCTTTTATTCTTACATCATTTTTTTTCGTTAAAAGCCACCAAAATGTAATTAATATATATTTTTACTAGAATGGCTATATTAACGTACAACAACAATTTGAATGGTTTTTTAAAAGGTGAGGAATCCAGAACAAAAAAAGCAAATCACTAATTAAACATCATATAAATTTTTCGAATGATCTCTCATCTTTTATTAATACCAATCAGATGATGCCTATCACCAATCCCAAAGGGATTTTTTTTTTTTCATGTTTTATATATTGGTTTTGCTTTTGTAAGAGGAATAAAAGAACTCTTGTTAGGCTTATACGTAGTTTATTTGTGAATATGATTTAGTCTTGGTAATGGATCAACATTGATAAAAGTCTTTTCTTTTTCTCTTTCTATTGATGACTCTCCGTTTTAAATAGGAAAGTTAAGTGTCTTCTTGGTTGTAATAAAGGAGCCATATCCTTTAACAATTAAGGGATTTCCATTTTTGTTGGAGCTCATAAGACTAAATTGTTTTAGACTCTTATAAAGTCAGAATCAAACTCTATGATAGACAAAGTGTAATTGGTTAATTATGTTTTTTTTTTTTCTTTTATCTTATAGCTGTCGGGTACATAGATGATCATCTATGTTAACAAATGAATCTAAAGTTTTATATGAAACATAATAAAGCAAGGTCTTGTTATGGTTAAATTGGCTAAATTTTGCAGTCTCAAATTTGATAATAGTTTTCGAGTTTCTAAAACAAAGTTTATCTTCTTAAACTTGCAGAAGATTTTGCTTATAATAATAGGTTTTGGTGTTTATGAAAGCTAGATTTCTCAAAAATAAATATCGAAAAATTGTCTCCTATTATTTTTCTTCTTCTATCTGATCATCTATAAATGAAATTATTTTCACAACACACTTACACATTTTATATTTTTTTAGCTCTTTGTAACTTCTCTGGTTTACATAACTTACCGAACATTGTTTTGATGGATTCTGATGATATTCATAATGATATTCTAGAGATTGTGGAAAACTCAAACAAAAGGCTGCTAGATTTTATTTTTTTCTTTTCTACCAACATCTTGTGTTTGAGGTAATCTTATTTGGTCTAATTATATTTTTTTATTAAAACTTTAGCTTTTGTGGAGGGTGCTTCGGAACAAATTACCTTTGATAAGGAAGTGCAATGGGGTTTATTCATATCTTTATGTGGGTAACAAGATGAGACTACCTTTTTTTTTTTTTAGTGTTCTTCTACTTTGCAAATATGGAATTACTTTTAGCAGGTTTCCCCTAACTTAAATTATCCTACTATAAATAGTTTACTTAATAGGTTTTTTATAAAGCTTGTTAGGCTTGTTACTCTACCTAGATGACAGAGAATGAGAAATTATGGTCGTTTCCAGAGCCAGACATTTGAATTCTCGCTTACTTTCCTCTTACCGTCAACGATATGTGTTTCCCATCATCTTCTTATCTGCGCTCTTCGTTGTGAACGGTAAGATGGAAGGGTGAATTTGAAAAAGAAAAAGATGAGGAGAGAGAGTAAGGGAAAATGAAAAGGACCACATATGAAAAACAAAAAACACATGTCAATATAAAACACTACCATGTCACCTACTTTTATTTCACAACTACTCTGCGACAATCAATTTAATTCAATGAACCGTATTAACATAATTTAAAAAAAGAAAAATAGGAACCTTATTGAGAAGTTTTAAAAGACTGAGATGGTATTGAAGAAAATACCAACAAACAGTAATAGGACTTAAGTTTATTAAGAAAATGTTGTATAATGATGTTTATTGAAAGTTTTTTTACTTGTTTATCGAAGTCAAAATAATTAAACTTTTCAAATACTCTATTTTTATTATTATAATTATTATTAATATTGTTATTATCATAAATAAGGCTGAAATTATATGAAGAACTACGATTTTAGTCAAATTAAAATAGTATTTCTTGAGACGATGTTAGTTTCCACATGATTAATTTATTTTTGTAACTTTTTAAAATTTTAGTTTTTTTAATAATTTTTTTAAAAATATACTATTTTAATAAAAAAATACAAAAATATATACACAATAACTACATCATAAATCTTCTAAAATGGAAATACATAACCAATAATTTTTATGTACAATTACTTGTGTATCATAATCTTAAAATTTAGAGTTGAGTATGAAAGTATAAGAAAAAATAATATAAATACACTATATGATTTAATTTATGTAAGTTTTAGTATGAAAATCATAAAATTAAACTTGTGTTTTTATTTTAATTTTTTAAGCTAAATCGTGACTTGTACATAAGAATAAGGGTAGAAGAAGAAGGATTGCGAGATCTGATAACAGCAATAATAAAAGATTCCAAAATAGGGATCTAAAATTACAATACCCGGAGAAGCTCCGGCAATGGACATAAGAATAGAGTGATTACAAATGCTTCCCGGATCCACTTTATGCTTCGAGCATTGACACGCAAGTTACACGTGTTAACCCAATAATTTAAATAAAAAATCTGGAAAACTTGCCAAAAAAGGGCAGGTTCTGGCCTCAAGGCGTCGGTGTGGCGGTGGATTCCAGCTTTGCTCTCAGGTCTTTCCTTAATATCTTTCCTGATGGAGACTTGGGAATGGCATGAACAAAATAAACTTTGTGCAGTCTTTTGTAAAACACTACCTGTTCACAACAAATACCCATACCATTCAATTACTAATCAAAAGCCTCTTCAAGATTAAGCTCTCATTAAATTTGTCAAACACTTCATGTTTTTATTCATGCATTTGATCGACATGATCATATAAATGAAGTTAGAATTTTATTAATTCATTTTAGCTAAGTTATATGGAAGGAGCTAAAATGTAAGCTCCTATGTACAAAAACACATAAGTATTGTCACAGTGGCATACCTGTTTAGCTATAAACTCTTTTACAGCCTCTTCTGTCAGATCAAAGCCGTTTGATCTCACAACGAAAGCAACGGGAAGTTCACCAGCAACAACATCCTTTTGTCTATGAACATCGATAAAATTAATGGTCAGTCATGTCTATTACATATATGCACAATATAATGCATTCAAATTCAGAAGATTAAGAAGCTTACGGGACAACTGCTGCGTCTGCTATGGAGGGATGGCTTACAAGAAGCCCTTCAAGTTCTGCAGGGGGCACCTGGCAGAAAAAACATGTCACAATTTTTTCTCTCTAAACTTTTAGGCAAATTTAATTTAGATGTTTATATGCATATATACCTGGAAGCCTTTAAATTTAATGAGTTCTTTCACCCTGTCAACAATGAAAATTTCATCATCATCATCTACATAGCCAACATCACCGGTGTGAAGCCAACCCTCGGCATCGATGGTCGATGCTGTTGCTTGATCATCGTTCAGATATCCTGAAGTATGAATTTGAGTGTCAGTAAGCCAATTAATTAACATTTGAAAAAATTAATAATTGCTTGCAAATAGAATATAGAAGAACGCGGAGGAATATCGGTACCTTTCATGATCTGTAGCCCTCGGATGCAAAGTTCACCGGGCTGATTGTAGCCAAGAGAACGACCGGTTTCAGGGTCAACAACCTTTAGTTCTGCATTTCTGACAACAGTTCCACAGGATCCTGATTTTGTTGGGAATGGTTGCTTTGCGAAGCCCAAGCACATGGAAAGCACTGGTCCAGCTTCTGTCATCCCGTAACCCTGTAACATACATGCATTTTACCAACTCCCAACTTCAGAACTTTGTTACTCCGACAACATAAGATGTATAAGTATATTCTGTATTTAATGGTAAATTTAATTTGATAAGATAGTTTTTTTTTTATTAAATATTACAACTTCTTTGAAGTTAAAAATATTTGTTTTATTTTTATTTTTCTTACAATAATACAAAAATGCTAATTACTTTCAGATTTTACTTTAAATTATTTTTTATATTAAATATTTTTCTCGAGCTTTAACTATTTGCTTTCTTATTTCATTAAAACAATATTAAATATACAATTATATATTTCTTTAAATCCGAGCCATTTTATTTATTTGTACTGAAAGGAATTAGTTGGCCGAGCATTATTAAATGGCATAGTGTTAGTTTGGCTTACGTCACTGGGCCAAGTCATCACGAAAATGAAGGTGTCAAATATTCCACGTCACTAAAAGTCTTGTATGGAAGCTTGTGCGCCAATTTTTACTATTTTGGTATTTGGAGTTTGGTGTTGTGTGTGGTTGGTGAGGTGAGCTAGATTTGAAAAAACACATGACCGGCTAGCATAAAAAATTGCATGCACACGATATATTTATTCTTACTAAGTAAAATCTTAATCATCTTAATCTTAATAATGAAATATCTTAATGATTTATTTAGACGTATATTCTTAATACTCTCCACCTATAAGAAAATATGTTTATATTATTAATAACTGACAGTTGTCCATCTGCATGTGTACGTTTCCTCCCCGTGGGGTGGCCATATTAATTAAAATATGTCCATGAAAAAGGTATAAAAGAAATAAGTGTTCACCGAAAATATGGCTACGATAGATAAATATGAAAATGACCATTTCTCTTCTTATAATTTGGCGGTAACGCTAATTTTTAATTATTATTATCATTTAAGTTAGAGCTTTACGTAGATAATAATAATAATAATAATTAGTTATTATATTAAAATAAAGATAAAAAGGGATCGTGTACTGAAATTAGTTACCTGTCCCAAGACAGCATGAGGCACCCTGCTGTGTAGGGCCTCTTCGAGTTCCTTACCCAAGGGAGCGGCGCCGGAGAGAACTAACCGTATTGAACTGAGGTCGAAATTCGCCACCATCGGATTCTTGGCCAGGGCCAGCACCAGCGGCGGCACCACCATTGCCACCGACACGCGGTAGCGCTGTATCAGCTCCAGCAGCGTTCCAATCTCGAACTTCTGCATCAGCAAAACGGCACTCCCGGTCCTCAGCGCGCATAACAGCACACTGTTGAGCGAGAATATGTGAAACAGCGGAAGCACGCAGAGGAGCACGTCCTCGGTAGTGAGGTAGAGGTTAGGGTTCTCCCCGTCCACCTGTTGCGCCACGCTCGTGGTCAAACTCTTGTGCGTCAGAACCACTCCTTTCGGAAGCCCAGTGGTGCCGGAGGAAAACGGCAGCGCCACGGCGTCGTCCGGATGGATCTCCACCTCCGGAACGTCGCTCTCGTTGGCCTCCGAGAGCACCGAGAAGTGTAGGCAATTCTCTGGCGGATCGTCGACGGTCACGACCTTGAAGTCCTCGCCGAGGTTCCATCCGCCGTCGTGGTTGCGGAGCTTGTCCACGTACATTGCCTGAGTTATGATCAGCTTGGCCTTGGAGGCGGTGAACTGCTTGAAGATCTCGGCGGCGGTGTAGAACGGGTTGGCGGTGGTGGCTATAGCACCGATCATGGAGGAGGCGAGGAAGGACAGAACGAACTCAGCAGAGTTCTGGAGGAGGATCATGACGACGTCGCCCTTGCGGATTCCGAGGTTGGAGAATCCGACGGCGATCTTGCGCGAAATAAGGTGAGTCTCGGCGTAGGTGTAGGTTTTGGAGGCGGAGCCAACGATGAGGCAGGGACGGTCTGCGAACTGGGAGATGTTTTGGAAGCAGTAGTCATGGAGGGGTAGGTGGTTAGAGATGGGTATGTCTGGTAATTTGGACTTGAAGACATGGGTAGTTTGGGGAATTTGGTTTTGGTCTGTTTTTGATGCAGGCACCTCTTTGGTGTTGGCATCAAGAGAAGGAGCTACACTTAGCATGGTGTGGTGTGTTAGAGTGGTGGGAAGAGTTTAAGGAGAAAAGAAGAGAAAGAGAGAGTGACAAGAGGGGAAAACATGGGAAGTAGGTAATATAGGGAAGGGAAGGGGTGTTAGGTAGGAATGAATGAATGAATGAAGGAGAAGGGGCAGCCACGGGTTGGATCACGTTTTGAGAGAACAAGCGTTCTCCTTCCAGCCACTCTTACTTACCTACCTACCCACCTCTCTGTCATTTTCCCTCAGCCTACCTTTGTGGATTCTCTACCAAAAACTATTCAATTCAATTCCATGCCTCACCCAACACCTCCATCATCCAAACTAATTAATTAATAATTATTAATTCAACTACACTCTTTTTTCATTTTTTTTATATGTTTTTCTCATATTACTTATGTATACTTCATATTCCTATATTTAATCAAAAGCGGTTGTTGTTGTTGTGAGAAGTTAAATCGACGGGTTAATTGATATTTAGAAGAAGAATTTTTATTCAAATTTTATTATAATAAATAATGTTTATATATTTTATAATAGATACTCATGTTTTCTGTAATTTTTAATAATAATAAACTTTTCATAGTTGCACATCAAGCCTAAATTTTGGTGTTAAATGTGATAATGAAGTGTATCGATGTCTTTGGACAAAGGAAGGTTAATGACCTGTAGTAAGGCCAATTTTCAGTATTCATAATTGAAAAAGGAAATACTCTTACATGGTCCTGGGTCCAAGTGGACAGGGACTTTAATTCTTGTCCCTATCCCACTTGCTGTGTTACCCTGCATCTTTTTTTGTTTTTAATGCAAAGTTGTGGCAAGAGAATTTTAAAAAAAATAAAGCAAAATTTATATGTACGAATAATTACTTAGCATAGTTTGTCAATCTTGTTTTATATTCTTTTATCACCACAAAAGTATTGTCAAATTTTTACAGTTGAATTATTTTTAACATTTTCCCTTTCACATTGTTAGTGCTAGGTTTTTTTAGTAATTGTTTTTCAAAAGAAACAAAAAAAACTAAGTTGAACAGCAACGATAATAATTGCTACATTAGATGATATTTAGAAATAGAGCTTGCTTCTGAAAATATAAAGTTAATACTTTTAATAAGATGTTTTATAATTTAATTTATATATATAAGATGAGACTAATACGTTTCTAGACTATAACATCTGTTTTTTTTTTTTTTTTTTTTTACTTATAATATCATCTTATCTATTGATATATGATATAGGGATGTAGTGAAATGTGATCAAGAAGGGAGAATGTAATTATAAAAAATAATTAAAATTTTCAATTTTTTTATAGAAATAAAGGGCTACTAAGATTCAACCTCCAATGTTTCTTAGAATCACGAGTTTAAAATTATCAAAAACATGTGAAGGTACTTTGTAAAATTTGTAGATGAATACGAAGTCGTTAATGTTCGAATGAAAAAATATAGTGTTAATTTTACCTGGTAAATTATTAGATATTGATTTAAATAAAATTTTAAGCAAGAGTGTTTCACAAGTTGTAAACTCTTATCCTCTTAAGAAAAAAAAAATTGTAAACTCTTATTTAAATATTTCAACTGCTCACGTAATTTTATTGAATTGCATCAACCGGAATAAGTTTTTTTAAATTAAAAACTCTTCTGATCTCTATATATAGTTACGTTTCTTCTTTCATTTTTATGTTTAAAATGTTTTCGTTTGGTTCATCCACATATTATTCCAATCCCTTTACTTCTCAGGTGGAAGATTAAAAGTAATTAAAAACAGTGTTGTATAAAGAACTAAGAATATGTTTTTAAGTATGTAAACAAAAAGGGATAATTTTGCAACTATAGGTATATTTTTTTAAAAAAAAATCGTATTCTCAAAATAATATAATTTTTACACCTACTAATGAAAATGTAACTAAAATAATAAAAAAAAGTATAACTTTTTTTAGAAAATAAACAACACCCAAAAGTAATTTACCAAAGCTTATAATTTTACATTTCTGAAAAATAGATTTTTATCGATAAAAAAAAACGTAGTCTCACTTCTTAAGTTTGATGTAATTGTTTACGTTTAGTAATTAGATTGTCAAATAAGATAAAACATGGTTTGTTTGACTTCAAGATTCCTGCTAATTCTCAATTAATAATTGATGATTATTCTCTATCAAAAAAGTGTAAACCGTTTATGCGATTTCTAATCATTTTATTTTATTTTTTTTAAAGAAAGCTATCAATATAATATTTAAAAGTGTAATGGTTAATCAAATTAGTCAGTGAAATAAAAAAAAATACAAAAGGTAATTCCTGAAACTCTTCATCTTCGACTATTTAGTTGTTAAATTATAATGATTGACTATATTCATTCCTAAAATAAATAAGACAACAAAATTATCCATGAAATTTTAAATTATTAATAATTTAGTCGCTAAAATTACAATAATAGAACTCTGAAAGAATTTATTGTGTTTTGAGAAATTTCGTTGTTTTCGTAAATATTATCTCATTTTTCATAGTCAGACAATTGGTTTAGTATTTGAGTTACCTAATAAATAAATTAAGTATGTTTTTAATAATAAAAAACTATATATGGAACTTTATCACTAATCCTTACCCAAATACAATTTGTCATACTACTATCATTTAATGATTATATTGATCGATAAGTATTTTATAACGTTGAGTATTTTTCTATTTTATTATAACTATTTATTATAATTTGAGGACTAAATTGATTGATACATTTCAAAGACTATTTTGCGATTCTATTAATTTTAAGAACCATTTAATGAACCTCTGCAATTTCAAAAATTAAATTCATAGTTCAGGTAATTTTTATGTTGATTATAAGAAAATATAATTTATATAGAATTTTTTATTTAAGAAAAGGAATAAACACATAAAGTAAAATGTTTACCAGATGGTTAATTTGGTATCCGACAGTTTCTGAGGTTCAGTCTCGTACGCTGCTTGAAGATATTAAAAAGGATTTCTGAAAATGTAAAATGAATAACATTAAGTTGGGTATAAGTTTTGAATAAATATTTATAAAAATGTTTGAAAATATAAATATTTATATTTTTTGTTATTTATATAATAAGAAGTGTGTTAGAATAAAAGAGAAAAAAAAAATGGAGAAGATTTGAGTTGAGTAAAATATAAAGAAGTGAGTGATGAGTTGGACGGCACACCAACCCACCACAAGTATTTCATTTGAAATGCATGGTCAACTCTGGGTGCGTGAGATTAGTCAACATATTTGCTTTCATTTTTTTAATAAAAAAAACTAGCTTAGGATTTGTGTAGCATTAATATGAATTTTAAATTTATGAATGTTAATTTATTATATTTCGTTATGTAAATGTCCATTCTAAGTTACATTATTTTTTTGTCACTAATTTTTAAATTAATCTGTTATTAGAATGATTTAGTGTGGATTTGACTAACCTTAAAAGACAATAATATTTAAAATAAATGTTTTATAATTCTAACTAAATAGTGATATATTTAGTTATATATTCATATTTTACTAATAAAAAACTTTACCGTCATTTTTTTTTCTTCAATACATATAAAAAACGAATAAATAATTACAGAAAAATAAAATAAGTCAAGTTGAGTTAAAAAAAAAATTGCATTAAAAGATCACGTAGAAAATGTCCATTTCGTGGGAGATGGATTTCTTTCTTAATAAGAAAAAGACTTCCTTTTCAGTGGGAGAAAGACTTTTATCTTGCAGAGGAAAAGAAAGTAATAAAAAAGATATTTATCTGTCCGAACATTTATATAAAATTGCGTGAGAGATAAACTCTGAATTCTTGTTGATGTAAACTACTTTCACACAAATTTATAGTATATAAGATTAATAAACATTGAAAATTATACTAATTGATTTTAATTTAAATAAATATTAAAAATATAAGATTAAGATAGGTTTAATCAACATTAATTTAAATAATATAAATATTAAAAATAACTAAAAGGAATATCGAGACTTAAAACTAATTTTCATAAACATTAAAAATAAATTAAATTAATGTCGATCTAGTCTATTATAACTTAAATACAGTAATTAATTGAACAATGAATCTTCAAATAAAATCAACGACTATTTATTATCTTATTTGTAGTGAAAAAAAAAACCACTAGTATCTGAGAGATGTTATAAATGCTTATCTATTTGAATATGTTTTTTTTTTATTTTAGTTTAAATTATTTTTAGTATGGTTTTAAAAGAGCTTCTAGCGTCAAACATAACCTAACACTACAAAATAAATTATTTATGACAAACCTAAAATATAATTCGTATAACTTTAAAATACTTTTTTTGTTATGAATTTCAATATACCCCTATAATAGTCAACGTCTAATTAAACCAAATTAAAAATACAGAATAATCATTTTTAAAACAAAAGTTTGTCTATTTCTTTTAGTGTTTCAAAGCTAGTCCTAGTTCCATACTTTTGGTAGAGTTAGGGTATGGAAATGTGAATGTTATCACAAACTAAATATGGACCATCTTCAAGAACTCAATATCATTTATTATTTAAATTAGCAATAATAAAAAGGATTGTTCTTGAGTTTCTTCTTTATTTTATTTTACTTTTGTTGTTGGTTTTCTATTTGATAGGTAAAAGAAAATTGTTTCACTTCATAAACACAATTTACGAGGTTATTAAATATTTTCCTCGGGATTTAACTATTTATTTACTCTTTTTGCACACAATTTATGGTTCAGTTTATATCCTTTTTGCACACAATTTATGCATCCATAATTTTATTATTACTTTGTTATCTAGTCCAAATTTAACTTTTTATGAACAAAAAAATTAAAATAGTTACGGTGAATGTATAATTTTCTTACATGGGTATGGTGCATTTAAACTAGGGAGAGTTGCGTGTAGGTAAGAATAAAATTTAAAAATCTAAATACCCTTTTACTAAAAATGCTGTTTGATAAAAGAGTAGAAATTATTATACGTGTGAAAGTATTAATTGGAGCTAAATCAAGTAATTAAAGGAGTGTTAAGATAAATTAAATTGAGTGGGTTAGTGTTAAATTACATTCATATTGCACTCAATAAATAGGCCCTTTCTTCTTCCATCCCCATAATTTCTAATTTCTAATTGGTCCATAGGTTTTAAAACGACCATTTTACCCTTTATAAGCCTTTTTGATTATTTATATTGAAAATCTTCTAGAACAAGTTTTTTAGAATTTTTGAAATGTGACTTTTGGAATAGAATTTCCAAAACATAATTTTCATAACAGGATTTCTAAAATAAGATTTTCATAAAAAGCTTTCTGAAACATATAAAATACATTATAAAATAAACTTTATAGAATATATACGATACTTTCTAAAACAAATTCTTTAGAATAAGTTTTATAGAACGAACTTCTTAAAACAAAACTTTCAAAACAAACATATATGATAACTTTTAAAACAAGCTTTTAGAATTTAGTTTTTTTTTTTTAAACAGACTCTCTTCTTTTTCTTACTTTCAAATAGCACATTGATGGTGTAGTGATAACAAAGACAACAACAACGACAAGAGTAACATGGTGCAGTAAAGAAAGATACTTTAGTCTTTTCAGTAAATATGAGGGTGCAGTTAGTAATAATGGTGTGCAGAAAGAGAAAACCAATTTAGGTTGGTATGAGATGAATTGGGTTGGTGTTACAAACTTCCTCCTTTTCCCTTGCTCAAAATCCCATGGATTTTGCCAGCTGTGTTTAAATTTTTTCTTTATCTTTTTTTCTTTCATTTTTTATGGCATCAAAATAAGTTTTTTTCTTTTTTATTTTTGGGTTTTCTTGGTCGCGTGATGGACATTTTGGCACGATGATAGGATGTGTTGTATCTGCTTATAGATTTTTTGTTTTCATTTTGTCTTTCATTTGGGTATTAAAATGTTGTATGATAATTCGAAGACAAAAACCCATTGCATAGCTCATAATATTGAAGCTTGAAACAAACTTGAGAATGAAGTATTTTTTTAATTAGTTAAATATTTCTTGGATATTTTACTTTACCAAATTTAGATTGAAAAGAAGAAGAATACATTGAAAACCACCTTTATTTCTCATTTATAATTTGAGTTTAAACTTTTCAGATACTATTGTTCAGGCCAGTGGAAGTGCTCTTGTAATAAAGTTTGACAGCGGTTGAAATCTTGTAGATTTCAAGTTTTTAGGAATTGTCTTTCTTATTTTTTTAATGTGTTGTAAAAACTTTATAAAAAAAAAAAAACACACAACGGATTGACTTGGTAGATGTGACTTAAGAATTGGATATAACTCTTATGAAAAAAAAAAAGAAAAAAATTATAAACATTTAATATATTTTCCAACATTTTACTTTCGATATTTGCAAAAGTTAAAAAAAACCATTAAAAATAATATTTCCATTCTCCGATAAACTTGACCTTCCACAGATTACAACCTGATATAAAAAAAATTAATTAAAAAAACACAACCATGTTCCATATTATGAGATCCTTAAAAATCAATTCTAAATTACAGGATTCTGAAATATACTTCAAATTCCTTGTTCTAGAATAAACTTTTCTAAACTGTTTTTAGAATAAGTAATTAGGAAGTTTTTTCAATATAATATGGATAATGATTTTGAAATTCCACTCTAATCATTTCACCCCAAAGAGGCAGTGTGAGGCATTATGAGTAAAGAAAAACAATTGCTTTGACTGGTAAGTAGTGTTTGGATTGGAGCTGTGAGCTTTTTGAACAATGCAAAATACACTCACAAATAACAACTTAAATTTTGTTTTACATTCTATTTGGATAAGTTAAGTAGAGCAGAAGAAAAGAAAAAGGAGTGAAATCAAAATCATAGAAATATAAAAAAGAAATTATGAAAATAAATATTGTTTGGACAACAGAAGTGAGAATTAAAATAGAAAAAAAAAATATTTTCAACTGATCGGAGGAGTGAAAATAGATTGAAAAAATTACATAAAAATATTTGTAAATTAATTAGAAAAGAATACTCTATTTCTTGAAAGATTACTTGTTATTGTTAAAAATGTGTTATAATTTTAAAAGAATGAAAATAAATTAAATCTGTCCATCTAATCAAAAGTCTTCTCACTGCATGCGTATTTGTGTCAAACACCGCATGAATAATATATCCTGCAAGAATAATACATAAACTAAGAAATGAATATCAATTTCAATATCATAAATGTATCTATCTCTAACCAAAAAAGATCGCATGATTATCCCTTTCTTGAACTTCAAATCATCCTTGGTTGGTAAAGGGATAATGAGAATGCATTGTTTTCAGAAATTATCAGAAAATGAGGGCAAACGGTGACTAGTGTAAGAACAAAGGAAAAACAAAAGTCAGTGACAGACCAAATATGATCACATATCTGGAATTAAGTTCTAAACAAAATTCATAAGCATAACAGACTGCATAATTTAAGTCCATTCATTAGCAGCATCAATATGTAGAATGAATATATGTGTATATATAATTTATATATAGAGAGAGATAAACTAATTTAAATCAAGAAATTGGTGACAGATTGATGTGACAAAAAGAATGAGCTATCATGGGAACTGGAATGAACCACCAATTTGGTTAGAACCAGTAGGGGGGTTGATGGCCACCCAGAGAAGAGAAATTGTGATTGCAATGAGGCCTGACCATACAAAAACTATGGTAGGAGTCCTTCCTCTTCTTCCCATCAAACCTTTTGCAAAGGGATAGAGATGAGCCAAGACCCAAAAACTGAAGAAAACACCACCTAGTAGCCGGCTCCACTGTGGTATCACACTGTATATGGTTCTGCTAACTCCAACTGCTATTGCTATCAGGTTAACCATCATAATTGTGATAGGTGGTATCATAAGGGATGTCCATTTCACAATATACAGATCAGCAAATTCATCATCTACATCATCACCTGCTGACTTTGAAGTCAAAGTGAACGAGATTTCAATCCCTGCTATGACTTTGAGCAAGCCTTGAAGCACAGCAGCAAGATGAGCACTGGTCCCTCCAATCAGCCAGAACTGCTCATTTCTCCACCATTCTTCCAGCTCAATGCCAGACCACTTAATTTCAAGCAGTGCAAGTATGCACAAAGTCACAGTGATGCCTAAAAGGTAAGTAAGAAAAGTGACATTGAGGGTTTGCACAATGAACTGGCCAGAGAAAAGGGACAGTGCAGGAAGGAAGCAGTAGACAATCAGGAATATGGATGTGAAGGGGTAGATTCCAACATTAAGATATGCAATTCTTTGAAGAATTTTCATTCTTGGGCTAGCCAGAAGAGCATTGTTTCTTGAGAAGAATATTTCAACTGAGCCAGTAGCCCATCTAAGGACCTGATGCAACCTATCAGTGAGATTGATGGGAGCTGTTCCTCTAAAAGCATCACGCTTGGTTACGCAGTAAACTGATTTCCATCCCCTATTGTGCATCCTATACCCAGTGACAACATCCTCAGTCACAGATCCATAGATCCACCCAACACGGTTTCCCCACTCAGTCTTGTCCTCATACCAACACGAGATGACACTGATGGCCTCGGCCACTGTAGATGCATCGAGAAGATCACGGGGTATGGTGAGAGCACCCGGTGGACGTCCATTTTTCACGGCAGGGTGATCGGCCAGTGGTCGGCCTTGGAACTCAGCCACAGGAATCGAGTCAATGAGGAAAGTTGAGTTTCCAAACTTCTTAGGAAAGAGCGATAGATTCATTTCCTCCTCATCCGAATCACCCATCCTCAGTGCCCGGCTCTCTTCTGGGGTGCTTGCCATTGATGCATGCTTCTTTTGACGACCAAAGCAACAATTACAACAACCTGCGTGGTGCTCCTTGGAACGGGGTGGGTCAAAACCATATAGTGCAATCCGTCTGAAAAGGCACCCTGTTCCCACATACACGGGCCCTTGAAGTCCATCAAGGGCTCGCATGTTGACATCAAAGAAGACCGTATTGTGATTGGCATATCTATCAGAGGGGTCAATCCCTTCAAACCTCTGGGGAAACTGGACATAACAAAGGCGGTCGCCTCCACGATCCATCATAAAGCACATGCCTTCTCTCATTGCCTTTGAGTTGTAGATATAATGGTCACAATCAAGATTGAGGATAAATGGACCATTAGACATGATTGCTGAAGCTCGAACCAAGGCATTCATGGCACCAGCCTTTTTGTTGTGATCATAACCTGGGCGCTTCTCACGAGAGACATACACAAGAAGGGGAAGACGGATATCAACATCAGTCAGGTCAATGAGACTTGTGTCATCAGCACTTCCTAAAAGAGGTTCATCGCTTGGAGGTTTCAACATCACCTGCATCATTAACAAAAAAACAAATTATTCATCGCACTTAACAACTCAAAGACTAGTATGATACTTGAGTAAAATAGTGCAAGGACCTATTTAGTACCTGAATTATACCAGCATGGTCACCCTTAGAATGCTCAGATGTAGGACTCAACCAAGTTCCTGGCCAATGAGTTCCATCAGCCATCCATGTCGCTTTAGGGATCTTTACATTTTCTGAAGGTTCATTTTCCCTGTTTTGTCTCTGAACTTTCATGGCCTTGATTTCCTCTCTTGCGTGATAGGCATCTGATCGGCGACGGATAGAATCAGGCAGACTATTGATCCTAACCTTGAATTCATCGTACTCACGCTTTACTCGTCTGCGATCCTTGACAAAATCAGGTCGCACTTTGTTTTTGTAAGGGTCTCTTTTCAAGTTGAAGTACGATTCAGGATTCCTGGGCTCTATATCATGTTTACGACAGAAGGGAACCCATGCATTGGCAAAGCTGGCAGCTTCAGCCATTGCCTCAAAAGTTAGAAGTGCACCTCCATCATCAGAAACATAACAAGAAAGCTTCTCAACAGGGTAATCAGCAGCTAAAATAGACAAGATAGTGTTTGCAGTTACGAGAGGAGGTTCCTTCTCAGGATCAGCAGTAGAAACAAAGATATCTATTCCTGGAAGATCAGATTTTCCAGTTGGATTGTTAAGGGTGGGCGTTTCAAATTTCTCCTTCAGAACATTGAGATCTGTGGATCGATTCACGGGGCATAGTTTGGGCAGTTGATCCAGAAGCCAGGAAAAAGCAAACCATATCTCACAAACAACAGACATGCCCCATAGCCATACTGCATCAGTATTCTGGTGTTTGATCCTCCATGCCAAGAACAGTCCCAAGACAACCAAACGAATAAAAATGATAAGACTGCAAACAGACACAGAGAAGAATGAATTAGTCAGATGACGTGGTGCTCATAACTTTTCATGTTCAGGACAAATATATGTCATACAATTGTAGAATAAACACACAAGAATACAAAATTTAAGCCAACATCAGTTTTAGAAGTATAGCCACACACCAAAGCAGACAATATAAAGAAAAAAGATTGTGCAATCAAATAATTACCACCAAATCAACCTTTTTATCCATGATGGAAGTGCATTGTTTAAGTTAGTATATTTAGAAAACAGACAACGACCAACATTTTATAAGGAAAAAGATACTTAAGAGTAAAGACTCCATACCGATATGGACTCAAAATAGCAGCAGGTATCTTCAGTTTCCTGGTAAGTGGTCTCCAGGGTCTGTTCATCAATTCAGTAGGCTCAACAACATCATCCTCTATTTCATTTCCAAAACCACCTTCCTTTGGCCATATAGCATTACCATAGCCATAGGTCCCCTTTGTTTCAAAGAGCCACCTGTTATGATCAAAGTCTCCAGTTTGGCTCCTCATCAATGTCGACTTCGTTGACTTCATCAAGGACAATCTCTTCTCCATCTTAGACATTCCACCTGGTGGAGGAAGTGGAAGAGGACGTCCATTATCTACAGCCACTTCATCTAGTTCTGTGTTCTTATACGGCTCCTTGCATCCTGGGCACGTTCCACCTCCTGTTTTTACTGCATCTATGTAACAATCTCTACATATCTTAAAATCACACTCACAGGGAAGAATATCGGCACCACGTTCATCGCTCATCACCTTAGAATCACAACCAGGAACCGCACATGAAGACCCTTTTGCACCAGCCATCTGTGGATGATTTGCTTCAGATTCTATCACCTTATCCATCAGATGGGCTCGAGTAACACTGTTGAATCCACCTGTGAAAAGTGAATTTGACACATACTGCTCCTCAACTTTCTGTGAGATTGATGGATCCATAGGTTGGTTATCTGGGGTAGCTGGTATATGCACCGTATAATTCATGAAGTCGGTACTCCCTATCTCACTGTCAAGATCATCTCTAGAGTAACTGACATAGCGGCCAGAGGAAGTCCTCCGAGCAAATTGTACACTTGGAGGTAAAGGAGGCTTCTGACCATCAGGTGCATCAGATGATGTTGATATAGATGATCGGCTTGCTCTAAACGTTTTTGATGCCATATTTGACTACAGAACTGATTACAATATGCTGAAACACAGAAATTTACAAAATAAGAACTTCATCAAAAACCATAGTTAATTCAATTCACCAGAAACACTGAGACCAAATATCAAAGCATGAATCTTAATCCATTGCTAAGAGTGCTGTGAAAGAGAAAGTCTGCGAAAAAATTATACCCCAGAAGGCACATTATTCAAGTATCAAACAGAAACAACTAAAGCGCTGGCTGGATCTCAGAAAAATCTTGAAGATTGCTCAGATAATTTCGACAGGTCCACACAAATATCAGCAAAGAAAAAAGTGAAATCCGAAAAATGTAAACTTTCATGGGGGCGTATAAAAGAGGTTGAAAAGAAAAAAGATCACATATTCACTGGAATCTACACAAAGACTTGACCCATGGGCATTTTTTCCATAAACCCCCACTAGAAGATCCAAAAATGTTCCTTTTTTTTTCCACTCAAAACAAAACCAACCCAAAGAGCTCACGAGCTCCGAATAGTACTATACTCTGATAAAAAAAAAAAAAAAGGTACAGAACAGAACCCATCTTCACACAAAAGCAAAAACACGAACCCCTTTGACTTAGCTGCTTTGATGTCCCTAACCAGCAGCAGCAACGACATTAACAAGTCAGCCAAAGTTGGTAAACCCCTTTGACTTCCCTGCTTTGATGAACCCACAAAGAATCATAAATCTAAAAAAGCTCAGATTTTTTTGCAAAAAAAAAAAATGCCCAATTCACAGTTTCCCAGCTTTCTCACTTTTTAAACTCAACCCAACACTCATACAGAAAAACTCATCAGGTAAAGCTTGAACTTTGGAGTAGAAAAACAACCATGAATGAATGTTACACAAAAGGGTGGTGCAAAGGATGAAAATGAAGATTACCTCTTTACTCTGTTTCAGATCTGTGAATGGTGAATATGTCAGAAAGCCATTAGAAGAGAACAGAAGAGTTGGGTTTGAATTTGAATCTGAGGGAAAGCTTAAAAGCTAAAAAGTGTTGAACTTGCTCTCCAACTGTCACCTTGTAGGCTTAAAAATACAAACAAAGAGACGCGCACACACGACACAGTCACACGCTATTTAGACAGAGCAAAGACAGATACAGAATAAGTCCTTAAGTCCTCACCAAAACATTTTTTCTATCTTCTATTTTTTTCTTTCCAATTTTATTTTTAAAAGATATTTGGTGTAATAAATAACATTCATATTGCAAATCACAAAGGTGATCACTTTCACTTGAGTCGCTTTTAATTTTTTTGTTTATTTCAGTTATTATAAAAAAATATAATTAATTATACTTAATTATTTAAATTAATTTAATTGTATTTAATGATTTAAATTAATTTAATGAATTGAATTAATTTTAATTCAGCGAATTACACCTACATGTACAGTTTTTCTTAATTTATGTAACAATCATAATATGGTTTATTTTTCCAATAAAGTTTAGAAACAATGACCATGTGATAGGATAAGAATTTGAGTTTTTTGAATTTGTTATATATAGGAGTAGTGATGTTAGTGTTATCAATTATTCCAAACATTCACTTGTAGGGACCATCGTATATGAATTTGAGGAACTTCAAAAGAAATTTCAATTATGTAATGGCATGGAGGACAATTTGGTATATTTATGGACAATCTTTCATTTTTTTTGTAAAAATATGAAATAAATTATCTTAAAGAAAAATATTCATTATCTATGTTTAGATTTTTAACGATGTTAATTATTATACCCGATTGTTAATAACATGTATCAATGCCAAGCAATATTCTTTTAATCATGTTATTTTTTTCATTAAAATAATGGACATAGCTTGATCTCTCGCTAGTTTTATTTAAGTTTTTTACAGAATCAATGGTCGGTGTTTAATTAATAGAATTCATCGTTGTCGATTAAAATGCGACATTTCTAACAAAAAAACATTTTATTTTAGTGTAAAAGGTACACAGAACATGGAGACAATTAGACAAAATATCACACTCCCTCGAGAAATGCATTATAGTTTTATAATATAAAATTATTTTTTTCAAATATATATTTTTTTTTTCAAAATAAATTTACTTTTTCATAAAGTTGCTGAAGATGCTAAGTGGGGACCTCCCCCAATCTGAAAATGTTGTCATAAGATAGTGAACTTTTGTTGTAAACTATTACGAAAGAAATATGAATGCATCATTGCTCCCTCAAAAAACAACAATAATCATGTCTTTCATTAAAAACTGAAAAAAAAGTTCCCTTAAATTTCGAGTGGGGTTGATGCTACTTATACTATATAAATAGTAGACAATAATTTAAATATTTTTTATTTATTTTTAAGTGTGATTTTTAAAAGCAATATTATATTTGAACTCTGAGTTAAGCGAATTTGAGATATAAACATTATGGAGATATGAAAGATTGACTATTCTTATTTCTTTTATCTCCATTATGGACAATAATTTAAATACACTTTTATTCGTTTAATCTTTTGAGATATTTTTTAAAAACTGTGACACAATTTTAAAGCCAGTAGTACGTTAAATACGATAATTAACTTAATATGTTTTTATAAATCGAACTTAAATTTGAAACTTAACTATTATTATTCAAGACTTTGAGGCTAAGAGGTCATTGAACTTTTAGGGACTACAAATTATATGTATTAATCAAAATTTTACTAATAAACAATAATGTTGTAATTTTTTGTTGTTGAATTATTAGTCTTGTTGATGTATATTATAATTAATATAAATTAAATTATAGTATATAGACAGTGAACGTATATTCTTACTAACTATTTTTATCAAGTTGAGTTATATTTAAAGTTGACTTTTATAAAAAAATCTCAGTGATTAAAACTCTAATGTATAACTTTTTTAGGATAAAACTTTGTAGGTCTTCCATTCTCAATTATATTTTTTATTATAAGTTGATTGGTTATTATTAATCTTGTATGAACTTATAGATTGTTTCAACGTCAATTCCAAAATAACTTGCTCTACCGCTTGTGTTGAAAATTGCTTTTTGTTTAAGTTTAAATTAAAGTACTTTGGTTATGGTGACTTGTGTGTTCAATTTAGCTATATTTTACTTTGCTAACTGAACTTTTCAAGTGTTCAACCATTTTACCAACTACAAAGCAAAATTTAATTTAAAAATTAAAGAGTTGGCTCAGTCGACAAAATACTAATGTAACTATGATTTGGTTTCATACAGTTATATGTGTTGAAGATTTCAAATTTAAATGATATTATTCTTCCATTAATATAAATCACGTAAAAAACTTATAAGAACAGTTCACTTATTTTATTTTATTTTTAATATAGACATATCCCTTTATTTCCAATATTTTAGTGTTTTAAAAGATTCACGAAAAAAGAAATAAATGTTTTCAGTGTTTCTTTCTTATGCAAATATTTTAAAAACAGAAAACATAACAAAAACAAGATAACATTTTTATAATTATGAAATAAAAAAATAAACCTGGTAACACGATAATACAATCAAAACTCAATTTTGAATAAAAAAAAAGAATAATAGTGTATGAATCATGAAGACAATTGTTTTAGATAGTTCACCGCTCTTATTTGACCGAAAAAGCAGCGTTTTTTTAGGTGTTTGCGTGCCTGTTCACGCGTTAAAACCCACCCAATGCCCCTGTCATCATTATTGTAACGTGCTTTTGTTACTAATTCATTTATTTATTCGTTCAAAACGTTCTGATTTCTTAATTTCTATATCTGAATGTGTGACAAAATGCCATGTCTATCCAAAGTTTCTCCTCAAAAGTGTTGCTTTGCCAAACGCGTTCCATTGTATTAGTTTACTGTGTTTTTTTCTTGACACGGTAATAAATTAATCCCAAATGAATGTTTTAACATTCAAAATATAAAAAATAAATTGATATTGCTAAAGTGCAGAAAAAGATACTATTTTTGTTATCTGAGTTCTGATGTGGCATTACCATCATTAATCAACAAGAAAAAATCATTGTTGTCCGAGTAAAGATCACAAAGACTGAATGAAACCTCGTTGAAATTATCCAGAGTTTCCCATGTATATCTTGTCTGTCAAGAACTTATATATACCATAAGTCAAACATAAGTTGCACACAAAGTGCAAAAAGAAAAAATGGACCGAGAAATCTGAATTCTGAACAAAGTTCACAATCAACATCTAGATATAAGAGTGACATGACATTAACAGCAGTGTGCTCTATATTCAGCGGAGAAATTAGTATTGCAGGTCAGAAAGAGATGAGATCATCTTTCGATGGTTGCTGCTTCTTTGTATCGTGTCCCCCATCTGATGCTTCGCCGCCTTTTTTCCCAAAAATCATCTCATCAAGATCATCCATCATGTCATCGTTGCTCCCTCCCTGGGGTGTTCTTGATCCAGCTGGCTTTCTAATCAAGGCATCTTCTCTGGTATGACGTGGTGACTCATCTGGCTCCACAGCAACTGGTATCATGGCTGGTTCAGGCTGAAGTGGAGCAGCTGCAGGCTGCTTCAACTCTTCGTACTTGGTGAGAACCTTCTGAATCTCATCGTTAACATTCAAGGCCTCAAAAAGCAGTGCTTCATTGTCTCCGGCAGTTTCAACAATTCTCTGGACAGTAGATTGCGACCGACGACACTGATGTACAAGTGTGGAGGTCAAATCATCCTGCAGATGGAAGAAATGGTCACATTTACATTTTGGCAATTCACCAATGCGCTTCTTCTCTAGCAAGGGACATCACATTGGCTAAAAATGACGTTTTTTATTTGGGGAACTCGCAAGGGGAGTTTAGGATAAACGGCATCTATCTTTTTAGTACCCATTTTCCTAAAAAGCCAGTAATTCAAAATTTCAGATAAACAATACTCCATCACAGCATTATCATGGCCAAGGGGGTAATAAATCTCGTTAGTGGAAACTATAGAAGATAATATTTACTAAAATACGGCGACACACTGGACAAAATTTTGTGAAGATAATAACCAAGGGAAGGGGTTTACAGTAGATAACATTTCCATAACCACAGTATCTACAATTTTTCCATCACCAGTCACTGCAAACTGACAAGCTTTTTAGATTTAAAAATATTGTTCGCTTTCTTATTGTGAAATGTGAAATATTTTCATCAATATCCTAAATGATGCGGTTAATAGTCTAGGCATAATAAAAGATCAACCTTACACAGAAAATTTAACTGCATAGGTTATGTGACCTCATCTAAGAACATATACTAGAAGCACAAAACAGCAGGCAAAATAGAGGCCATAACTTACAACCTAGTGTGCACAGAGTAAATTTTGAAGACAGTACAGGTCTATTAGTTACAAAAGCAACTGAAGTTCTATCCATATTCCATCCACAAATAGCACACATAGGTCCTAATGCAAACATACATTATGTATAGTCAAAGCAACTAAGCAGCACATTCAAAATATAGCAACTAATAACATCATACCACCACAACCAAAGTATACCTGTAAAACATCCTGTTGCGGCGAAGACGACAACACAGTGGAAAGAAGCTCAATGCTATTTCTCGCAACATCAAAGGCTTCCTTAGTCTGTTCGGGGGAAAAACTCTGATCAGGAACATCATGCTCAAACTGCTGTTGAAGATTGACATCAGCCTCAGGAGCAGTAACTGAACGAGGCGGAGTGAAAATAGGAGCCAAGCTTTCATTGTCACGACCAGGAAACCTAATACCCCTCGATTTCAGACTCTGAAAAAAAAAAAAAAACTTGTAAATATAACAAAAAAATTTACTGCCGATCTTAGGTGCAGATTTGGTCCTTGGAACAACTTGGTTAGCTACCTTGGGCTCCCATATTTCGGACTACAGTGTCCTACAGTTCCTCGTGGACGGGAAATTTATTATCCTTCATGGTGATAAACCAATTCCGGTTCTAGCTCAATACAATCATCTTGTAGGATGCAAAGGACTTATGCCATACATGAACTATTCACACTGCAATTTCAGCAACCAGTTGGTCTTGCTGATTACAGGTCAGAATTACTTGAGGATATGGAACTGGAACTAGCACTACTTATGCATACTTACCAGGATGTGTCTGCAGTTCCAACTGGTCTGCCTCCTAATCATGACCACACTATTCGCGTAATTACAGGAGCAGATCTTATGAAGGTGAGACCTTATAGGTACACGCAGAGTCAAAAAGAGCAAATTGAGTAGATGGTCAGACCTATATTCTGGGAGGGAATTTTAGTGCCTAGTACCGACCTGTTCTCTTCCCCAATTTCTTTGGTGAAGAAGAGAGATGACACTTGGAGATTCTGTATGGATTACCAGACCTTAAATGCCATAACTATTAAAGATAGTTTTCCCATTCCCAAGTAGATGAATATTGAGGAATTATTCAGAGCTCAAAATTTTGCCAAGTTTGGTCTTAGAGCAAGCTATCATCAGATCTTACTAAAAGAGGAAGATCAATATAAGACAACATTTAGAATACACCATGGCCACTTACGAATGGCTTGTTATGCCATTTGGGTTGATGAATGCTCTAGCTAGATTTCAATGTCTGATGAATGATATCTTTCAAGATATGTTGCAGAAATCTGTTCTGGTTTTTTTTTTATAACTTATTGGTATACAACCCAACTTGGTATTCCCATCTACCACAACTAGAAGTGTGTTACAAGTACTCAGAAAGCATAAATTATTTGTCAAAGTTATCTAATTGTTCATTTGGTCTTACGCAAGTGGATTAATTAGGACACAAGGTTTGTGGCGAAGGAATAGTCATAGATGCTTTCAAGGTCCAAGATGTGTTAGCTTGGCCTCTTCCTGTTAACCTCAAACAATTAAGGGGATTTCTGGGCCTTACAGATTATTATAAGAAGTTTATCAAAGGGTATGCATCTATTACTGCTCCTTTGACAAAATTGCTCAAGAAAGACAGCTTTAGTTGGGATGTTGCCGCCATTGCAGCATGTGAAAAACTCAAATCTGCTTTAAACTAAGGTGTCCATGCTAGCCATTCCAGATTTTTCTAAGCCTTTTGTATTGGAAACAGATGCATCGGGACCGGTATAAGTGTAGTGCTTAGTCAAAACAATCATTCAGTTGCTTTCTTTTCAAAGAAATTAACTCCCAGACTTCAAAAACAGTCAGCTTATACACGGCCGGAGTTGTATGTCATAACTAAAGTAATAGCAAAATTTAGACATTATCTCGTGTCACAAGTTCTTAATTAGAAGAGATCAAAGGAGTTTAAGGAGCCTTACACCACAGTTTTGGTTGCATAAGTTGTTAGGCTATAATTATACTATCGAGTACAAAGCGGGAAAGGGCAATGTGCAGCAAGCTTACCTTGACTTCAACGGACAAGGTTGCTGCTTTCAGTGAGGGAGGTAATCTCACAAGTGGAATTAGCAGAAAGACAATTCAGGAAATGGAAAAAAAGAGAACTTTTTCTGTGTTTCTTTTACCATCCATACAATAATATACAGAAGTTATTCCATTTGCCCCTGACGACAGTTTTTTTTTGGCTACAGATGGGTTTGATTGAACAATCTCACACCAGTTAATTCACAGGCTCTGGTCTTAAACAGTTTGAATATAAATAAAAGTGAAGAGAGAGAGAGAGAACCTTGTAAGTTTCTTCAAAGACAGGGAGATATCGCAACTCGCCGGTGGACTCACCCCAGGCTTCGATCATCATCAAGGCCTTGTTCCGGTTGTTGACCACCGTCTGGGGGTCGTCGATGAGTCTCACCATCTCGTCGAGAACACGCTCGGCGGCGACCTCGGAGAAGGCCTTCTCGCAGTTTTTGACGCAGGTTTCGAGAAGCACGAGCGCCAGGTACTGAACCCTAGGGCTTTTGACCATGATCCGCTTCTTGATTCCCCTTATGAGCTCGACGCTGGAGAGCTTGTCGGTGTTTATGAGGTCGCAGAGATCGAGGTTGAGGGCCCAATCGGGCTCGTCTAGGGCCTCCGACGTGGCATCCTCGACGAGCTTGTCGGCCTGATTGGGCCCCTGGAAGAACTCTCTGACCTTGAAGCTCATCGAAGTCATCCCCTCACTCATCTTCCGACCCACTTCCACCCCTCCGATTTTCAGTCGCTCGCCCAAAGCACTCACCTTTTCCATCAGATTATCGCTCATCTTCTGATCCCAACAAGATCAACCAAAAGGGTTTTTCAGAGTGAAGTGTTCGTTCGTTGGTAGCAAACAACGCGTGAGGACTGGGCAAAGTCTTCCTTCGCAACGCAACGCAAGACTCTGTTTTTCTCTCTGTTTCCTTTTAATAGGAACCTCACTATTTTAACTTTTTTAAAAAAAAAAAAAAAAAAAATATATATATATATATATTTAGGGTTTTCTTTTTCCCATTTTTCAATTCATATGTTAAAATTATTTAATTATTAAGATTTAAATTGTAATATAATTAAATAAAAGAAAAGGTTTTGGATAACTTAGTTTAGACTTCAGGGGTACTTTTTGAGTCTTCATTACCTTCCACACACAAATTACTCTTTACCTTCCAGACTTCCTTCTCACTCACTCCAAAATTCATTATTCCACACTTCAGATTTTTTTTAAATACCTATTATTCTAAAACTATTATTGTTCTAGTCAATTTCAGTCAAATTCCCTAACACTGTGTAACTGACATCAAATTCTTTAATTTTTATTTAACTTGATAAATTAGTTGAACAAATGCATATCCACCTGCTCCATTTTCATGTTTGTTTACAGGTTTTATTATATTCTAAAATGAGTGGTTGCATAAGTTCATCCTTCATAATTGTGATAATTAATGGAATATCAGTCATTTGCAGATTTTATTATACCAATTTGCTGTGTTTTTAAGTGTGTTTGCATTGTACTGATGTAGAATTTTAAAATTGAAAGGAGTTTTTCTTTTCGTCATCATTTCATAGAAACAACTGCAATTTCTATGAACACAAGTTACATTTTTGTTACCGGCTACCTTTACAATTCTCAAGATAAATAAATATTGAGATATAAATTATATTTTTGTAAATATAACAGATTTTTTTAATTATTTTTATTCATTTATTAGTTGTACATTTTAATTTATGAGAAGATTTTGTTATAGATAATAAATGTTGTGGAGAAAAATTTATTATGTATTTAATATACGTTGTTTCATAGGTTTGAGACGAACAATGTGTCAATAATCCATATAAACGTATATTATTAACCCATACATGTGTGTATGTTGCAAATTTATGTATAATATATTTACTTAAGAAGTAATATGTTGCCTGTGTCTTTTCAGATATAATATTTGTTGTATCTCAATTTTTTAATACACATTTTAGTTAGTGATCATTTTTTTTTCTTAAAAAATCTACCATTTTCGTTATTAAATATTTAGTTTCCAGTTTGAAGTTATATTTTTGAATACAAAATTATTTTTTACTAACAGTTTAATGTAATTTTTTTACGTGAAGTATTCTCTGAGACTAAATTTCCTTTTATTAATATAAATATTTTCCCTATTATATGTACATATAAATAAATGAATAAATCAGTTACATAAAAATAAGCCAACAATGAAAGTAAACGTTTTATAAGTATGAGAAATAATGACGATACAATATTTACACATTATATATTGGGATTTTGAAACGTTTGAATTATATATTTTTCATTTCGAAAATTTTCATATTTTTAATGGACTTTGAATGTATTAATTTCTTTTTTATTAGTATCATTCACTTTTCTAGGAAATAAACAGAAAGGAATCCCCTAATGCACAATAATTGTTGTGCATATTTTAATTCAATAATAGTGGAAGTAGTAATCACTTAAAAATAATGATAGCAATTAATAATTTGTTGAGTTGGGTATGTTGTTTGTTGTTATTTCTGTTATATTTTCATTTTACTTACTCATTTTGTTGTGTTTAAAACTGAAAATATGTAAACCTAACAATGATTATATTAATTATAATAATCACTAATAATTCAGCGTTACATAATTTCAACAGGGCAATTTGGCATTCAATCGTAGTTTTGCTACTACGTAAATATAAGTGGTTTTATTTTATACCCCTTTTATGTTTTTTTTATGCGACAACACTTTATATAACTTAATTGACTTTCATGTTTTCTAGCAAAGATATTAGAAGGAACTTACTAATTGATGCTACTAAACCTTTTCATGTAGTGTAGCTTTGTGGCTTTTTATGAGTAACTTTGTAGTTGATAGTTGAGACAATTTAATTTTTGGTTATTTTTTGTAATGAATTTCATGTGTTAAAACTTTCCGAATTGCATTTATTTCGATATTAAGGAGTGTGATTATATTAAATTTGATTGATGATTAACAGGGCATAATCAAACACATATCCACTGTTTAATCGAGTTGTGCCTTAATTTTTGAAAAAGTGCGCTTTGAACTTGAATTTTAACAAATTGTGTTACATTAAATTTTTTAATTTTAAAACATATTAACATTAAAAAAATATAAAGTCCATAAAATTATTTACATGGCTGTACTTTCTAGTAAAGTTCTGATAAAAAAAACTATTTTTCAATGTTATAAATGAAGTTTGTTTGATATATTAATATTCAATTACGTGTAATCAATCACTTTTGATAAAACTCTTTAATGATGTTTCTATTATAATTTTGTAACTGAAAAATGCTAACATGTACCATATTATAATTATGATGGTTTACATTTTAAAGGGATGAATGTGAATTTAACATGAATAAACTTCCTTCTCACTTTATTTTTCCTTTTATCCAAACAAGAAAAAATTCTTAATTTTCTTTATATCCACTTTTATTTCGTCAAAAACAAAAGATGGAAAGGAAATGCACATATTTAAACATGGACAAAACTCATTTCAAGAACCCCTTTTACGTATTCAGCCAAGTAGAGTAAAGAAAGATAGGAAAGAATCACCTAATCTCGAGTGAAAACAGCAGCGTGTATAAATTCCATTTGTACAGAAACTGAAAAAAAAAATCTGAAATAACTATTTTATCTCCCTGTCTAAAGCTAAAAAGGTGAAAAAGATTTGCATATTTGAGAACAATTGAGTATTGGCAATAAGCTCTGTAAAGCAAGGGACCACGAATTCCATTCTTACGAATCAAAGTCCGTGAGCAGGTGGGCGGCAACTGAAAAAAACAAAAGTGACGGTACAAGGAAGAACAAAAACACAATCATTGGTTAATTCCATCACCGCTTCTCAAGACCCAAACAGAACCTTTTGAGACGCATAACTCACTCATCACCTGAAATTGTTTCAAAAGAGGACAAACAAACAACCATTAGGATAATAAGCAGGGAAAACATGATCCAGCTTAAAAATGATTTTGCAACATTTGTTTGCGTTCACTCCATGTTAAGATCATTATCTACTTTCCGATTCATACTACACAGGTGATATTCATTCTACTCTTTTATCTTGTCTAGAGCTATTGTTCAAAGTCTCAAGCAACTATCATTTTAGATTGTGAGCAGTTTTCTTTTGTTGTGTCTACATCGTATCCATGCTCCAGTACTCAATGCTCTATTGTAAATTACAAATAAACAAATAGTATCCCATTGACCAACTGATGAAAAAAAATCAAATTACCTTGTTATATTCATTGTTAGGGACCTCCCTACCAAGTTTTCTCCTTGCAGCTTCAAGTATCTCAGCCTTCTTCAGCTTGGCATTGGGTCCACTTCCACGAAGCATATCAATTACAACATCTCTGCAGAGACCAATGCATTCCTTAGAATTATATAACAAATGGAATATGCTACTTGTTTTTAAAATTCTCTAACCTCCCATGGAATGAAAACAATTTTCCTTTTGGGGGTGAGGTGGGGAAGAGAAAAACAACCTGAAGGGATCATCTTGTGATGATTTCAACACATAAAAGCCATGGATTTCACATGCAACTTCGTTTATGACTGCCATTAACTCATTACGTGGACCGTCAAGACTGTGAGCCGCGTCCACTGCAATTTTAGAATCTCCCTTCGAAAGCACAGCTTTGGAAACTGCCATTTCGCGCAATCCTTCGCATATCAATTTGAAACTGCGAGAAGACAGATAGAAGCAGCATAAGACAACTATCAAACAACCAGATAAAAATATAGAACTTCAGTTGAGCCAAATTCTCTTCAACGGAATGTCGACTGGAGGAGAATTCCCCCCTCATGCAATTACCATCACAATAACTATAAGAGTGACAGACTGGTCAGAAAGATGCATATCACTGAGGTGAATTTTCAAGGACTGGCATCAGCGGCATTACAGCCTATCCCTATTTAAACCAGATTTAATCCAAATAACCAATTGCCATGAAGAATTTTGTTTCTAAGGGAAACCACCACAGACATTTAGCTGACATTGGAATAAGATAGAAAACATTGTTTTATTTGTTTCTGCAAAAGATATTAGCTCAAAAGATTTCTTCTATTCACTGCAAATACATTAAAAAACCACAGGCATAAGCATGGTCCGACTGATACTCTTAATAAAATTCCAGCCATACATACCACAGCCCGAGAAATACAGCACAGTTTCATGGGGCTTTACACTCCCTCCTTTTTATTGTATCAAAATTCTTGATGCCAGATAGGATCAAGTTACATGCCCAATGAGTGTTGTAAGCACAGCTTGTGATCTTAGTGCCTTAGCATACTAAACACGGGGATACAACATTTTAAAAATTATGTGCATAATACGCTATATTACAACATATGATGTTAACAAAAAACACAAATCTTATATAACAAAAGAGAAAATTGATATCTTCAATTACAAAATATATATATATATAAAGCACATATGAAAGCCTTTTAAAGTGGTATGAAGTTAACTACAACTATCGTGCTTCCAATTATTATCACAACAATAATTTGAACATGGGAAATCACCAAAGCAAAGTATAGATGTCTCTATAACCGTACCTGCAAACTTTGTTAGTCTGAAAAAGCTTCTTGAGGGCAATTGGTAGAGCATGTCGGGTTTCATTTGACATGGTCATTTTCCCCGTAGACACTCCAGGCAGACTTGTCAACCGTTGATCAGAACTTACTGATTTAAGGGCCTCATTGTTTACACCTTGGTTTGCTACAGCACTTTTACCAATTTTACGTTTTCCAACATTAGAAACTAGTCCAGGTAAAACTTGTTCCAAACCTTTGAAAAGTTTTTCCTGTTTTTCAACAATATCTGGATAGAGTTTTTTGAATGAGTCATCAGGAATTTGTTTGAACTTCCAGTAGGGTTTTGGTTCTCCGGCAGATTTATCAAGATTAGCTGTTTCCAAGCCAAATTGCTTAACGAATTCCTTCACATGAGTAGTAAGTTCACCTCGAACATTCAAATCAGAAGACTGAACTTTCAAATTCTTGCTAAACAATAGTAAGACATAATCTCTGGCCAAAGATTCCGCACCACCATTAGGATATAGCAATGAACTTTTAGCAGTCCATAGTCCCCACAACAATATTGCATGTTGCTGCAGGAATTGAAGAAGTTCCTCCTCGGAGTATTCAGGAGCAAAGTGTTTTATAGCACTGAAACGCTGTGGTGGGTATGTCTATCATAAAGAGCTGAGTTAGACAAGTTATAAAACGTAGCACAGAGAAACATGATTCTATAAATAGAAGATTACAGCATTATTTGATCTTTGTAGCCTATCCCACCTCGAAGGAAAAGGCTAGGTAGTGATGGTTGTTATACTACTGAGTTCAGTTGAGATAATTAGACCCGATTGGCCAGTTCAATTAGGACCCATCCCTTTGAACTGGTGATCAGGAAGGCAGTCGGTAAATCATGAAATCGGGCACACACTGGCAATAACTAACAGATTCAATTCACAAACAGATGAATTTTTATTTGGGGAAAAATTAAAATCCCCTGCCTATAATATTGATAATCTCTTTCGAAACCATTGTTACTTTTGATAAGTATTATATAAAATCTAACTACACATCATACTTTTGACTGCATTCAGGTTAATATTTATTCATATGTATTAGTAATATAGTTTTGTTTATCAATTTAACTCGTAATCTTTTATTTTGTAAGACTAAGAAATCCATTGATTTTAATTAAAATTTTTGCATTAATCTATTTTTATTTTGCATTAATTTATAACTTTAGGATATATATATATATATATATTCAATTATCACTATTTCAACTACGGTTAAATCAATAAACGGTGCATAATTGCTTTAATTAGTTCTATAACCAATCTAATTTTAAAGACATTGGTTGTGAGGTGTGTGCCACCATCCAAATAAGCAAGTTCTTTAATAATTAATTAAGACCAGTGTTAAATACAAACACTGTTCTTCAGTGTTTGCCTTATCAATGAGCAATTTGGTGCACAAGCCCAGGTTATTTGATATAAATATATCCACTACTAACTTAACAGTTAAAACACACATAAAACACCAGTAGTGAATTGGGAATACAGAATATCTTCTTTTAAATAAAAGAATGTAGCCAACTATGAACAAGCACAGGAAGTAAGATGAAGAATATTGTTAGATCTCAATGCCCCTATCACATAAATCAAAAGCAAATAATGTCACAAACCTCAAGCAATTTCTTAAGTCGCTCTTCCACGGGTAAGGATAGTAGATCCCTAAATTTACATACACACGATAGAATTATAAGCCAATAGCAATAGTATAAACTAATGAAGATAAACAATGTAGAATTATAGGAGCAACATAATATCAAGAAGTCAACAGCGAAAACGACAGAAAGAATATAAAAATAAATATACAGATTAGAACAGAATTGCAGATACAGAAGGAAAAAGAATAAGAGTCCTACATACAGCTAATGGAAAACCTTTAATCAGAACGAAGGGCCAAAATTAAATACACTTGATATTCAAGGAAGACGGCACCTTTTAGAAGGACCCTTTGGTAAATTGTTGCTAGTCGCTCCAGGACACAGTGCAGTAAGATAATCATACCTAGAATCAAAGATTTACAGACTTCAAATATTTAGTAGTTAACATATCACATAAGAGTGCAAGAAGGACAATAGGACATCTTACGCTCTCATTGTGAAGTTTATAGGAGAACTTTCATGTGCCATCATTTGCTGCAAATATCTAGAGGAGATATCACTCTTGCAGCTATGATACTTAAGAGGAAGCCAGCTCTTCACAGGATGTAAAGAAAAAAAAAAACTGATTAGAACAGGACTGGAAAAGAAACAAAATGAACAAAATCATCATTAAGAAATTCTTTTGACAGAAAATGCAAATATACGGAACTAATTCATACTTTATTTAAGAGGAAGAACGTGTCATTTATCCATGTATCACAAGTACATTACAGTTCGTTCCATGCAGAAAACACCAAAATAACCGTCCCCCTAATCCTGCATCCATTCTTCACGGCCAAAAACCATAAACTTTTATAGGAGTTGTTAGAATATTTGAAAATATTTTATCATAGCTTAGAATGCCTTATATTATCCTCTAGGATTAATCGTCCAATTTCCTTACTGTCTCTTAGGATTTGTCATCATATAATAAGACAAATGGTTATTGAACAATTAAGAGTGCAGGTCAACTTATTAGTAAAAACTAAATTAAATGAACTGTAAGAAACTACAAGAACGTAATCCAAATTTCAGGAAAAAAGGGAGAGACTTGACTAAAGCCAGTACCTTAACATTATAGACAGGCATATAGAAATATAGAGATTTGTGGAGATAAGTTATAGAAAGGGAAGGGTTAGAGATGATGTGATCAGGAGCTCCACAGTACATAATCCAGGATCGAGAAGGAAAAGATAGAGAGAAGTAAACTAACAAATTGCTAGAGTAAGAGATTGAGGAAGAGGTAGTTCTTGATGGACAGCCTTTAGTTAAAAATACTCTTTGTAATCATTGCCTTATAAGAAAAACTTATTCTCTTAATAACTTCATCCTTTCTCTTGAAATCCAACACCTACACTTCAGCAAATGTTTAAAAACATAAACTGGGAGAGGAGGGAACAGAAATTGCAGAAGTAGTTTGAGTGGTTAGGAGACAGTTAGAGGTAGTTCTTGAGTGGACATCCTTTAGCTGAAATACTCTCTGTAGCCTGATAAGAAAAACTTATTCTCTTGAGAAAGAGATCCATCATTTCTTTCGAAATCCAACGCTAATTTGCAGATGTTAGAAGGTATGAACTGTGGGAGGAGCAAATAGAAAATGCACTCAGAAAGAGTAGGCACACAAACAAACTTTGAACAGTTTAGTGTTTTCACCCATTACACAGACCAAGGAGAAGGGGGAGGTGACCCTCAGAACAGACCCAAAAGGGCAACAAGCAGAACGCAGCCCCAAGTAACGATTTCCTGACAATGAGAAGAGGGTACACTAGACAAGGGCAAATAATGTTAGCATCATGAGGCAGCTTTCCTAGCAACAAGACTACATGGTCTGGCCAAAACTTCCACATGGAGACAACAGACAGGCCAAGTCTGAGGAGCAATGAACTTGGTACAGAAACTCAACCTTGCAGAGGCAGGGCAGATGCACCACAGAGACAGGATTAATCCACACTTACGCTAACTTATGATTTGGGGCAGGAGAGAATATTTATGTTAAAATGCTGCACTGAAAAACACTTTGCTTAAGGATCTATATATAGAATAATTAGATAGATAAATGAATGCAAAATGCAATACATAAAAATAACTAGGCTAGGAATTATGTGTCTATTTAAGAATAACATAACCCCTGTTATAAGCAAAAAAAAAATTAAAAAAATCAATGTAAATAATACAGCAGTATTAACTACTAGAATACCTCATCACCATCATTCTTTTGCTCAATAGTAGATGGCTCAGTCGGCTTATTCTGCAACAGAGAAGAAAAATATATTAGCTAGAAGGAAATCAACTGACAACCCTCAACAGAATACAAGCAAGCACCAGAAAAAAATTGCAAGATGGATTGATACTGCAACAAGACAGCTTGTGAACTACACTTAGGAGATAACAAAATGTGTCTAATTTCAAGTATAGTTGGCACAAATGGAACCAAGGTGCTAGTTACTAAATATTAAATTCAGCAATTTATGAACAACAAAGGCAATGTTACTGTAAGTATGCAGCAGCAACCAAACATTTGTCACTTTCTTAATTTTGGGGGGTACACATGCCTGTTATGGGTTTCTAAATCCTACATTTACTTGAGATCCAATTTCCTGTAGAGCAACAAAAACTTTGGTCCAACTCAAAATAAACCACCTAATCATCTAAGAAAGTGCATGTAAAAATATTTCAAGATTGCCAATGCCATTCTATGAAAACTATAATTCCTGCACCTTGATCTGTGAAGTCAAATTTAAATTACTATAATAAAATAACAAAGATGCACGAATAAAAGAAATACATGATACCTGCTTCTTTGATGTAGCAACAGACTTTTCTTCATTTGAGCCCTCAATTTTGACGGTAGCATTTGCTCCAGCAGAGGTAACATTCTTCCTTTTTGAATCACCAGAATTAAGATACTCTAATTTTGGTCGGAGCTGCACAACTGCATGAATTGGATGCAGGTGTAACTGTAACCAAGGAAAAGTTAGGAAAATTTACATTTTTTTCTAAAATATAGAATCAACTTGAATATCACAAGGAAACAACCGTCTGTAAGTAAATGCAAAGCATGTCAATTTTGCTCGGTTCATGTATGATTCTAACCTGATAAGTCTTTACAATAGAATGTTCAATTATTTTTCTTTTAAGGTAGTAATCCAATATTATTCCATTTATGGGCAGGGAGGAACCAAGCTCATTCCAGGGCACGCTTGTATTCCTTGTTCCTCCCTTTTCACCCTTGATTAAAGCATACTTAAAAAGTATGCCAAACTGCATTAGCTTTTCAACGAATTTTATAATTAACAAACACGTTAATTAATTGCTATACTTTTCTTCTAGACCTGTGTAAGATGCGTCTCATGCTAAATCAAGAACAAACTCCTCTTGCGAAGTGTTTCTGGCTAAATACACTCATCCTAATTCATCAGAAGTATTAAATGTTCAATAATAAATAGGACGATAATCTCCCAAGTTGCAATGGCAAACATAATACAACGTCCATGTTGTATATCACCTTCAAGCTAAATTAGAATCATAAAATAGAATGGGAGAAATAATTACCTTATCTCCCATAAGAAGCCCAGCAGCAATTGCAGCCCGTCCATCTGCACGAGATGGCTTCCACGAAGTTGCATAAGTCTGAAGAGAATTAAAACGATTACATCATACTTACAAGGCACACAATATAATGATTTTCTAATACAAGTAAGGAACAAGTGCAAAAATAAAGTACTCAACTGCAAGCATCAACTTCAAATATTCTTGTGTTAAGTTTACAGGGGAATTTGACAAACAAAAGGGTTTAGCATACCAAGGAATAAAAAAATAGAAACCAAAAATACATCAACACCAATCAAGCATTATAGCACTAGTTGAAACCAGCTGCATGGATCAAAGTTCAAACAATGTACTGTGGTCTACAAAATTAGAACAATTGTACCATTCGTTCATTTCATAAAGATTTGATGATGCTTTATGCTCATACGTTGGTTGCCAAACACAAACTTTTAAAAACATAGAAAAGGTACTTCTGGTTAGTTTTTTAGAACTTCTTTGCAATATTTCATGAAAACAATATGCTTTTTGAGAAATATGCAGCAGATTTTCCTAGTTGGAGAAGCTAGCGTTGACAGGCTAAAATTTCGTTGCACTTCCAATCAATATATGATGAGAAGCATAAAATAACTGTCTCTCTAACAATGCCACATTAACATGTTGAAAATTAAGTGTAGCAGTTCTCGTGCACCAGTAACATTGACAATCCACAGATAAAATGGTGTACTTTACTGTAATTCCGGCCCATCCTTTAACCCTCATTTATTCACTAAGGGGCATCTAGAAGAGTTTATTGATTCTAAATTGCCAAAGTCCACATCAAAACTACTTGAATCTTTCTCGATAAAATATTCAACAGAAATACACAATTCCATTGCTAATTTTAGAGCCAAGAAGGCCAAGAACCTTCGTCATCACTTATTTAACCAAACATCTAGGTTATTTTACTTTACTCATTACTTATTGTAGTTTATAAGACACACTAGGAATGCATAAATGTTCATCTTAGAGATAATCACAGAGATAAAGAAGTAAACCTGCTTGGTGACATTGTATTTGCTGGCAAACTCTGTGTCAATATTACTTGACTCGAGATCAATGGGTAAATCAAGCTCCACTTCTGAACTCTCGGGTTTCAACCTGACCTACTCAATAATAATTAAAGAGAAAATTAACATGATTGATTTCCCATTTTCCTCTAGAATAAAACTATTCAAGAAACATACCTCTTCGCATAGGTCATCTATGTCGTACGGTCGCCAACTAGGTCTCAAGGGATACTGAAAAACGTACAACTAAAAAGCGACAACGAAAATTACTCCAAAATTATTATAAAAAAAATGCAGAATCGAGCAAGCAATGGCGTGCGCGAAACGCGAACCTTAGTCTCGGCATCAATAGAAGGTGTGAAGAAGACGTCAATTTCGCGCACAACTGTATCTTCGGGAGTATCTTCGTCCATGGGATCGTCTCGTCCGGATTCTGCTTTGTCTTCAGGTTCAGATTTGGGTTCCGTTTCCATTTGGACATTGCTGTTGAATTCGGGCTTTATATGAATTGGTGACACTGTTTCCACGCCATCTTCGTTCTTTTTGACAGTTGCAACGAATTCCTGAGACTCTGGTTTGGAGATGGATGGTTCAGGTTGGGGTTGAGGTTCGGTTTTGGGGCCAGGTTCCGCTTTTGGTTTAGGTTTGAGCTTTGATGATTTTGGCGCGAACTTGGAGACTCGAGAAGTGGCCTTGACCGGCGCTTCTTCTAAGTCGTCCAAGTCCATAGCGTGGACTGCTTAGTTGCTTTACGGTGGATGCGAGCGGTTACGGCGGCTCAGGTCGCCGAGGGAGGCGGCGGGCGGCGGGCGGCGGAGAAAGGGCAGTAGTAGTGCCCTGCGCCTTCTAATAATCGTAACCAACTATTTACAATACTATAAATTTCTATTAGAAATCAGAAACTCGTACTAGACCTAAATACTACTTAAAAAAAAAAACATATCGATAGTAAAATAAAATGTATAGATTGAAAATATTAATTTATTTGAAACGTAATGATGATTCTATATGTATGAATAATATTTACCTATATTTTACAATATATAATCATTAC
>Ga0209489_100410_pt1 | contig 78048 bp, 27 predicted proteins | sample SiratrowhiteBW_FD_187527 | JGI IMG/M metagenome (GOLD analysis project Ga0209489, IMG submission 187527) | Root nodule microbial communities of legume samples collected from California, USA - Siratro white BW (SPAdes) (version 2) | ecosystem: Host-associated > Plants > Roots > Nodule | place...
ATATATATATATATATATATATATATATATATATTTTGAAGGATTTATATTCATTCGAGTGATCTAATTTTAAAATATTAAATATAAGAGGATATATGCGGTTTGGACAAATTTTTCAAAGTGGTGTAATTTTTATTTGAAATTCCCAGTGGTGTATTTTTGTATTTATTTTTAGATATGAGCAAATCGTGTTTACCAGACACAATATCAATTGAAGAAATAAATGAAATCATGAAAAGATAACACGATTTTAGTTTATTAAAGGAAATAGTGCAATCAAGATTTGAATTAATGAGTTAATTAAAATCGTCACAATAGTGCACTATTTTATGGTGGTTAATATTCTCTACCCATTCCTTTTCTTCTATCTTGGCAGGTGTGTTATATTACTATTATGTAACTAAAATAAATGTAAAGTTACAAAACTGACTATTTTATTTATTGATAAATATATATTGGTTGAAATAAAAATGATGTCAGTATGAGATTTATATATTAAATTAAATTAAAAATAAATTTGATATTGAAAAAAAAAATTAAATTAAATTAAAATTTAATAATAAAATATATTTAGCAAAATTAAGTATAAGTTGGATATTTGAATTTAGTTACTAATATAGAAATAATTTAAAATAAAATTGAAAATTTAGCAATAAATTTAGAATGAAAAATTTGAAAATATTATATAATTTTTTAAATAAATTTATTGTTAGTTTTTAAATTATATCTAGGTAATTTTTCTTCACAATATGTAACCACTCTTCTATTCAAATTAACTTCACATTTATTCAATTACTTAATCAGAATTAAGTTCAATCATTACATATTTATCAATAAAATGACTTTGTAACTATTCATGTTCATTTATTTTAGTTGTACAATAGCAACATACCACAAGTTCAAAACAAAAGGGGAATAGACGGAGAATATTAACCATCTAAAATGGTGCAGTATTCTCACATTTTAATTAACTCATTAATTAAAACCATCTTAGCTGCACAATTTTATCTAGTAAACTAAAATTGTGTTCTCTTTTTACAATTTCATTTAATGTTAAATTAAATCGTGTAATAGGGTCACGGTTCATTTACAATGATATCATGTCTTCTATGCACAATTTACCTATATTCATAAATAAATAAATAAAATACACCATTTTGAGAATTTCAGATAAAAATTATATCACTTTGAAAAATTTGTGATGTGGTTTGATAGGTATCTACAATTTATTTCAGTACATAAATGTAATACAAAATTATTGTATTTTATCCTTTATGAAAATATGTTTTCCAAATAATAAACATTTGGTATAAGACGACTGTGTGGTCATAGAAATACCTAAATGACTTTTAAATATACAAGATAAGGTAAACTACATAGTTATATATCAAATCAACTTGTGTATATGAAAGGAAGCTAAATACATATCATCTTTTAACACAACCAATTGTTAATACATAACAAAAGAGACTATGAATGGACCAACAAAAATTAAAGGGACGTAGAAAGAAAGGCCCAAAAATTAGAACACACATGGTGTAAGAAAAAACAATATGAAAAATTAAAAGTGGTTCCCAGATGTACCAAAACTAAAGTTTCCAAGTGTATACAATTGGTTGATAAATTGTAAGAACATTTTATAACGGTGGAGCCATTACCTCTTAACAATTCCTATAATTACCTACCATTTTATACAGCGCTGCCTCATTCCAATTTTGCCACATAAATCTTTGAATTGCATAATGCTTATAAACCAAACTGTAAATTATCTACGCAAAAGCACTTCCAATCACACAGCACATAGATAATCAGAGTGTATCCCTACACATCAAAACGAGAAGGATGAGAATGTGAAATGGTGTTGGAGATGGTGGAGGGCACTTCCCTGTGTTTATTTGTTTCTCTTCCTTTATTTTTTCATTTTCAGGTTTTGTCTCTGCTCTAGCTTTCTCTATGCGTTTGTGTGCTTATGTGATCTATTCTGATTTGTAGTTTTCTTTTTTTCTTTATCAATTTTTTTTTAATTTTCTGTTATGTTTTTTTCATTTTTTACTTTTCTGTTTTTTTAGTTAAATAAAAGGGGTTCGGTCCAAAATTTCTTTAATATATAACTCCTTTCAACACGTATTTGCTTTAATTTTTTCTAATATTATCATGTTAACATTGTTATAATATAGAAAAAAAAACATACATCTAATTACATTTTTTTAATTGTTAAATATATTAACTAACATAAAATTTATATTCATAAGATTATTAGAAAATAAATTTATATTTTATTTAACTATCTTATAACAAAATAGACTTTTAGATAAGTAATTTATTATGTTATATTATATATACATAGTTCTATGATATATATATATATATATATATATATATATATATATATATATATATATATATTTATTATATATATATATATATATATATATATATATATATATATATATATATATATATATGATATTAAAAATTAATAATTAATGACCTATTTGGATTAAATAAATCAATGAACTTAAGGTATGATAATAGAAAAGGTAGATAGGTAGGGTGCAAATGAAAATTAAGTTAAAATAAAATGAAAGAATGAGTGAAAAAAGATTATGAACATTACGAGGATATGTTTATTGTCTCTTTATATTTTTTTTTCTGAGTTTTTTCTTCTGAATTATTATTATTATTATTCTTCTTCTTATTTTTAGGTGAGCAAAATATGGATGTAAATTCTTTTATTTTTATATTATAATAAAATATCAAACTGGTATACTCATCCTAAATGTTAGTTCATAAGGTATATTAAAAGCATTTTTGGACATATGGCCGTGCATTCATTATATATCGTGTGAAATTTCAGTGAACAATTCCATATCCAAAAATTTCAACACAAGTAAATCCAAAACACAATAGTCAATGCCGAAATCGAATTCAAAATGGAGTTTGGATGGATCAAATGCGTTACAAAATAACGAATTCCGTAGAAGGATAGAACAGTTGCAAAAAAAACAATTTCCAGCGTAACATAAACCTATTCCAAAAAAGATTTCCGAAAGTTAATAAATTCATTACGAGAAAAACTTAATACGGAATACTCATATTAACTTTCGGAAAACAGTTTCCTAAATATGTTTATGCTATTCCGGGTAACATTTTTTTGGAATTGTTCTATCCTTATACGAAATTCCTTTTCCATAACTAAATCTACATACACCCCTCTTTCAAAAAAAATAATTTTTCGGAGTACAAAATCTTTGTACAGAAAAAGCTTTCTAAAATGATATTGCTACACCCCAATCCCATTTCGGAATTCAATTTCCGAAAGCCTATTTCTGCCACTTACCGCACTGGGCACACAACCTCCACCCCACTCACCCGCCAATCCCCTACACCACTCCCTTTCATTATTCTATTAAACACTGTCTATTATCAATAGTGTAACAGAAGTTATCAACCCCAGGTAACTTAATCTCTTCATATTTCTTATTTGCAAAATCAATAAAACCAAAATTACTAATCAAATAATAAAAAAACAGTAAAAGAAACACAATTTTAAAAGAAAATGAAGAAAGAAAGTCATAATGAAATCCTACATCATTCTCAAAAAACGACACAGTTTTAACCACTAAAAAAAAAAACAAACAGAATACAGAATCCTAGGATCTTTATTCCCCAAAGTAACTGTCTCATATAAGGCTTATATAGATCGACTTTCTTAAAATAAATTTTTAAAATTATTTTATATTAAATAATTTTTGAAATATAAATTAGAATTAAAATAAATTTAAAGTAAAATAAAAAATTATCATCATATTTTAATAAATAAAAGATCTATATTGAAAAATAATAATATATTAAAATAAAGTACTTTATAAAATATAAAATTTAAACTAATTAATTTATTATTTTAATTATTATTTTTCATAATATAAAAGCATATATATATATATATTGATAGAAACATATTATATATATATATATATATATGTATATATATATATATATTTATATGTTATTATTTCAATATAATTTATTATGTTATAAATATTTTATTATTATTTATATATAATTGTTGAAATTAATTAATTATGTTAATATTTTTTTGCAATTTTTTTATAACATGGAAAGTTTAATTCTAAAATTATATTTTTGTTTTTTTATTTTTATTTTTCTTTTTTTCGAAAACTATTTTCTCTGTTGTTAGCAGATTTTTTTTAACTTTTTGAACAGTGATATTTTAATAATTCTTATTTTATATAGAACTCCCTGATAATCTTACTATATATATATAATGACAGCAGGAAATCTGTATCTGTTTCGTAATTTTCTTGGTCGTCACTTTCCTCTCCATTGAGGACCTGAACTGAGTTTGCTGTAACCTGCTTCTGTCCACAGGTTAGTCTTGCATGCATGCTTGCTCTTCACCTCTTCCTTTTCTGTGATATGCAAAGAAAGCCATTTTCATTCTTCTCTCTTATTTGTTGTTTTTCATTCCATGAGATGAAGCACCAACACCCTTTTCAAAGAAGAATATATCTAGCTGAAATAACTCTATTCCTTGCAGTTAGTAGTTAATAGTAACTTTTTCTGCTTCTAAGATTATCATTGAGTTTCTCCTTCAAAGAGAATGTACAATGAATTATTAATAAATGAAAAGGTATCATCATAAATTCACCCCAAATAAAAAATGAACTTTTTTTTGGTAATAAAAGAGGAGTATTATTCTGCATATATTAAACTAAGTAATGTATATTCTTCATTACAGAAGCATTTGAGCAACTGCAGATGCTACCGAGAAACAGAACGTGGGACTGTGAATATGATATATACAGCCACATGCAAGAGAAGAATAGGGTCCTTAGATGTGGAACTGAAAAATTCAACTATTTTAATACCCTTTTGCAGTACTTTGTTGTGGCTGATGGAAAGGGTGATCCAGAATTGGTACAGTTCATGGATGGTTTACACAGCATTGTAAAGTCTCAGATGCTTCATTTTGAGTACCCTAACATAGAGAGCACTGTTGAGGAAGAGGACACCGATGATGATGGCTGTGACAATGAGGATAACGGTGTGATAGTGGATCCCCAGCATAAGTATTTTATGGATCATGTGAGGCCTCACGGAAAATCTTACGTACTAGATATCCCTGAGGATGGTGTCTATGTAAAGTATGAGCCTGAATCATCAAGTCCTGAGAGTCCAGTTACCTACACAATCGCTCATGCAAATCATGATGTTGAAGAGGCCAATGTGTGCTTAGACACAGATATGCATGTGAATTCTCGTGTAAACTGTAAGAGTCCTAGTGTTAATAGGAATCTTGTGAAACATAGGGGTAGGAAGTCAAAATGTACAAAACTCAGTGCTGTTATGAATGGCAATATTAAGAGCAGTGATGTGACTTCTAAGAGCAGGAATGGTAAGCACAGGAGTGAGAGGATGAAAATCCCATCTAGCTCACAAATATTGGTGATTAACGATAGTGATGATGCAGCAGAAGATATAAGAAGGTCCGTGCAAGGCCAGATTGTATGTATCCAAAATCATGAGTTCTTCCTTTTGTTCATGTTCAATGCTGTTCACTTGGTTTTTAACTATATATGTTATCTGTACTTCCCTGTTGAAGGTGGAACATTGTTGGCAAGAACATCGTAAAGGCAAGGCAACTACACTCTTCAAAGAAAAGTTAATGGAAGAACTAAGGGCTCCTTTCTGTGAGGAAGAGTACAAGAGGCTTTTACATGACATTACTGTTCGCAAGCCAGTCCAACACCATAGAGACCTGCGTGGACGAATCAAAATCTATGATGAAAAGTATCTTGGAAAGTCTTATCTTGATTTTAATTTTGGTAAGAAAGATATGACCCTTCTCTTTTACATTCCCCTTTCTGTGTTTGCATGATGTTCTTGGAGTTCATGTGCTTACCCAATTGGGATGGATAATTACATATATTTCTATCCATTTCTTGTTTATTCAACTCAAAACAGTTTTCTTCAAGTTAACTATGCTTAAAATAATTCATTCTTGGGACTTCTTTTTGCAGCATGTTTTTCTTGTTGAAGCAAACTTTGACCTTAATTATAACAGAAGATGTAAATCCATCTTGTTGGCTACATAAAAGCATTTTCGTGGTTTTATTATCTGTCATAGTTTTATTAGTGTCCATTTTGTCACTTGTGCATATTTAGAATTTAGAAGCAGAGCAGGTTGAGAAAGTACTTTTAGCAATTAGTTGCTTTCTTTGGTAAGGAAAATATGGAGGAAGCTGCATATTATGTTTTATTCACCTTGAGAATGTCTTAATTATGTGGAACATTAGATGTAATTATTCTAATCCTTATATCATTCTTAGAACTTTTAGTTAAACTGACATCTTATTGACTTTATTTATTTAACAGTAAATTGAATACTTAAAATAAATTGATCTTCCAAAGTTGGTTCTTTGAATAGTTCAAAACAAATTATATTATGTACAATATGTTTCTACAGTCACTTTTCTTCTAAAATCCACTTAGTCCTTTGTAGATACGCTAATGAGACTAAATTAGTGTCCAAAGATAAGCTAATGATTGATATATATCCATTTCACACATTGAGAGAATATATTGATCTTTACAATTTGTGAAAGATTAGTTAATTATTTTGAATATATTTAGATGACCAAACTAAAGAAATTTGAATATAAATTCTTACAAAAATCCTACCTACATTATTAGCAAACCAAACTAGTAGAATTCTTCTGACACAGGTGGATATCATATGACAGAATGCAAACATAGATTTTGTACACTGGCAAAGTTAAGATTTTTACAATGTTAATAAATTACAAATCATTTTAAATATGAAATTCAAAGTAATTGTCATGGAAGTCAATAATTTTACTATTTATAACAATATAGCAAAGTAAAAACCATTTACATTTCCAGGGCATTCTAATTAGTTTCTAAATGTTATGTTGCAAGACTAACTATGACTGAGATGTGTGCTTGTTCTGCAGATCTTGCCGAGAGAATAAACTCAGCTCATGATGATCATCCCAGAGTTCTGAATCTCTTGCGTGGATTTTTCTATTGGTTGAAAGTAAGTATCTTATGATATTTCAGCATCTCAATACACATTTTATTTTGTATAGTATTTCATGCACTGCTCAATTGATAATCTCTTCCCCTATATTCACCTTAAAATATTTGACTCTCAAGGCATCTCAAAATATGTGTTGAGAAATATGGCAAGAGCTAGAGACAGTTGAGTGAAGGTAGAGAGAGTAACTAATAAGACATGTATCCAACTAACAAAATATGTTCATAGTTGGGTATATCATATGCTATTGATTTTGATTTTCTTCTGTTGCTTCACACTATGCCCTGCCCTCAGTTTAGTTCTCAAATAATATGATGGGGAAATCATAATGCTTTGAAGATGCACATTGAATCAAAAGTTTTCTTAGAAGTCTCTTTGTGACTGAATATTTTCATTGTGTAAAATAATCATCATTATGCTTTTGTATGTTGGTCCACATGACCCTATTTTGCAACTCACTCACCTGTATCTTAATCTTCATCAATCTTGCATTAGTCAAAAAAAGTGGCAACTATAAAATTTTGTACCTTCTTTTAGTGTGTGTGTGTGTGTGAATTGTATCACAAAATCAAAGTTAGCCTAAAAAATTTACATGCCCTTATTAGTTTAGGTAGTTAGAGGCTCTATTTGAATGCCCCTTTTCTGATTTATCTATTTTGTGGTGGCAGAATTTATCACATGATGGAGCATTCATGCCATGGAAAGATCCATCGTGTTTGGAAGTACTGCCACAACAGTTGGAAGAATAGTTTACTTTTTCATTTATTTATTTAACTATTTTTTACTTTGAGTGAAGCAATTGATTCAAACTTCACAGAACAGAGACCTAGAAGGAATCAAGTTTGTGTTTGGTGTCTCTTTTCCTTCATATTTTCTTTCGTTTTGGATTTAACTCGTCTTATTTTCCTTAACATGATCACGATTATCAAGAGTAGCAAATTTTGACATAACCATATTCTCTCATGATCCAATTTGAGACATGATACAATGATAGCCAGGTTTAAGGAAATAATGTCTTCAATGTGGGAAAAAAATTTAAAAGAAAACTGAATTAAACGTGTTCTTATTTGTATGCTCTTTAGACATGGTTATCTTTTCAACAACTATGAAGAATATTAGTCTTTTAGAATCTATGTTTATGACTTTGAACTCTTTTTCGTCATATATACATAATGATGTAACATGTTTTCTTTATATATAATAATAGCTCTCTTGGTCACATCAATCTTTCGGCTTTGTTATTTGGAGATGTCGTATCCATGTCTAATGTTGGGTTCTTGACAGAGTGATTTTAAGATTATTTTTTTTTAGTTCTAGGCTCCTTCTTCCAATATCTCATAAAAATCTTCCTAAACATTTTTTCTTATTTTGGAAAATTTTATTTCCAAATTTATCCCCACATGCGTCTCTCTATGTTTTATATTTTGTAATGTTTTTTTTTTATATGCAAATTAGTGTGATTTTCAGAATTGGATATTCTGAAATGTTTCCAAAAATATTATTCCAAAATATAAATAGTATATAGTTTATTCATAAAAATTGAATCCATGTTAGGAAGTTTATAATAACTCACATTTTTCTTATTTAATTATAGGAAAAGATGAAAATAGTGATCACATTATATTCTTTAACAATAAAACCAAATGATAGATTAATTAGCCGAAAAGAAAATAAAATAAAATATTTTAAGTATTCAATTAAATAATTTTTTTAATAAGAATTGAATTAAAATTCTCATATATAAACAGTATCCACTCACTTTCGTAACGGTGATTCTCATATATAAAATAATATATTAAGCAATGTCTTTTAAAAAAAAAAAACTACATTTTGAATTTGACAATTTATAAACATCAACAAAATAAGTAAATAAAAAAGTAGTAAAAAGAAAATATTGGTCTGTTTTGAACACTAAAATATATGTGGCTGCTGGGATTCGAGCCCAGGTCTCCACGGCCACAACGTGGAATTCTTACCACTAAACTACAGCCACTTAGTTGTTAAGGTACTTCTAACCGTTATATATCTACGTGATGTTGTGTTCCTTTGAGTTTAATTTTAACAGCATAAAAGCTGTTATTAGCTGTTGAGAACATAATTTTGTTTGCCTGATTGAAATTTAATTGATTTTTCACGACCAAAGCATATTTATTGAATATTTTCAACCCGTTAACCCATGCACACCATACAATTAGATAGAAAAAAAATTGGCTGTTCAAAAAAAAAAGAGAAAAATCATTTAAGAGAAAATGGTGTACTATTTATGCAAAATTCAATCTATAATAAGTTTATTAACTTTAATAGCTTCCATAAAACTGATGACAATAATTACTTATAATTCAATTATATAACTATCAAAACCACTCACTCTTAGTCCATGAATCAACTGAGAATTAATAAAATAGAGTAATTTCATGAATTGATACGATGAAGTCACAAAATGGAGGATAGATCCATAACTTTTTTTTAGAGGAAGTATTTAACACTAAAGTGTTATGGAGCTGTAGACAATCCCCATAGGTTATTATGGAGGTAATCAAGGATTGCTTTTGTCCTTTATTGTCCTAAGTTAACATAATTTTTTCTGACATTTCTTGAACACAGTATTTATAAAATCTCAACTACTTAATTTTATCACAACTATTCAATTTTATCATTGTCAAACAAGTCTTCCTTCTTCAGCTCAGCTAAAAAATTTTCACTTACCTAACTTATTATGTCATATTTCAGTCTTAAATAAAATGATCTGATTAACAATAAACGCTATTACAGCTTCCAAGGCATACAGGTGATTCTTCCCCACACCTTTCATCACTACCATGGACCCCTCAACATCTTTAACACTTCTTTCCCACCTTTAAACACATATCCTGTCTTCTCAAACTCACCAAGGGATAAATTGTTTTCAAGTACAAACCTAATTTCATATATTAACTTGTGTTATAAATCAATAGAAAATATTTTAGTATGAATTTTAAAATGATTATTATAAAACTAAACAATTTTAGAGAGTATTATAATAATCATGATTGGACAATGACGAAAACAAAATTACGTCATTAGTATAGTTTAGTTTTATTTAAATTTAAAAACATATTAGCTTAAAACTACCACTGACATATCTCACTAAAACGTTTTTTATCTATTTGGATAAACAATTGAAACTGAAGTATCTTTGTTATGGCTCAGAACCGTAACAATTTCCAAGCAAAGATGAACTTCAACTACAGGATATTGTATCCATATTCATATACCTACAATAGGGCCTTCTAATTAAATAATGAAAATTACATTACACCAATCAATATACATAGATTATATTTCTCATTGTAAAGATAAATTAATGGAGGGGAGGGGAACAGAACTAATAGAATTGGGGAAATGAATACAAGATGGGGGAACAATGCAAAACTAGATAATCATGGTGTCGCCGCTGCGGCAAACTCAAATATACATGATCCTACATGATAGGAATCAAGCTTTCATTTCATATGATACTTACTAATGAACAACCCCCAAGAAGAGAGAACTATATCCTCTCTGCCTGCACAATGTGATTGTCTTCGAATCTTGCTAAATGAAATAGATGGGGTTAGAGCCAAACCGTATAACACTTTGCCACATTTCAATTGCTTAATTTACAAAAACCTGCTGCTACGTTTCCTTTTCCAAGGGTAAGTCCCAAGAGCTCTGACAATGAGAAAAATGCGAGTCCCTGTCTTAATGGCAAGATAACGACAGACAGATTTAACATCTTTCTAACGGTCTAAGAATTCTGCATTACTTGAAATGATCTTGCCGGATAACTGTAATTAAATTAAAGGGTGATTCATCTTCTTCCTTCTGTTTCCAAGGTTCGCCATTGCCTTGGGAATACCACGATACTTTCGGAGATAAGGGACTATATAAATCTGCAGGTGTAGAATAATTAGGCAGTATCTCCCAGGTTGCTCAGAAGGGAGAGGGAAATTAATAGAATATGGATTTCTGAAAAACAACATTAGCTTCTAAACTCAACTTCAAATAAACCTAGAAACTAGTAAACAAATTCCAATCTCATAGTCTAAACATATTAAAGTTATGTTAACATATCTTTAGTTTGTCAATGCTGTCTATGTGCCCTCTACCCAAACATTTTCTGGTTTAACGTTGTTTGAATGCACCTTTTATTTTCAAAGCAGAACTCGTTTGTCATTGCATGTGTATACATCATTTATGCCAACTGCAATTTGAATCTCTAGATGCTTCTTGCAATAATAAAAAAAATGGGTTGTATTTAAGTTTAGGAAGTGAATCATGGAATGAAAAAAGCCTTTAACTGGGAAATAATGGAATCAGATGTACATAAAAGAATTCAACACTAAACATCAGAACTAAAAGTATACTTTTATCCCAGAAAATAACAGACTTTTAGTTCATGTCAAGGCAACCAAATTCAAACTTGAGCATCTTAAAGTAGGAAATAACAAATATTGCTACTATCGTTAGAACTTCACTTGAAAGTACAATTAACAGACAAAATTCATTGCATTCAATTTTCTGAAATTCAAATTTAATACCATATATAAGAATAATCCTTATCCACATGAAAGTATTCCAAAAAAGAAATATATGTTAGGCAGTACGAAAGAAAGAAAAGAAGTACACGGTCATAACATAAACAAATAATCCACTTTCTCTGCTACTCTAAAATAATGAGTATTTAGAATGAATGGCAAACAAAAGCCCAATATTAGTTTTACAGTAAATACGTTTGATAAAAAGTAAAACCAGTATGGAAAACTGAAGAACCATTGAATTAAGATTTTATTCCTGTATCTTAGTAGTTGTCACTATATTTCAAAATTTCTGCCAGACTGACTATTCTGGACAACTCTCTGGTTCAAAATATAAGTATCTCTTTAATAATCAAATTATTTTACAGAGACAGACATGTCTTTCGTTATAGGTTTTGACTTCTGAAAGGAATAGGGAAGCGGTGATCTAAATGCCAGTGTTCAGTAAATTATGTTCTTGTTGAGTTTGGTGGAACAAGAATATGACCACCGGGCGAGATACTTGGTTGGTGTTCTTCTTTTGTGTTAAGATGTCCCAGATTGACCAGTGGCCAAAGTATTCATTTTATAAGACTCAGACCATAATCCCCAGCGAGTCTAATCCTTTTCCAATTTGGTATCCTAGCTTTAAAATCCAGTTATTGGATTACCTATAAAAATGTCTAGTCCTACAAACTTAATGTCCTCAAAAAGAGTGTTAAGATGTCCTCAACAACTACAAATATGACCAAAGCACACCTTATAAGACCTTGGCAATCCCCCCTCCCTCCATTTGTCGTTTCCAATATAAAGCAGACTAGTGCACTTGTTGCTCGAAGGAAGTCTTATGGCAAGGTTTTCACTAGTTTCAGGAATGGACTCAAACAAACTCTCTGGGTTTGGATGTTTTACCTCTGCAGTCCAACAATTTAGCATGATATGAAGTGAAGCTGACTAGTCTATCTTCAACAAACATTCACCTCTAAGATGAACTATTTGGTGTGTACGCCAACCATATCATTTTCATCGGCAATAATCCCCATGGAATTTAGTATGATAAAACAGCAAATCAGCATCATTTTAGACAAAAGATCTTGGCAAACTTTATGCTGCTTGGGAATAAGAAGTGATACAGACCAAAGATGATACCATGTTCTCACAAAGGAAGTATGCCATGGATACCCTCAAGGAAACTAGTCTAATGCAAAACCAGTGGATGCTCTCATAGAGCCAAATACTAAACTCAAACCAAATTAGGGGGAGCTTTTTGGATCTAGGGAGAAACAAAAGGATGGTTGGAAAATTTAAATACCTTATAATTACTTGCCCAAATATCTCATTCAATAATTTATTTTTAATATGATATCAAAGCCTACTTAATCTTGACATCAAACCACCCCACTTGATACTTAGTATTAGAATCTTACAGATATCATAACTAATGATATTAGGATTAATTAGATTGATTCTATATTTATGTTATAAGTCCAAAATAGGTAATTAAATAATTTATAATAGTAAATAGTCGGTTTAGTACAACAAATATTGTCATGTTTCATTTTCATTACAATAAAAAAATTACAGTTTTATTACAAAAACTTTAATTCCATTAATTTTGTTTAAACTCTGTTAATGGTTGAGTATTGAACACGTATCTGAATTTTCACGTATGTTTATTAAAGGAAAAATTAACATTAATATGCAATTAACCTTGAAGAAAGCCTTTTACCCTTTGCTTTTCGCTTTTAAATTTAAAATCCTTAGTAGTTCCTTCAAGGTTAATTGCATATTAACGTTAATTTCCCTTTTAATAAACGCACATGACAATTACTAAAGACCAAACATGTGCTCAATTATATTAACCATTAACGAAATTAAAAAAAAAAAAACAACATTGAAGTTGTTGTCCAACATTGTAGTTTTTCTTTTTTTTTTCTTATTGTACTAAAAATGAAATATATCAATAATTGTTGTATTGCACTACCTATTTACTCTTTTATAATTATGTTATCTCCCTGATTGATTAGATTGTAACACTCCCCTCAAGTTGATATAAGGTTATATGGACCATGCTTGTTACACATATGGTTAATCAGAGGACTCCTGGTGTGAATATATGTACTAGTTGATCATTAGAATTGACAAAACTAGTAGATATTTCCACGAATATCACTTTCTTTGACAAAATGACAATCAACTTCAATGTTTCACATATAAGTTCCAACCATGTAAAATTCTAACTTTAGTTCATGAAGCAATTGTTTGAGCCATATAAGCTCCCGATTGGCTATAGCCATAACTTGATACTTTGCCTACCTAGCTACAACACTCGCTTTCTATTTTTCCAAGAGACAAATGTTGTCTCTACGAAATATAAAAAACCCAAAAGTGGACCTTCTGTCAATAGGGGAGTTGGCCCAGTTTGCATCAAAACATCCCACAACTTGAGTGTGTCCTTTGTCTTCATACAAAAGACCTTTTCCTGGACTCCTTTGATGTATTGAACAATGCAAGCCATTATGTCCTAATGTTCCTAACATGGAGATTTGAAGAACTAATTTACTACAGTTCTTCCAGAGAAGATATTAGGATAGATAACAGTAAGGTAGTTCAACTTCCCTACTAATCATTTGTACCTTTCAAAATATGAAAGAGGCTCCCTTGATTTGGCAAGAGTTTGACATTGGGATCCATGGAAGTATCGAATGTCTTGGAATTTTTCCATCACACTTCTTCCAAAATATTCATTACATACTTCCTTTTTGATATAATATCCCATTTTTGGATTGTGTTATCCCCAACCCCAAAAGTATTTTAGTTTGTCAAGATCTTTCATTTGAAAATACTTTAAGAGAAGTTGCTTCACTCATGGGATGGCAAGATGATCACTACTTGTTATGAAAGTGACATCGATATAAAGAACCAAATAGATGCAACCAACAAGTGAGTGGTGATAGAAGACAACATGGTCAGTCTCGCTTTGAATCATACCAAATTGTTAAATATAGTACTAAATCTATTGTATCATGCTTTAGCTTGTTGTTTGAGGTTGCATAAGCAATTCATATACAAGACTAGAAAAATCCTCGTGAACAACAAAGAAAGGTTGTTACATGTAGACTTCCTCGAGTTAATCACTATGTAAAAAGATATTCTTGATGTCCAATTGGTAGAGAGGCCATGATGAATGGCAACAATAGGTAGGAATAGTCACATAAAAGACATTTCGGCAACAAGAGAAAAATTACTCACACAATCTAACTTGAAGATTTGAGTATAGCCTTTTACGACAAGATGAACCTTAAGTCAGTTAACATTTGTCTAGACCAACCCTGACCATATACACCCATCAACAAACAACAATTGACTTCTCGGCTAGTAGAGAAACAGTGACGGAAAAAAAATTGATTCTGATGAATAGTGTAATCATTGGGATATCCCGAAATCAAACTCTTGTTAGGCTCTAATACCATGTTGGAGAGAGCAAGAAAAAAGAGAGCATTAGATGAATTCCGTGTGCTTAGACTATAGAGGAGATATTAATTTATAGGGTACAAAACATAATTACAAAATATTGAGGACATAATTACAAAGTATCAAGTTACCATATTTTAGGCTAATAACATACATATATAATCAACCTAATTGATGCTAACATCCACCACCACTACTAAATTTACATGATTCTAACAAAAACTCTATACATCATTGTTCTATGTGGGATCAAAGCAAAATCACCAAGTTGCCCGATATCAAGATTGGTGAGCTTTGTGTTTTAGGCCAGTGAATTCACAAGTCAGGTTGTGCAACTTGGAAGGGAATATATTTTATGAGGCTTTTTCCCTTAACCTTTCTTCTCTCCCATTTGCACTAACGTGACATTTTTTGACCACCTCTACTCAAACTCTTCAAATTCACCTCAACACTTGCAACCTGTTCTTTGAGTTCTTTGTTCTTTAACAAAACATATTTTGACTCCCGTAGGATCATTCTGTGTTGAGACTTTAGTGAGCTTCACATCTACTACACTAGTATTTCCCCTCTAGGTGTTCCTTAACAAATTTGTTCTTTGCTCCACTTTTTCGCTTCTATTGAACTTGCTCAATTTCCATTTGAGCAACTCTACTTAATGCTCAAAATAATGAAACAAGTTCTTCAACTCAAAAGGGTTCTTCTAGGTTACAACATTTTTTCTTCTTTTCTATTTTTTTTTTTTTTCCTTTTAACATGTAATATTGTGCTCTCTTTTTCATTTCCACCTTTCTCCTTTTTTATTGATTTCAAATTACGATTTCAAATATCTTTTTAACATTTAAGCAAGACTAGGTGGAAATAAATTTTTTCTTAAATACTATTTTTTCATGAAACAATTTGTATTTTAGGTAAGATCTTAGTACCCCGCAATTTGTGTTTCACCTCCCTTTCCAATCCCAAATAAGACTTTCATTTGGAAACTTTGCTAGTTACTCTAATAGTTTATACAAAAACTAAAGTATCTATTCCGTGGGAACTACTTATGTCAGAATAGAGTAAGAAGTCAACATGAAAATATGAGCAGTTTTACATGATTTAAAATTTAGCCTCATTCTTTATTACAGGCCCAGCTACCAAATATTGATAAATTTTTTATTGCAGCTCAATACAATGGCACATACAATGAGGACCTCTTACATCAACAAAGGGCTCCTCAAGAAAGTTGGTGATTCATTACCTGTAATGACTGGAGGATCTGGCTCTCTTGTGCTGTGTAATACAGTTGTTCCAGATAACACAGTAATGAAACCACATAGCTCTGATGCGATACTACTTACACTTTGACCAGAATAGTCCTAAATTATAAAAGCAGAAGAAGCAGGATACAACAAATATTTAAGAACTTGATCATTAAGATGTCTCTTTAAATACAATTTTCAGTTTGTTTCAATAAAATACGTACCTTAAACATAATTGCACTAGCTAATATTGTAAAAGATGTGAACAAGGCATAGTAGATCGGAGAAACAACTGCTGTGTTAAAAGTATCCAATGCCTGCAGTCATGCAAGAGTTGGTGAACACAAAAGCCCAGTTTGAAAACTGACCAAATGGTCACTGAAAGCCACGGAAACAACTATCTTGTAAATAGAAATCAGGAATTTAATACTATCAGTTATGGTGGCGCCTAGTTCAAGTTCCTTAAACTTCTAAATCAGCTCATAACTAAATAAATTCTTCTTTAATTGATATAATGATATGCAAATACTTTGGATGAAAACTTTAAAACATGCATGTTGACAATAGGCAGAAGCTGAAGAAGAAAACAAACACCATAAAGCCTTCAAAAGTATGCTTCCCTTTCTTCTACAATGATTTCTAACATAAATTCTTCTAGAGAAATCCAACACAGAAGATTAATATAATTTCTTCTAGAAAAAGGATAAACTTAGGATTTAACTTTATAGTTCAAGTAGCGAAATTATGTTCACACAAATGTTAAGAGCGATACATACCATATTAAGATAATTTAACTGAGTAACGATGCAGGAAATAGCAACCATTGTAAAAATCCATGTTTGAACGTGAGCAAACTGGTCTGCACCCTCAATCGTAAGTCTTATAGCAATGCCAATAGCTTTTATGCTCATGACCTGAGAAACAATACATTCTATCAGAAGTGCAAAAGAAAAGGTGAACCCTTGCATTGAATTGTTTTTACTGCTATATTACAACTTCAAAGGTAAAAGGTACGAAGAATGACTTACAGTTAAGGATCCAATTATGGAGCATATTCCAATATAAACTAAGATATTAGTCTGGCCATAGCGGGGAGCACAATACAAAATCAAAAAGAACGCAACAGCAATCACCGAGGCCGCATACAACAGGAATTCTGGATGAAAAAACAGAAAGCAGAAACATCAGCCATACATAACTGTTGAAATGTAATGTTATTTTATTATTATTATTTCTTTAGTATGTATTCAGCTTTAGGGTTAGGGTTTTAAATAAGTCTCCCCGATTACCAAACAAAGCTCAACCGGAAAAACTATTTATCTTGGTCTGGATCTGTGGAGTTATGGTTCCTCGGTCAAGAATATCATGACCATTTAGAGAAGGATGTCACTGTTGTTTCAGATGAAGAAAAACCTCAGTGGCAGCTGGACTTCCAGTTATGCGTTGTTTTATGGCAATTAGTTGAACAGGGTGTCTTAGAGATTGTTTCAAACATGTTCTTTCTTTTGGAAAAAGACACAAGATATTTTTGCTAATGACATTCAATGTCTCTTTGATACAACTCAAAGAGTAGTCTCTCTCACACAAACCAATCATGATATTATATCACATGTAGCAAAGGCTCAAGCTGCGGCGGTTAGGGATGGCAAATGAACCTGTCCCAATGGATATTATCTAAACCGGTCCCGATTTTGATGGGGAATCTCTAACGTTGACTGAGTATAGGTAATACCTGACTTTTTTAAATTGTGTACGAGAATGAAGATGGGTATGTACATATCCGCCTCGTCCCCACCCCAATATCTATCATTATCCTTATACTCGTCCGAGTTTTAAATTACTAATACATCTTTAATTACTAGGTAACCTAAAAAACTCATGTTAACTTTTCTTTGGTCCTTAGTTTGGTAATTTATTTTTAACTCATACATTTGACATTATTACTTTTTTCTATATTTATTTGATACTCTCATTTGATATTTATATAATTATAATTTCTTTTTTGATATTTGACATTGGATAAAAGAAAATATGTATCATTTTGACATTGAATATTTGATAATATCATGTTTCATTTATTGTCATATTTTTTATAAAAAAAAATTATTGAGAGGATTCATACCTGTTGGGTATGGATATGAGGATGGGGATAAATTCTTACTTCGGGGATGGGGATGGGATAGTCAAACACACCCACCATGCCCCGTTGCCATCCCTAACTGCATTAGAAGAATTGAAGAGATAAAAAAAACTTGATAAGCTATACATGTTCCTAGTTCTGAGAAGCCTACACTCGAATTTTGATTATGTATTGTCTAAATTTTAGCTAGTAATCAGATTTCTTCGATGGATAGCTTAGTCGCTGGACTTCTTCGAGTGCCTACTTAAAAAATGAAAATTTAGCTAATGTTATTGAAACATCATCAATGGTAGAACCACGAGGAAGAGGAGGCGGTTGTGGCAACCGAGAAGGACATGAAGGCTAGAGTGGGCGTCCTCAATGCTCATATTGTAAAAGAGTAGGTCATACCCGAGTAAACTATTATTTCTTGCATGGTTTTCCAAACAAAATTGCTCGTGTCTAAATCTGAAAATTCAGAATCCAAAATTTTCTATGAAGTGTACCAAGAATTTCTGAAGTACAAGTCCCACAAATCAATCACTCTTGGTCAATCCTCTTCAATGTAAAGTGTCATTGCATGCATTTCCAATTTTGGAAAGTCATACTCCACGAATTCTTGACTCAAGTGCCACAGAGCATATCACTAGTAACATTTCTTCTTTTTCCTCCATTTCTTCCCCAAAAATTTCGTATCTTATTACTGTTGCCAATAGATCCAAAGTAGCATCTCAGGGAGTTGGTCAAGTTTATTTATCCCCTTCACTAAATTTAAATTTTGTCTTGTTCATTCCTTATTATCCTAACAATTTAATCTCTCTGAGTCAGTTGACTCGTTCTTTAAATTGTTTTGTGACCTTTACTGCTAATTCCTTTGCTATACAGGGACATGATACAGGTCGTCTAATTAGAGAAGGACATGAGTCATGATGAGGTCTTTATTATCTAAATTTGAGCCCCTCAGTATCCTGCTTTGCAACTTCAACCCCAAAACTTTTGCATGATCGTTTGTGCCACCCAAGTTAATCTAAGTTAAAGATGATGATTCCTAGTCTCACACATTCAAGCTTTAGATTGTGAATATTGTCAGTTGGGAAAACATGTTAGATCTTCTTTTCCTAAAAAGTATGAAACACGATGTAATTCTATCTTTTATAATATTCATTCTGATATTTGGGAACCACGTCGTATGACTTCTTTTAGCTTTAATTATTTTGTAACCTTCATTGATGAATTCTCTAGATGTACTTCGGTTTCTTTAATGAAAGACAAATCTGAACTTTTATCCATATTTATGTCTTTCTTCAAAGAAATTAAAAACCAATTTCAGAAGATAATTAAAATTTTCAGAAGTGATAATGCTAAGGAATATTTTTCTATTGCATGTTCTTCATTCTTATCTTCCCAGGGAATTTTACATTAATCAACATGTCCTCACACTCCACAACAAAATGGTATTGCAAAGAGGAAGAATAGACACCTTATTGAAATTGCACACTCTAATTTTGAATACCGATGTTCCTGTTCATCAATAGGGAGATGTAGTCCTCACTGTCTATTTTCTAATCAATAGGATGCCTTCTTCCTCTTGAAAATAAAGTTCCTCACTCTATAATTTTTCCAAATGACCCTCTATATCATGTCTCTCCTTGTGTGTTCGGGTGTACTTGTTTTGTTCATAATGTCTCTCCCAGTCTTGACAAGTTTTCTGCAAAGGCTACTAAGTGTGTTTTTTTGAAATATTCTCCTCTTCAAAAAAGATATAAGTGTTATTCTCCCTTGACCAAAAGGTATTATATTCCTACCGATGTTACCTTCTTTGAGGATACACCCCTTTTCTTCTCCTCCATGGAACATTGTTCATTTGTTCAACATGTCCTCCCTGTACCATCCTGTGATTCATTGATTATTCCTACTTCCCCTCAAAGTGCAGATGACATTGTTCCACCACCTCTTCTCTCATGTCAACATCAGGCACAAATAACTCCTTCACCCTTGCCTGGAGATCCTTGTGACTCATATCCTCCACCACTAGATTCCCATACCATGGATCTTTCATCCTGCTCGCCTTCTCCTGACTCAGATCATGCTTGACTTACTGTTCTTGGAGAAGGTATTTCATCCACTCATAATCCATATCATGTTTATAATTTTTCAAGTTATCATTGTTTGTCTTCATCATATTCCTCTTTTGTTTTCTCCTTATCTACCATTATTGTTCCTAACAATGTTCATGAGGCACTTAGTCACCCTGGATGGCAACAAGTGCTGATTAATGAAATGCATGCACTTGAACATAGTAGTAATTGAGTGTTTGTCGCTTTTCCTCCTGGTAAGAAGCATGTGGGTCGTAGATAGGTCTATGCCATTATGATTAGTCCTACTAGTGAAATAGATCGTCTCAAAGCTCGTCTAGTAGTTAAGGGATACACTTAGGTTTATGATCTTGGCTACTGTGACACTTTTTCTCCTTTGCCTGAGATTAGTATTGTTTGTTTTTTCCTTGTTTTGGTTGTCATTCACCACAGGCTTCTTCACCAACTTGACATTAAAAATTTCTTTCTTCATGGTGATCTAGAGGAGGAGATTCACATGGAACAACCTCCTGGATTTGTTGCTCAGGGGGAGTCTGATTTAGTTTGTAAATTATATTGGTCACTATGGCTTGATGCAATCACCTCAAGCTTGGTTTGGTAAATTTAGTCATATGTTCAGATTTTTTATTGAAACGGAGCAAGGCATATCATTCAATGTTTTATTGTCATACTTCCTCTAAGAAGTTTGCTTTTCTTATGGTCTATATTGATGATATTGTTATTACAGGAAATGATATCACTAGAATTGCTCAATTAAAGAAGTATTTATTCAACCACTTTCAGACCAAAGATCTAGACTATCTAAAATATTTTCTTAGGATTGAAGTGGCACAATCAAAAGGTGTCATCATTTCACAAAGAAAATATGTTCTTAATATTTTTGGAGTAATAGACCTGACAAATTGCAAGCCCATTGGTAGTCCTATGGACTCAAACCAAAAGTTAATGAGAGACCAAAGTGAACTTTTCTCAAACCCTGAGAGATATAGAAGGTTGGTGGCAAAACTCATTTATCTCACTATAACAAGACCTGATTTTTCGTATCCAGTGGGAGTTGTGAGTCAATTTATGCAGAACCCTCACATTGATCACTAGAATGTTGTGATTCACATTCTCAAACATGTAAAAGGGAACTCAGGACAAGGATTGTTGCATGAGAACAAGGTAAATACTCAAGTTTTAGTGTATTGTGATGCCAATTGGGTTGGTTGTCCCATTGACAAGAGATCTAGGACAAGATATTGCGGTCCTTAGAGGGAGCCTTATATCTTGGATAAGTAAGAAAAAAAGAATTGTTGCTCAATCTAGTGCGAAATGAATATAGATCTATGGTCCCAGCTATATGTGAACTTGTGTGAACTAAACAACTCCTTCAAGAGTTGAAATTTTGTGAAAATGAGCATGAGTTATATTGTGACAATCTAGCAGTTCTTCATGTTGTCTCCATTCCAGTGTTTCACTAGAGAACTAAACATATAGAAATTGATTGTCATTTTTGTTAAAGAAAAGTTGTTGTCAAAGGATCTTATTATTGAGCTTGTCAGCTCTAGTGAACAACTCGCACACTTTCTAGCTAAATTTCTAAGAGGACCTAGGATTCGGTATATATCTTTCAAGCTTGGTGCATACTATTGAGCTTGAGGGAAAGTGTTGAAATGTAATGTTGTTCTATTATTATTTCTTTTGTATGTACTGAGCTTTAGAGTTAGGGTTTCAATCAAGTAAGTGTCTTTCCTCTTTTGGTAAGAGCGTAGGTTGAATACACGGTATTTTCTCCAATAAAACCTGGGCAAGCAACTGCATACCTGGTTGAAGTGCCAACTGCCATATTTCATCTACAGAAGTAAGGGACTTCTCTTGAGGCGCATGGAGCACAATCTCAGTGGACCCCACAATGCACAGAAGACATCCAAGCATGCCCATTTTCTGCAGCTTCTCGTTCAACATGCAATGCGCCAAGACAGCACTACACATTCCCACATAACAATAAAATTAAGCAATTTTTTCTAGAAAAAGAATAAAAAAAAGCTCCAAGCATTTTATCTTACCTAACAATAATACTCAAAGCACCAAGCGGTGTGACAAGCACAGCAGGGGCATACACGTACGCCACAAAGTTTGCGATCTCTCCTACAATCACTAAAACAAAAACAAAGATCAAACCATGAAGAATAGAAAAGAAAGCTGAAAAAATAAATAAATAAAAGACTTAATTACATTTGTGTCCATCACAAACAATTTCGGTCTCAAATTTCTAACTGTGTCAATTGCTCCTTCCAGTTTTCTCAATTCTCTTCATCTTTTTTGGATCCAATTAGTGACGTTAGCTAATTTCGTTAAATATCCAATGGAACTGTAAACGATAAAAATGTAGAAGAGCTGGATTGACACAATTAAAACCTGAGATACCAAAATCACACAATTTAGGTAATTAGGTGAGTATAAATGTAATTAAGCTTAAATAAAATTAGTTAGGTACTGACTGGTAACCATTCCGAGCCACCAAAGAGGTTGTAGCAAGTAACCGTAGCCTCCACCACCTGAAAATAGGAATTAGGAAGAGCAAAATGGCACTGAAAGCGCAATGAACAAGTGAGAGAGAGAGAGAGAGAGAGCGAGAGGCAACTGGCACGTGAGCCGTTGAGAGTGGCACGTTGGAGGCCTTTCTTCTTGATGATGAAGCTGGAGCCGATGAAAGCGCTGGAAACGATGGCTAAGACGAAACCAATGAGATTACTGGAGAACATCGTTTCTGTTCATTGAAATGACCACAAAATGAAGAGAGTGATTTGAAACCCTAGATAAGACTTCAAATTACAAGAATGAATGAACAAGATTGAATGAAGATGAAAGTCGTGTTTTGGTTTTCTGGCGGGACGCGCTCTGTTATTTTACTGTCCTTTTTGGTCAATGTGGTGGAATTGACGGGCGGTTTTGGTTTTGAACGCATTTTGCGAGTTGGAGGGAGAAACAGAGAGAAAAGTGGTTTTTGTTTTTTTAATTGGTGATGTAATATTTTTTTTTTTTTTACTTGAGTAGGTAGTTTTTTTTTAATGTTTTGTTTATCCTGTTTTTTAAAAAAAATTATTTAATATTTCTTTTTACTTTATACTGTAAATTGTATTTTATTTAATGTAGGTTTTGTTTTGAAGTTAAATATCTTGTTGAAAATTTTGACATAAGTATATAAACTTTAATTTTAAATTGAAATTTTTATTTAATATATTAAATTTTAATTTCGAATTGGTAATTGTATTAGAATTCGTAAGCACGTCTAATAATTTTTTTCATGCAAGTGAGTTTATTGCTTAAATTAATGATGTTACTTGAGTGTAATTTAAGAGATAAAAAATAGGAAGTAGATTATTAATATGGAAAAGGAGCATTATGGAGATCTACAATTGAAAAAATATATATTTGATACAAAAATGTTTCATTGTTTGTAGATGTATAGATTTCATGTTGTGATATTCGTTCTGTTAATAGGAATGTTTTTTTATTTTTTTTTAATTGGTTCATTAATAATTTCGTTGTAGATATGTATAATAATTGGTATTTTTGAACGAAGTCTTTGTAGGTTAAAAATAAAATTTGGTCATTATAAGATGATTAGTAATCTTCAAATTAAAATGAAATAAAGTATACTTAATGAGTTTTATAAATGTTTTATAAACTATATCTCAGATTAATATAGATATCAGTAGTTACAAATGACAACAAGGGAAGACAGACCGTTTCAAAATTAAAATTAAGACATTAAATACAAATTTTAATTTAAATTAAAGTCTGTATATTTATTTTAATTTTTCATTTAGACATTTAACTTAAAAACAAAACCTATATTAAATAAAATACAATTTACAAAACAAAAAACATCAAATAATTTTTTTTAATAAAAGAATCAACATAAACAAAACATTAAAAAAAACTCCAGCCCACAACTTCTATTAAAAGATTGAAAAAGGAAAAAAAAAAAAAAAAAAAAAAAACATCCACTAAAGTTGTGGCTCAACTCATGATTTCGTATAAAAATTAAAAAAAATAATATATATATTATGCTTTTTAGCATGATTTCAATAATAAAAAATAAAAAATCATAATTATGCCTATAAGAATCTAAAAAATTATTTGAAAAAATAAGTGTTACAATTAAAATAAATTGTCAATATTTTAATATTAAAATGAGAAGTTTATAAATAAAAAAATAGTTTTTTAAATTTTATTTTAAAAGTACTACATACTCTTTAAAATCCTTTCCAATTTTTCTTTTTTGTCTTTTTTTTAATATTTTAATCAATATGTCCATATTTGTAAAGATCACAACCTGTTATAGGATTTCTGATAAATAATAAAGTAAAGTTATTCGATCATAATTTCCAAGTAAATTCATTTTTATCACTTTTAGTTAGTTTTAAGAAGTATTGGATGCTTGGGGATAAGGGTGTTTGCATATGGATTTTCTTGACCTAAGACGAATCTCAATTAGTTTAACATTATAAGGATATTCTCATATCGTTGGTCATAATTTTTTTTATACATGTTTAGCTTTCATGTGAGCTATGTAGAGTTGAAATTTCTGGTTTGGTTTTTAGCACTCTAAATAGGTTAGGGAAGCTAGTTTAGTTTCCAGTAAAACTTTAGGTTAGGTTAGACGATTGATATGTGAAGGTGACTTGGTCATATAAATTTGAACAAGCTCTCACAAAAATTGATATTCTTATTGAATTTAATTTAAATGTGTTTATCTTGATTTCGTTTGTAATGGATTGTGATCTATAACATTCATATTGGTTGAATTGAAATGTAAAACTCATTGTTTCCAAATGCTTTTGAAACGAGCATACACATATTAGTTTGGTTGTTAGATTTATACAATTGAGGTATATTAGTACAAGATGTAGTTAGTTTAAGACAATATATTCAATTTTATGCAGAAATAATGAAGTTAAATTTCATCTTGAACCAATTAAGATTTGTGTTATGTGTGGTTTTTTTCTGTGCAGACTTTTTGGACGAACCGTCTGAGCAAAATTCATTTTAACAAAAATTTGAGAGTTTTGGTCAATAGACAAACCTTTTAAATAAAAACTTCTAATAGTTTGATTGTTGGACAAAATTCATGGAATTAAAAACTCATGAATTTTAGTAATTGAATGAGCCAATAAAACTCGTAGTGTTTTTGTCGCTAGGCAAGTAAATTCTTGTTGGGCGAAATACTTTTATGAAAAACTCTCCCGTAGACATAGGATAAACATTTTGTTCATTAGACAACTAAAAGTAGTTGACTATGGTGATGCCTTTGGCTAAATAAGTATAATGGTGGTCAGGGGTGGTTCAAGGCCCAAGCAAGTAAAACAACCGCTTTAGGCCTTAAGGTCTCAAAGGCTTCAAAAAATTTTAATATGCTTTAGGCCTCAAAGTCACAAAGGCCCCAAAAAAATTTAATATGCTTTAGGCCTCAAGGCCTCAAAAAAATTTAATACTCACATATTATTATAAAATAAAAAATATTTAATTTTAAAATTATACTAACAAAATTTTAATTAAAAATTTAAATATTTTAACTGACTTTAAGTTTACATTAGTGCTATAAATATATTATTTAATGGCTTTAAATTTACATCAGTACTATAAATACTATTAATGAATAATATTCTTAAAACTTTCTTATAATAAATTAATAATATTAAAAAAATTGAACAGTCAAGAAAAAAAAATCTTTGTATCAAAACTTTCTAATTTATCTCTAAGAAAATTTGAACTGTCAAGGAATATCTCATATCAAAACTTTGTAATTTATCTCTTTCCTATATTCTAACCCATTGATATCATCTCTCTTGATATGTCCTATCATTGTCTAACTCTTATTCCACTTCTCTCCTTCTTTCTTCACTTATCTCCTTTCTTCTTATGTCTCTTTTGTTCCTTCCATCATATTATTTTAACTTGTTTTCAATTTAAAATTTCTTTCATTTCATATTTCATCATTTTATACTATTCATTTATGCGCGAGGAAGAGTTTGTGTTCACTTTGACTCTTTTGAGGACATCAATATTAGGTAAAAATAATATGAGATTGATCAATTGATCCTAATTTTTTTATTTTCATTTTTCATTATTGTTTAATTAATCTTAAAATAATTTGTGTAGATTTAAGAAAGAGAATTTAGAAGTTACAAATTATATTTAAAGACATACCAAAGGACATAATCGAAAGATAAATATAAGAAAGAAAATTTATAAGTTACAAATTATATTTAAAGACATACCAAAGGACATGATCGAAAGATAAATACAATAACATAATAGGAGACCTGAGACTCTACGATCAAGATTATTGTCTTGACAAACATGATTTATCTTTTTAACTTAGACTTATTTTATATACTTATAAGTTATGTTTAGTGTGATATATATTATTTGCAGTTAACTCGGGTAGTACAAATTTACAATCAAAAGATATGTGTATTAATATGGTCATTGAACAATTAAAAGGTCTTTTTTCACTTTTTGAAACATATTGAGAAAATGGATTTGAAAATGCATTTATTTGAAATTGCTTTTGAAATAGATGTAGAGCTTAAGTGGTAAAAAGAAATATTGAGAATGAAGTTATTAAATCACCTCAAGAGTCATTTAAAATTGATTATTTTTATTTTTTTATATATTGTATATAGATAAAGCAATTGCCAAACTCCAAAATAGATTTGAACAATTTAAAATATATGAAGATATTTTTGGTTTTTTGGTTTTTTATTTAGTATTAAAAATTTAAAGTTATTGGGCTGTGTACTTTTGAAAGAAAAATGCTTAAACCTTGAAAAAGTATTTGAAACATGATAATTTATTATATCTTGATGGCTTATATTTATTTTCAGAATTAAATATCTTAAAGGAGATTATAGGATTGAAAAATGATAAACCAATTGACATTCTTAATTATATAAAAAGAATAAATTTTTTTCTAAATACATATATAACATATAGAATAATGTAACAATTTCAGTATCGATTGCTTCAACTGAGAGGAGTTTTTCATAACTTAAACTAATAAAATCTTATTTAAGATCAACAATGTCAACAAAGATTAAATGGATTAGCTTATTGTCTATTTGAAAAAAGATTTTTTAAATAAAATTAATTATGATAATTTAATAGATAATTTTATATCACAAAAAGCTCAAAAAATAAATTTTAAATAAAAATATCATAATTATAATTATTTTATTAATTTAAAAAATGCCTCATTTTTTTATTCGCTGTAGGCCTCCTATGTTAGAATATTATTATTATGGAAACAAATCAAATCAATAGAATATCAGAGATAATTAAGAGAATATAAGAGAATATCGATAAGAATATCAGAGAGATAATAAGGGAGTATCAAAGAAACAAATCAGTAGAATATCAAAGATAATCAAGGGAGTATCAGAGAATATCAGAGAATATCAGTAGAATATCAGAGATATCAAATGTATTTATTTAGAATAATTTCCATATTTAGTTTCCTAGAATTTTATATTAAGTGAGCTATTGTAAACAAAGAGATACAGATTCAATAAAAAAAAAAACCTTATTCCATGTTATCATATTATTTGTTCTTTTATGTTCATAGTTATCATATCCTTGTCCAACCTTTCTTAACCCTCGATACCATCGCAAGATGGTATCAGAGCGGTGTTAGATCCTGGAAACTTAAAAACCAATATCATTGTTCCATTACCCCCTCACAGCCAAAAAACACCAAAAAACCAAAAATGTCATTTTCAGATGATGAAATTGGCAACAACATGAATCAAAACCAGAATAACTCCTCAACTATTACTGATGAGCTAACTTTGCAAATTGCAAATATGTTTCGTAATGGCTTAGGGATTTAGCAACCACAATCCAATCTTAACAATTTGTCAATTGGTTTCAAATTAAATGGAGACAATTATCCATTGTGGGCAACATTCATGAAGAAAGCTATCGGTGGTAGAGGAAAGAAGAGTCATCTGACAGGTATACCTCCAGCACCAGAAGAGATAGAACATATTTAGTTTGATAAACAATGTTTTCCAGTTCCCAACCGCCAAGGCTTTATGGGAGGGATTGGCTACTACCTATGGAAGCGGCACAGACCCGATGCAAATCTATGATTTACACCGAAAAGCAAACACACAGAAATAGGGAAAGGATACCTTAAAGGATTTCTGGAACAAATTACAAGCTATATGGATGGCGATTGACAGAAAGCAACTGAACCCTATGAAATGCTCAGATGATATTGCAACCTTCAACAAAATCAAACAAGAACAAATACTATATCAATTCCTAACAGGGGTAGATGAAAAATTTGAAGTCATCAAAAGAGATCTTTTGATGCAAGAGAAGACCCCTTCAGTAGAGTCCGCCTATGCTGCTGTCCGAAGGGAGGCGGCCCGACTCCAAATTCTAAAGCCTACCACCAGTAGCGAAGAAAACACATCATTAGAGGAGGTCGGAATTGGCTTAACCGCAATAAATAAACCACCGGAACAGGGACAGGGATGGAGTCACCCAGAAACTTCCGGACGACGTCTATCACAACGAGACAAGGAAGACAAAAACCACCTCCATTGTACTCATTGCAGAATGAAGAAACATACCAAGGAGACTTGCTTCAAAATCGTGGGTTATCCCGAATGGTGGGAAGATTTTAAACAAAAAAATCGCAAAGCTGCCACCATTGTGGGCATTCCGCAAACCACTAGTAACTGTAATGGTGATACCAGAAGAGAGGAAGAAGCAAAACCGCAAGTCGTTCATGGAAGAGCCGCAGTCACTCATGGAGGTAAAAGAAGAAAGGAGGATACCAACCTAGGAAAATCTGATCAGTGGATTTTTGATTGTGAGGGCAACTGACACCATGACCCATGATCCTCATGATTTTAACAATCTCTCCACACCTATTAAAACTCATATTGAGACAACCAGTGGAGAATTAGTTGCAGTTCAAGGAGAGGGCTCAATTGTTTTTTCAAAAGAATTAAAATTAGAAAATTGTCTCTGTGTTCCTGCATTATCATCAAAATTACTTTCTATAAGCTAAGTTACAAAGGAGTTGAATTGTGTGGTTCTCATGTTTCCTACTTTTTGCCTTTTACAGGACATTCTTACGAAGGAGATCATTGGGCGTGGTACTGAACGTGAAGGTCTTTACTACGTTGATGAGGTTGCTCACAAGGGACATGCCATGCTTGCTCATGGAACGGTTACAAGACAACTTTGGTTATGACATAGGTGTTTGGGTCATCCTTAATTTGGGTACCTTAAGATTTTATTTCCTAGTTTATTTACTAGTAACAGTGAGCCCATCAAATGTGAAACTTGTATACGAGCAAAGAATCATAGAGTTACTTTTCCTCCCAACAATAATAGAGTCAATTCTGCTTTTTCATTAGTACATTCTTATGTGTGGGGTCCAGCTCCTAATTCTCATAATAATCAATTTCAATATTTTTTGTTATTTGTGGATGATTTATCTCGCATGACGTGTGTATATTTTCTTAAACACAAATCTGAAGTACCCGATAAGTTTTATGCATTCTATCAAATGATTCACACTCAATTTGGCAAGAAAATCCAAGATAATGGTGGAGAATTTGTTAACAAATCAATGCAAGAGTTTTTTTAGAGAAAATGGTTTAATTCATCAAACTTCCTGTCCAAACACACCCCAACAGAATGGTGTAGTAGAACGGAAAAATCATAAGCTACTAGAGATGACTCGGGCCATGATTTTTGATGCACAGGTTCCAACACGGTTTTGGCCCGAAACTGTTGCTACCTCGGCCTATCTTTTGAACAGGTTACCCTCCCAGACCCTTAACCACCAAACACCCCTGCAGATCCTAGCTACTCAAACTAATATCCCTCCTGTCCAAATGTTACCACCACGAGTTTTTGGGTGCTCTGTGTTCGTTCATATTCCCAAAGCTAACAGAACTAAATTTGATCCATGTACTGATAAATGTGTCTTTGTTGGATATGCTACACATCAAAAGGGGTATCGATGTTACAGCCCAATCACTCACCGTGACTATGGATTGTGATTTTTTAGAATCAGAATATTTTTTTAGTAGCCAACTTGATTTTCAGGGGGAGAAAACTAGTGAACTACCAAGTTGGTTAAGTAAACTTAGTTGTCAAGAAACTGTTCCAAAAGAGCAAGTAGATGGAGCCAACGAGCATGTCTCCGTCAACATAGGAGGGACCAACATAACCAATGAGGATCCTTCTAAGAATGTCCAACAAGAGGTAAATGATCTTCACTCTACTGAGTTGTCTCCTGTTATGAATGAAGTCACTAATAATGACAGGTTAGCACCAGAACCAGAGCCTTTCACACTTCCAACTGAGTTGTCTCCTATTATGAATGAAGTCACTAACAGTGACAGGTTAGCACTAGAACCAGAGCCTTTCACACTTCTGCCAAGAAGAAATAGAGGGGTACCACCTGATCGATATTCTCCAGAACATGTTTCTTGGAATTTCAAGTATCCTATGAAGATAACCAGAGAAGGAGTAACAGACATTGCAAGAGCTTTTCTTATTCCCAAAACAGTTCATGAAGCCAGTAAGAAGGGCGAATGACAAGAAGCTATGAAAACAAAGAATTCTGTACAACATGACAAAACCAAACTCGTTAAAGTGGACAGACACTCCATCAAGGAGAAGATTGAGGATAGGAGTATTGAGCTTTCGTTTGTAAAGTCGGAAGATCAGTTGGCAGACATTTTCACCAAAGCTGTTACAGGCAAAACATTTACCCGTGTCCTCAGCAAGCTAAACATTGGTGATCCCATTGCTCACCTTGAGGGGGAGTGTTAGAATATTATTATTATGGAAACAAATCAAATCAATAGAATATCAGAGATAATCAAGAGAATATCAGAGAATATCGATAAGAATATCAGAGAGATAATCAAAGGAGTATCAAAGAAACAAATCAGTAGAATATCAAAGATAATCAAGGGAGTATCAGAGAATATCAGTAGAATATCAAAGAATATCAGTAGAATATCAGAGAATATCAAATGTATTTATTTAGAATAATTTCCATATTTAGTTTCCTAGAATTTTATATTAAGTGAGCTATTGTAAACAAAGAGATACAGATTCAATAAAAAAAAACCTTCTTTCATGTTATCATATTCTTTGTTCTTTTTTGTTCATAGTTATCATATCCTTGTCCAACCTTTCTTAACCCTCGATACCATCGCAAGATCCTAAAGCCTTGAGCCGCCACTGATGGTGGTTGGACAAATTGCAACACGAACCTAATTCAACAGGTAGGAGAGTGTTTTCTAAACTTTGAAGAAACATGTTTTAAAATGTTCTTAAATACCAAAATGTGTATATCTTTCATTGTATTATTATATTTGAGTAATATATTGTATTTCAACATTATTATAATGTAATGGGAAATGAAATTCAAATTATATGTATTTAAATTGAGTTGGATGTATATGTATGGATGAAAATTTATGATTGCCTTAGATTGTGAAAAATTGTGGTTGATTAATTAACAGAGTAAAAAGATGACAAGGTTAAATTTCAAAACCACTAGTACATGTTAGTAGTGTTTGAATTGAACTTGAAATTTGTCTAAACAACATATATGGATTGAGGTATGATGTAGACATAATTATTCTCAAAAAAGAGAATACTATGTTGACATGTATAAGATATGTATTGAATTCGATATTCATCTAAGGAGATATATTAACTATATTTATATATTGGAATCACAAATATGAAATTATCATGTGGTGAAAGACGATGGATGTACATATTATTGAGTTTACGATTTGAAAAATAGTTAATTTGGCAGGTTTACATGGATTTATAAGTTAAATCTAAGATATTTATCTTTTGGAAGTAGAGTTACCTGTTTTGTAATGTGTGTTGGTAGAGTTTTGGCATGAGTTGTAGATTTCATTTATTTTGAAAATATTTGATTTTGTAAAATGTTTGAATGAATAAAAATGAAATTAAAATATATAGTCGTTATTGTTTAATAACATTTGTTTCTATGAATTATTTTTTTCAACTCTAACTTACCCTATTTTTATTTTTATTTTTATTTTTGAATGTTTATCAATTATGTGTTTTACGAGAACAAAAAAAAATTTAACACAACGTCGACCTCGAAACCAAAACTAAATAATTTCAAATGAAATGACTTAAAAAATCACTCCTAAAATATTTTAAATGTAATAGACTCAAAAAATTAATTTGCTATTTAAGGAATTAGAAAAGGTCACTCTTAACTTGGAGAGACCAAGATAAATTTAGAGACAAAATGTCCATATAGTTTTTATATCTTACTTTTTTTGGAATAATTAAAATAAAAAACTCTTGTATAACACAGCGAATCTGCAACTCTAGCCCAACGGAAATAAATTAAATTTATTTGAGTTTAGCGTGAAGGTAAAAGCGAAAGCGATTGGTTGAAGAAGGTGAAGCAGAGTTGAAGTTTCCAACGGAATAAAAGGGAGCATAACAAAAAGTAAGGGTTTATGTACGTAAAGTTTTTTAAGGCCTAGCCTATACGCTAGGGTGCGGGTGAGTGACAGTGAGTCACAAATGGTTGGACCGAATAGGCCATAGTCAACCGTAGACCAGTTTTGAATTTCACCTCGTTGGCACCCAATGGGAGGGGTGGACTTTTGGGGCACTACCCTACACGTGATAACTAACCACCCAGTCTCCTCCCATTCTGTCTTCTTCTTCGCTTTTCGAATTCGTCTATTAGTTTACTCACACACCTTCCTTACTATTCATTACTGCTACCAACTAATGCAATGACCAAAAATCAATGAGCCTTCGGATCTTAGGGGAACCACTACATGGCAGGGGCTTCGAATTCCAAGATCGAGTTCTTGGTGTGGTTGTCGCAGCTCATGGGAGGGCTCTGTTCGCGCTCCGCCGAGGACGACCGAGTTTTTGTCAACGCCGCCGATTCTGCTGCTCGGAGTAAACCTCCCGCCGACGACGCCGCTGGTTTCTCCGCCGCGCCTCAGAGGATGGAGAGGAATCTTCCCGAACCTTCTCGAACTAACGGCGGAGCTTCTTCCGCTGTCGACGAAGAGTTCTACGACGGAATCCCGCGCTTCGCGAAGGACTCCCTGCCTCAGAAGCCTAGGTCAAAGGTTAAGCAAGCCGTTTTTCTGTTGTGAATAAATATTGCTGAACTGGAGTGATGTATAGCGTGTTTGAGTCGTTGTTTGTGGTTTAGTCGCATGTAGGCTTGGTAGTTCACAGAGACAAGGCAAGAAATTAATGAGGTTATTGAAGATGCGTTTTGAATTAGAGAATACCAGTGAATATTTTGGTGACTTGTATAATTTGGAAGTAAGGTGTGTGCTTGGGGTTAGGGTTTGTTTTTTTGTTAATAATTAGGAGTTTTAGAAGTGTGTTGTTTATCTTGTTTATGGTTGTATTTATGTACTTGAGGCTTGGTAATAGGGTTTATGTGCTAGAAAGGGAAATTATCCCAGGGCTTTGGATGTCAGAAGGTATTATTTCAGATATAAGACAAGGTGGACGGGCTTGCGTGCATTTTAAATGCATCAAGTCCAAAGGGCTTTTGGGCAAGGGAGCGTGTATAAAACCATTAAATCTGTTCCTGCTTAAATGGAATAATACTGAAAATATCTACTGAGCTCTTTCTGTTTCAGGTCTCAGAGGTGAGTTCACGCTTGGGCAAAGCTGGTACTACTGGAATTGCTATTGGACTTGAGAAAGCCGTAGAGGTTTTGGACACTCTTGGGAGCAGCATGACAAATTTAAATGCTAGCAGTGGGTTTGTTTCCGGAGCTGCAATTAAGGGGAATGAAATTTCTATCTTGGCTTTTGAGGTTGCAAACACAATCGTCAAAGGTTTTAATCTTCTGCAATCTCTTTCAGCTAAAAGTATTAGGCATTTGAAAGAAGAGGTACTTCTTTCACATCCTGTGCAAGATTTAGTGTCAAAGGATATGGATGAACTTCTTGCGATTGTTGCAGCAGACAAGAGGTAAATATGGATTAAATCAAATTTCTGAGCACGCTTCCGTACCATGATAAGCAGACTATTTTATTTTTTTGCATTACCATGACTGTAAATTTAAAAATATCAACTGTATATGTTTTGGATTATATTGTCAGGCAGGAGTTGAAAGTTTTTTCTGATGAGGTGATTCGGTTTGGAAATCGTTCAAAGAATCCTCAATGGCACAACTTAGACCGATACTTTGAGAAGTAATATAAATTGTACTCCCTCAATTCTACTACTAGCCTTTCATTCGTCTTCGGAAAAATATTTAGCCTTTCTTGTATTTATTCTAAGCTGTCATCTCATTGTAAATTTTAGGGTTAGCGGAGAACAGAATGCTCCAAGACCCTCAAGGGACGAGGCAGAATCAATAATGCAACAATTGATGACTTTGGTTCAGTTTACAGCTGTGAGTATTCCTCGTGTCACTAAAGAAAATGCTTATTGTTGCTCGGGGACTAATAGTAACTTCTGAAGCTGAAAATAAAAGAAAATTAAAAAAGTGAATCATTGCTAAAAGTATTTATCATTTATGAACAATTAATTCAAGGGTTAATCAAGTTTATAAGTGATTACTCATTGAACCACTCTTTAAATATTGTTAACCAGTTCAGTGAGTGATTGTCCCTAAATAGAAAATACTTTATCCTATAATTTTATTTTGCAATTTTCCCGGAAATGTATTATAGGGGGATTTTCTTAAGGATTTTCAACGACTGTATCCTCTCTTGTGTTACGTGTCATTTGTATAGAGTTTTCTTTCTTTCCATCACTTACTCAATACCGTTAATCATGATTTTTACTCAAAGATATAAAGGAGACTTTGAGTTCATCTGCAATAGCTCTGTAGTAACCTGAGGTACATTTAAAAAATTCATTCTGATTCTGATTTCTCTTATCACCCTAGAATAAAACTTCCAATCATGTAAATTTGGCATTATCTACCATAGATTAAAAAAGACATATTTATTTTAAATGAAACGAATATGATGGGTAGGTACGCCTTCTTCCTGAAGTGTGCGTATTATTTATTGCACCTTTTGTTGCATCTGCTCGATTGCTCCCATTTTGCAGTTACTTTATCTCGAAAGTTTTTTATTATATTGCCATCACTGAGACCAAGTGCTCCATGCATTTGCTTTTTATTCAATGCAGTCATTATTTTATGTGTTTTTTTAAAAGAAGTTGGAAAATCATTTTTCTGTGGCTGCAGGAATTGTACCATGAATTACATGCTTTGCATAGATTTGAACAAGATGTTCAGCGCAAGTGTGAGGATGATGATGAAAAGGGTAATTGTGGCATGTTGCCCTTGAGCTCGAGTACTATGGATTGTTTTTCGTAACTAGCAATTTTTAACCTTAATGCATTGTTTGGTCATTTGCTATTTGTGGATTGATTTATGAGGATTGTGTGTATTTAGGTGATTTGTGATGGTTTGTAGGGAAAGTTTTAAAGAAAAGATGGAGTGTGAGATGAGGAGAAAATGATGGATTTGTGGGGTTTGTTTGGTAAATTACTAATTTACCCCTTCGATATTTGTTTTTTTTAATAATTCTATTTATGAGATTTTCTTTAAATTTTTATAATTATTATTGGAAATTAATAATAAAATTTTTAAATCAATAACACTTTTTAAGAAACAATTTATTTTCATTTTCTCAACTAATATTCTTTTAACAAAAAAATGTTTATATTTTAAAAATTACACCTAAGGGCAATTTTCACATTACACTAAAAATAACCTACCAACCTTCAGTCAATCAAATCAATCACATATACCAATAAACCTTCTATTCAAATCTACCGTCTTTCTATTAAACCACCTCACTTTTCATTTACTTTCTCTTGAAATCACTCCAAATTAATACTCCACTTTCCACACCTCCAACCAAACAGTGTAAATCTGAATCTATTGAAGAGTTTTTAGTATATAACCCGAGGATGGATTTTGGTATGATTATTTATTATTATTATTATTTATTATTATTATTATTATTATTATTTTCTTTAAATAGAAAAATCATTCAGATGGTGATAAAAATGTGAAACCTTAGGACTAGGTTAACACTGATCGTCTAGCTGGTTGAGATGTTTAAAAAGATATATGCTAGCATCAACACCATTTTGATCAAGGACCCTGAAATGAATATAGGTTGAATACTGGCTATCTATATTCTGCTTTAGCTGTATCCTTTTTTTATGGATTTGCTATTCTTTTCTGAATGTCTTCTTCACCTGCCATTTCGTCTCATTGAAAATCATCCTGTTAAATTGTAGCAGTTCCAAAACCCTTACTTTGATATTGTTTTTCCATAATCATCCCTTCTTCATATTGTTGTTTACGATGTAATTCTGAGGGCCTAAATGACTGTTTACTATATATTACACATTTTTGAAGAAAAGGTCACTCTGATTCAGAAGTTTGACCTTTCAGTATATTGAGCAGTATTTTTTTATGTAGTCTCTTATGGATATAATTTTGAACTTCAGTATATCCCTATCATATAGGTGATGGCATTGCATTCTTGAGGGCGGAAATTAAAAGTCAAAAGAAGCAAGTTAGACAATTAAAGAAAAAATCACTCTGGTCTAGAAGTTTGGAGGAGGTAACATCAGATTGCTTCTTTGTGCAATATGTTTTCTTGCCCCTCAGTATCACCCTCTTGTTTGTTTTATCCTCATTTAGACTCTTATTGTATCGGATCCATGTGTAATGCCAAATATAGTACTTGAACTATGTAAGCAAATAAAGAAGGATCTCCAACAATAGTGTAGAGGAGTCATTTTTAGATGTGGGTTCATCTTGTGCATATCACCAACGGAGAACTGACAAAGGTTGAATATAATTTATAATGTAATGGATTACAGGTTATGGAGAAGCTTGTAGATATTGTCCATTTTTTGCTTTTGGAGATAAACAATGCCTTTGGCAATGCAGGTTTGTTTCATTGATTTGTAATGCTGTTCTGTGGAACTTAATGTATTAAGTATTAAAATATCAGTCTTGTATTCTTATCAAATTACTGTTGAAATCAGTCATACCTGTAATGTTGTTTATCGATGGGCCCCTGCAGATAGCCACAAACCATTAACTGGACACACAAGCAATCGCCAAAGACTGGGCCCTGCAGGCCTTGCTTTGCATTATGCTAATATAGTGCTTCAAATTGATACTATTGTGAGTTAATCCTCATTGTATTTACTTAATCATTCCATGTCTGTTTATTTTATTCCTTAACTTGGAGCAGGTGAAAATTGATTGAGTTCTAGAGTTGCTCCTTTTGTTGCCTATTGAGTTTCAGTTGACTCGTAAAAATTTATCTTTTTGTGTACACACACTAATTTCCCTTTGGCTAAGAATGACTAACCCTACGAAGTGAAATAGGGAAATAACATAAAGGAAATAAACGAGATATTTATCTAAATTAGTAATATCAGATATATGTAGGATTTTTATGTAATTGGATGCTTGTATTAAGAGGGAAACTCAACCACAAATCAGTCGTAAAACTAAGCATTTACTATAAATTTGGTTGTCATTGACATCAGACAATTTTGATAGACAATTCCATAGGCTTAAGTTTCTATTACTAATTGCCTCAGGTTGTTACACAATCTGTGGCCTGGCATTGAAAGTTGATGATCCTAACTGTTAAAATGAGAATTGGATGATCCTCAAAATTTAAATTTAAAGCTCCGTAACAGTTTCTAATGGAATAATAGTTCTCTGATCTGAGTTGTGACTGTGAACTCAATACCAAGATGTCAATGTCTTAGGTTGATCTTGTTTGTGACTTACATAGACTAGGGATAAATTGTTGATGATTTTTTAGAAGTTCTAAACCTGCTATATAGACGTTGTAGACCTTTGTGAAGGTTTTATGACTTGCGATTATGGAAGACATGAACTGTTGATATAAACTGTATTTGTCATGCATACTGCTACGATAGAAAAGAAAAACGTGCATTTTCTTGGTTAATAAGCTTTCCTCAGTGCCTTCTGCAGTATTTTCAGAATAAAAGGTCATTTAAAAGCCTTTTTGCTCCTTGCTTTTTTAGATCTGAACACCTAACTCATAAGGTCGCTTATGCCTTAATTTTGAACTTTTATTTCGCTGTTGGTTTTCAATCATTTCTTGGTTGTAGTTGAAGGTCGAAACTTCCAGATTGTCAAGGCATCAAACAACATAACTATTTTTTTTTTTTTGATGAATTGAGCTGTTCTGCATCTATCACATTCTAATCACTGCATATCACATTCTGATCTAATTTGTAATGAATCTGAGTTCATATAAAATAATTTGGGTGATAGAAATATATATGCACCAGAAATAAAAACTAACTGCTTGATGCATTTATGATCTATCATTCAACAAGTGTGATCCTTTATATTAATGTCTTGACACGATGAAACCTGCCTGAACTGGAGTCTGGATGTTATCATCAAATTGAAATGCACTTGTCAGGTCTGCACTTAGTTTTGGCGAATCTGTTTGGTGCAGACAGTATGCTCACAACTAACAGATTAGGAAGTGGGGCATCTTTATATATTAGTTGACGACTCTTATGCTTTGATCAGGTTGTGCTTTTATGCTTGACTATATGATAATTGGTATATGATGTCTTCACTACAGATAGGGTTAATCATCATGGGTTGGTTCCACTTGACCAAATTAAGGTAAAAACACTGGATTGGGTTGGGTTGGTTTTAAAATTGGATAAATTGGAAGTAACTGTTTTTGATTTGGAAACTTCACACCTGAGCTGACCTAATCATATTAAAATATAAAATACTTAATATGTAATTATCCTTTTATTCATTTATAATTTTTCTACATTAACTTGGAATAGATATTTATATCCTTTCTATTTTTTATTTTCCCCCTTTTTGTGTTTTTTCCTTCCATTTTCTTTACAACCCAATGACCCAACTGTCACAACCTAGTTGTGGTCGGGTTGGGTTGAACCACTCAACGAAACCATTTTCATTTGGCTTGGCTTCAAGATTCTCCCCCAAACCTAACTCAATCCCACCTATGTTTACCTTTAATTCGTAATTGCCTTTGTCCTTTCCTGGATTGATAAGGTGTGCTTATATATATACTTATTCCCTAACGATCAAATTATGTCTAACAAAGAATAATATTTTTGGTTTGGTGTTTGCTGATGGCACTTTCAGGTGGCTAGATCCTCCGTGCCTGCAAATACAAAGGATTCATTATATCAAAGCTTGCCTCCTAATATAAAATTAGCTCTGCGCTCCAAATTACCTTCCCTTTGTGTTGTAGAAGAGGTATGACTAATTGTTGCTACTTTCTATTTTACCAATTTACTAAGGTGTCGCCAATCCAAATGGTGGCAGCGGCCGAAAAAAAAAAGGGATTTTACCCTAGCACTAGATACAATGTGAAAGTATATGATTAATTCCTTGTGTATAATGAACATATACGGTTATGTATTTATAGATAAGAAACATACAAAACATATGGGCTAAACCTGTTACATCTAACAAAAGTGATTAAATTGTTGAATGTTTGTGAGTCTCCTGTCATATGAAAAGAGGCTCTTGAATCGGGTATCTATTTGGAATTATCATTTTCTTGGGTTGAGAAATTTACTGTCGTTACACTTGGATAATTTGGTTAGAACGATTGAGTAGGCATAGCGGTAGGGTTGACCTAGATGTTGGATTTGGAAGATGGGTTAGACTAACTAGTAGAAATCTGCAATGGCTGATGCGTTGTAGAGTCATATTCATTAGGTTGATAAGATGGATCAGCATGATATAAGCAAATATTAGCGGTGTGCCATATTTACAAATTTGGCACTGGAAGTTGGCAAAATGCCCACCACGACTTAAAGCACCTTGATTAGAAGAAGAGCAACTGAAATTTCTGCAAAAATTGTTGCTGCGAACTTGCAAATGATGTATTTTCATAGGAATGAGAGTAATTTACTGAAGTAGAAATTTCTTCTAAAATCGATTACTGCAGGATTCATGGGTAAAGAAGAAGAGCCTCAACTTTAGAGTATATTCTTGCAGAAGACCATGAAGAATAACATCTATATATTCATCACGCTTGACAAGACATCCGATTCCAGCAAGTTCACCTGCAATGGACTTAACCTGTCTCATGAATTCTTGCGTAGTCTTGTTTTCAAGAGATTGGGCACAGGATCAGTGTGCAGTTGCTTGGCACACACATTGGTTTGGGTAAAGAAGTGATCATGAATTTGTCCCACATTTGATAAGTTAGAACAACTCCAAGAACGTGGGACAAATAGTTTTTGAGAGTGTCAATTGAAGACAAGAAAGCAAGATTTGATCTTGGACCTCCCACTCTTCATATGCTGGATTGATTGTTCTGAAGGCGCAATCATTATCTGAAAGGAAACGTGGAGGAATCACAGTAGTTACAACAAATCTCTGAAGTTTGTGCGACTTTATAATGACTTCAACTTGTTTCCAATGGAGGTAATTGGGATCATGAAGTTTGTCAGCTATCAAATTTTGGAAAAACTTGCAACCGGATGAGAGGGAGCTAGAATTGACCATTTCAAACCAATTATAAGCTCATGATATCATATCAGATTTTGATATGAAGAATTTTATCAAAAGAAAAACTGAATATTATTTCACTCATGTTAAGAGTACATCAGCAGAGTCCATATATAGACTCAAAAAGAGGTTACACAACCATAACAGAAAACAGAAACACTAACACCCAACATCTAGTTGAAAAGCTGTATATTACAATACTAGTAATAACCGTTGATCTTCTTTGTACTAATAGTATGGTTGGAAAAGATAGGAGAATCTGTTATGGATGTGGATTGGGTGTTGGAAGACATTTTTGAAATCTGAAAAAAAAAAAATTGCAAAGGTAGAAACTCAGATTGTGATTGGATGGACAAGGTGAGCATTGCAAAGGGTGGCCGGAAGGCATGCATTAGCGAGGGGGCAAATTTGGAAAGGACGCGCATGAGGTTTTTAACCAGCTTCTGCGTGGGATATATTTATATTGTGAAAACAATATCAATTCAATAAATAAAGTAGATTTGATGTCCTCTAAAAATAAAAATGACACTAGAATAAATAAAAACGTTCCTAATAATACATATATAATTTTGATATTCTTGATTATATAGGATATGTGCATTATTTCTATAATTATAACATTAACTTAAATTCGTTGATGGACCACGCGTATTGGAAAGTTGCCATAGTTGCAATGTTTCAAAAGGGTTGGAGAGCTTACCAAAAAGGACGAGTGAAGTATGGTAGTGTGGAGACATTGAGATGTCAACACTTAGGAAGATGAATCCCACCTCAATAAACATTAGGTTTGAAGAGTACTTATAAAGTTGGGACAATTATCTCATCTTATAAACTGATTTTGTAGAGTTGAATCACAGTTTAAGTCTAAATACTAAGAAATATATACAATGGCAAGGAAAATGGTCAACAACTTTTTTGAATAAATTTTCTTTTGCTTTCAGCTTTCCTCTCTCAACCAAAGATGAAAATCTCCTTATTTTTCCTTTTATTTGCTAGTTCCTCATAATGTCTGAGTCTTGCAGTTAACTGTAGCCGATATCACTGATGAGATGGAGAAAACATTACAATGGTTGGCCCCCATGGCCACTAACACATCCAAGTAAGATATCTGGCATTTTGTCAACTAGCTCCTTATTATCCATGTGTTTTTTATCATCAATTTATTTACCTCATACATAAGCTAACTCTAGTCCTTTTTGGCCTTTTTTGTTGGTTGTTTTAAAATTTATTCAGAGCACATCATGGCTTTGGTTGGGTAGGGGAGTGGGCAAACACAGGGTAAGTTTTTGAATTATAAATTTGTACGATTTTCCTTTTTTGTATTGTCTGTGTTTTTAATCCTTTCGGATTTTAAATACTTGGTTTGTTCTTGAAGCTCTGAGGTAAAGACGAAGTCTGGTGCAATGCTGGTTGAGACATTCCACCATGCAGATAAAGACAAAGTGGAATATTATATTCTTGAACTTCTTATATGGCTTCATCGCTTGGTCATCAGAAGTAAGGCAGGCAGTGATGCTGGCAAAGTAAGGCCTGCCATCAAGTCCCCTGTCGGCGCTGCTTTGCAAAAGACAAATGAACAGTCTACAAATGCAGTATTATCATTGTTGACATTGGACGAGCAAAACATGCTGCAGGATGTAAATACGAAAAAACCTGTTAGACGAATCAGTAAAAGCTTGGATTTTGGCAGTGTGAATATTAGATTCAGGGAGAACTACAGATTGACCAAGAGTAGAAGTCATTCATCAAGTAAAAGCAAGGAGATATGTTTCAATAGGATTTTGTCTAAACTTCCAGTGATTGATTTTGATATTGACAAAGAAAGAGCATTGAACGTGATCGACAGACTGGATGTGATAAGGTAATTTGCAAGCTTTCTTGATTGCCTCTAAAATGAATTGAAAGGAGCAATGGTACGTGTAGACATGGTAGTGGGTTTTCTTTGTATGCACATGCCACATTTTTGCGGAACCTTTGGTGCTTTGGATTCCCATTGGTGAAGTTCCGTGTGATGTAGATATTGTATACGGCACAAGGTAACTGTTGAGACGATAGGCATTCATGCTTGAATGAATGTGACTGCAAAGCCCACTTAGTATAGGAGCGGAGTGGACTGGTTCATTGTTGAGTGTATATATATATATTATTATGTAACGAGGTTACAGTGTCCATCCCTTCTCACATTTGTCCTTTTCTTTTTTTTTCTGGTTTGGCTACCATTAATGTAGAAAATTTTATTAACTGAGTTTTCAGCATCTCAGTTTTTACATTTATTTTATTTCTTAATTAATTGCGATATATATTACATCTATCATTTTTATTGACATTTAATGTATACAATCATTAGGTAGATTGTCAAAGTAAAATTTCAACTCTAATTAGAGAACGCTATAAAAATTTCTTATGAAATTGCATCTAGCTTTAGTACTAATAAGTAGGTTTAGTTAAATTGCATCTCAGTTTAGTTCTAATATCGTGCTTTGTAGATGATTTTTTAACCTTCTAATAGAAAAAGGAAATTTTAAAAATAGCATCCATAAAAACAGAATGATTTTTTGGAAATGAGATAGGACATTTGTTGCCCCTTTTCAGTTGGGAGCATACAGATTGGAGTTCATGGATGGAGCATGACGAGTTCTTCCTGTACCCTAATAAAAAATTTTAATACCACAATTATCCTTATATGAGAACCGGATGACACTCTATTGGGTTGTTAATTTTTTTTTAAATAACAACCGGATGGGGGTGCCATCTAGTTCTCATTTCCAAATCAAAATGATAACCGGATGAAACTCATCCGGTTCTCATAGTCCAAATCGAAAAATTAATCTGTTTTCGATTTGGACTATGAGAACCGGATGACTTTCATCCGATTATCATTTTGATTTGGAAATGAGAACCGGATGACACCCCTATCTGGTTGTCATTTGAAAAAAAATTAACAACCGGATGAGCAGGTCATCCGGTTGTCAATTTTTTTTCAAATGACAACTGAACGGGAGTGTCATCCGATTCTCATATAAGGGTAATTATGGTATTGAAATTTTTTATTAGGGTGCAGGAAGAACGTATTAGGATACACGAAGAACTCGTCATGGAGCATCAACCTTATTTGGTGATGAGGTGGCTTTGACTTATAATTTGTTGTGAACATGGTGGATGCGCATAGTAGAAGTTATGATACCGTATGATTTTACAAGAAAATAATGTCTTTTTAGTTATTGATTCATTAAATTAGGAGGGTTATACAGGTAGAGATGGCCGAGACACCTGCTCACAACATAAATATAAGGATAAGATATGAAAATTTAATAATAGAATAAAATCAAATAAAATATTAACTACCTTAAATTTATATAACAAATAAATAGTATATATCTGAGTTATTTTATCTTTATTTTAATTTTCTAAATCTGTTATTTAAATTTAAATATGTTTTAGTTCCTTTAAATTTGAATTATCTTTATTTTCAGTCTATTGCATTTAATTTTTTTATTTCATAATTTGAAAACATTGTTTTTGATTTTGATCTTCCTACTTGGACGCCATAGCGTGGGATATGGCAATCAAAACAAATTTTTATTTACGACTTGTTACCATGTTTACATTAAATATAATCTTTGACTGTTTTAATATGTTAGTTTATTAAAGAAAGTGAAAACGTTGAGAATGTTACCCGAGGCCATTTGCATCACCTCTGGCAATACACCTTATTGATGGGAATTCTTTCAGTTCTTCTGTGTTGAATGGAGAAGGTCACTCGAGCTGAATGCAGAAGCTATGAATTGTATAAGGAGTTTTGGTAGTTTGAATTGAATTTAGGATAGGTATTATAAACGAGAGATGTGAGGTCAATTCTTTAAGAAGAAGACTTGGCATAATCAAGTTTAGGAAAACTATCCTTAAAGAAACTTTTGGAACCAGTGAGGTACAAAATTTGTAACAGTTCTCTACTTGTTCAAAAGTGAAGTCTACAAGTGAGGAAGGGTCCTGTATATAACATTCAAGATACCATTGGAAGAGAAAAAGGGTCCTGTTTATAACATTCAAGGTACCATCGGGAGAGAAAAAGAGAGGAAATTTCAAATTTGAAATCTCTTGAAAAGTGACACATAAAATGAATTAAAAGTCACTTGTCTATTCATGCTTTTTATTGGTATGTGCTCAATTGAATAACATACACCTCTCTCCCATCTAGGATTGACCTAAGATTACTCTTAGATTTAAGTTAAACTCTAGTTAGATTACCCTAATCTAACCTTACTCTACATTAGGCTTAAATACAAGCTCAAAAGTACCACATTGTCTAAATACGGGGCTCAATGTCTTATGTTACTCTGTACAATATGTTACAGGCTAGAGTTTGGTCCAAGATGATAGTAGCTTGGGCCTATTGAAGTCAATTTAGGCCCAACCTTCCTATATCTTTCTTGTTATAGTTCTAATGGTTATCCCTCCTGAAAAGGATTTGTCTTCAAATCTGTAGGGTTTGTTTCATCATATGTATCACATGTAAAAGGAATAAGATCACTCACAGTGACATTCACTTCATATTCATCAGACATATCTAACTTATATGCATTATCATCGACTCTCTTAAGGACTTGAAAGGGACCATCACCTTGAACTTCCTTTGTTTAGGGAATCTATCTTTGCACAAGTGAAGCCAAACTCAATCCCCTTCCTCAAATATGAGCTATGTCTTTCCCTTATTTTCGTATTTGCTCTCTAACTCTCTTGTGAAGTTTCTTTAGCCTTGGATACCCTTCCTTGTGTATAAACTCATGAAGGTTAGGGAAAGGTATCAAGTCCAAAGGAGTAAGACGATTAAAACTATACACAACCTCAAAAGGAGATATTATAGTAGTCTTACGCACTACTCTATCATATGCAAACTCAATATGGTGAAGGTATTCATTCCGAGACTTCTGATTACCCCTCAAGGCTTCCTTTAACATAGTGGAGAGAGAGCTATTTACTACCTTTGTTTGCCATCATTTTGAGGGTGATAAGAGGTAGAGAAGTTAAGCTTGGTTCCTAATCATTCCCAAAGAGTCTTATATAAATTACTAATAAACTTAGGGTCTCTATCAAACACTATTGTCTTAGGTAGCCCATTGGACTTCTCTAAAGAAGAGTTTAACTATGTTGGTTGCATTATCCATTTTATGGGAGTGTATAAATTGTGGCATCTTGCTAAAATGGTTCATTACCACAAAGATGGAATGAAAACCCCTATGGGTTATGGTCAGACCAAGGATAAAGTCCATAATAATATCTTCTTAGGGAGTAGAAGCAACAGAGGAGTATATAGTTCATGATACATTGTTCTAGACTTCGCTTGTAAACACGAAATGCATTTGTAACAATGTCTTTGGACATTTTTCCTCATATGGGGCTAAAAGAATTTCTCCTTAAGCAAACTCATAGTCTTGTCAACTTCAAAATTCCCCATGAGACCTCCTTTATGAATCTCTTTTACAAGGATTTTCTACATAATATAAGACATCAACTATAATGTTATTCCTGCCCTTCTTATATTTAATCACATAAGGGAATTGTTTTTCAAACTTCATCCATTTTGCATGTCTCTTGTTAAGCTTATGTTAACCCTTCAAATATTTAAGTATTTAAGTGACTTATGGTCATTGTAATGACAAACCCCTTGGACACTAGATAGTGTTCCTAAGTTTAAAGGGCTCTAACAAGAGAATAAAGCTCTTTATTATAGGTGTATAGTTGAGGGAAAAATCATGAAGTTTTTATCTGAAATAAAATTACACCTGATGCATTACATTCTAGCTCAAAGATTAAAAATTAGATAAAGCTCGAACGAGTGCATTAGTGAGGCTTTAAGCTTCTAAAAAGCTTGCTCATGCTTTTTTTTTTCAAAAAAATGTGATATCCTTCTTGACTAACTTATTGAACAGTGAAACTAGACTAGAAAAGTTAGGAACATCTATTTGTAAAAGCTTGCCAAACCATGGAAGCTTATAACTTCTCCCACATTTTGTGGAGTTGACCACTCTTGGATGTCTTTAATTTTCCTAGAGTCCACATGGACCTCATTTTTATTGACTACAAAACTTAAGAAGATAACGCTATCTACTCAAAAGTTACATTTATCTACATTAGCAAAAAGATGATTTTTCCTAACAATTAACAAGATTTGTTTCAAATGCTCTAAGTGTTCACTAAGACTACAATTGTACACAAAAATATCATCAAAATAAATACAAAATTTTCTATTCAATTCCTAAGAATATGATTCATATCCTCATGAAAATGCTAGGTGTATTAATAAGGCTGAAAGACATAATCAATCACTTGTATAATCCAAACTTGGTCTTAACAGTTATTTTTCACTCATCACCCTCTTCGATTATGTTGGAATTGTTGTTTAGCATGCTACTAATTATTCATTTTCTGTTTTTTTTTGAATAATTTAGCTCCTTAATTTTAGGAGTTAGTTTTTCTTCTTGTTTAGATTTCTTTGCACACTTTTAGGATTCAATTTTGTTTTTTTAGTTATGATAATAGTAGTTTGATGACTAAATTATTATTATATAAGTTTTGAATTATATCAAATAAAATGAGCAATTTTCCAGTTCAATTATTATTCTCTACAAATACCAACAATTGGCATCAAAACTTTTGTCTTACGGGACCTGTGATTCTTGAGCTCCACAAAATCCATCTAACAATCTAATTTCATAGCAATGACACCTCTAATTTTCAATGGTGAAAACTAACACGTGGGTTGTAAGGATGGAAAGTTATCTAGAGGCACTACATTTGTGGGAGGCAGTCGAAGAAGACTATGTTCTTCCTTGTTTACCGAAAATTTAACCATGGCACAACTCAAAAATCACAAGGAGAAGAAAACCAAAAAATTCAAGGCAAAAACTCATCTATTTGCAACAATCTCATCTACAATGTTGCTGCATATTATGTCTCTCAAATCGGCCAAGGCTATATGCGACTATCTCAAGAGAGAGTATGAAGGTGATGATCAAATTAAGAGTATGCAAATGCTGAATCTCATTAGAGATTTCGAGTAGTAGAAGAGGAAGGAGCCAAAATCCATCAAGGAATACTATGAAAAACTTCTAGACATTGCAAATAAAGTAAGATTGCTTGGGCCTGAGTTTAAAGACTCTCATATTGTTGAAAAAATGCTGGTCACTATTCCTGAAAGATTTGAGGTTACCATAACTACCTTGGAAAACATCAAGGACCTGTCCAAATAACCCTGGCGGAGTTATTAAATGCTTTGCAGGCATAAGAGCAAAGAAGGGCTATGAGGGAATCAGGTGCTGTTAAGGAACCTTTACGAGTCAAACATGAAGGTGGTTGGAGAAACAAAGGTAGCAAGAACAAATAGAACAAACAAGAAAATGGAGAAAGTGTTGCCTGCTATAACAATAAAAACAAAGAAGAAAGTTTGAAAGAAATTATCCTCCTTGTAACCATTGCAACAAGCTAGGTTATCCACCATTTAAGTGGTGGAGAAGACCTGATGCTAAGTGCAGCAAGTGCAATCAACTTGGGCATGAAGCAGTCATTGTAGGAACCAAAGTCAACAAGAAGTAGATGCTTAAATTGCAAATGAAGAGTAGGATATTTCAAGTGAATCTTGGCTACTTAATAGTCGTTGCACCAATCACATGACACATGACAATAAGCTCTTCAAGGAATTGGGAACCATCGATAATAAAAGAGTGAGAATTGGAAATGGCAAACACTTAGAAGTGAAAGGAAAAGGAACAATAGCTATCAAAGGCTAGAAAGGTATAAAAATCATTAAATGTTCTTTTTGTGCCAAATATTGATCAAAATATTTTGATTGTTGGTTAGTTGTTGGAAAAAGGTTATAAAGTGTTGTTTGAATATAAAAAGTGCTTAATCAAAGACAGAAATGAGAGAGATTTGTTTAAAGTCAAAATGAAGGAAAAAAATTTGCTCTCAATCTAATGGAGGAGGAATATATGGCCTTTAAATCCAAAGAAAGTGTCATAGAAATTAGTTACAAAAGACTTGACCATCAAAATGCACCAAATTGAAGAAGAAAAAGAGAAGCACCACGACTCCAAAGAGAATGATGAGAAAATCGACAGTGATAGGAATAATGATATTGTAAAAGTTGTTGTAAGTTCAAAAGACTTGGCTGCCTGTTATGTAAATATTGTTGAAGAGTCTGGAAATAGTACTTCTCAAAGGAAACATAAAGTATTTTACAAGCAACCATTTTTCCTTAAACACCATTTTTCTAAGTAATTTTAGAAATTATGGAACTGGTCGTAATTTTCATGGAATCACATCTGACAGTCTGCCTAGTAATCCAAAGTTTTTTCCACCGTTTCAACACTTGAATCACCAACTCTTGGAAGAAAATTGTTTGAAACAACAGAATTTAAAATATCGTAAAAAATGTTTGAAAGCTTTATGAAGAAACTTGAGTTTACAACATCTAAACAAGGAGGAGTGTTGAAATTGTTGTTTAGAATGATGTTAATTATTCATTTTCTATTTTTATGAATAATTCACCTCCTTAATTTTAGGAGTTATTTTTTTTTTTTTAGATTTCTTTACACAATTTTAGGATTCAATTATGTTTTTTTAGTTATGATAATAGTAGTGTGATGACTAAATTATCATTATATAAGTTTTGAATTATATCAAATAAAGTGAGTAGTTTTGAAGTTCAATTATTATTCTCTGCAAATACCAATAGATTTTAATTTGGTGATAACCACTCTTCAAATCAATTTTAGAAAACATTGTGGATCCATGCAACTCATTAAACATATCGTCAAGCCTAGGGTTTGGGAGCCCATATTTTATTTGGAGATATTATGAGGACTCTACAATTATAAAACATTTTCCACTTGCCATCCTTTTTGGGCACGGATGGAACAGGTACGACACAAGGGTCTTTTAAAACCAAACCTTTTCCAACAACCCTTGAATCTAAGATTCTATCTCCTTAGTTTCATGTGGTTTTTGTTTTGTAAGTTATTCTATTAGGTAAATTGGCCCCATGAGCAAGATCTATTGATGTTTTATACTCCAAAATGTGGAAGTCCAATTGGACCCTCACTATCATCAATTTTTTTTAAAAGCTTTTGGATAGGAGTAGGTAGAACCTTGGATTCACTAGAAGTGATAGTGCACACAAGTGTTCCTTTACAAAGAAAGAGGTATGAAGGTTGTTCATTGAAGAAAACTCCTTTTATTTTTTTATTTGGAAAAATATTCTCTTTTTGAATGACCTTGTGTGAAGGAACATTAAGCTCCCACACCTCTAGCTCATCTTTAATTATGCTTTTGAGATTTTCTGATTTTTTTTCCTTCTCTTTCTCTCTTTTTTGTTTCATATATACTTGATCCTTTATCACTTGGTTAGGAGTTAAAGGATGAAGTACACATTTCTTTATCTTATGGGTGAAGGTTATCTCATTAGTAAGTCCATTATGCATAAATTTCTTGTCTAATAGTCAAGGCCTTCCTAAAAGGATATGACAAACCTCCATAGGTACTATATCACATAAAACTTTATGTTCATAGCTCTCATTGGATAACTTTACCTTCACCTGCTTATCAACTGCCTTATCCTCATCTTCATTAAGCCAATGAATTTTGTAAGGTTTTGAATGGGACATCACATTTAGATTAAGCTTTTCAACCAACCTAGTGCTGTAACAATTGCAACACGAACCACTGTCAATAATGAGAGAATAAGTGTTACTCGAAATTTTACATCTTGTATAAAAGATGTTCACTCTATATGACTCATGTTGTGGACCAGGTTGATTGTTTAGGAGCCTTCTTATCATAAGTAGGTCTCCATCACAAGAATAAATATCCTCACTCTCATGTTCACTTGACTTTACACTATCACTAGAAGAAGATAACTCATTTTGTCCCTTAAGATCATGATCTTTTTGGTGGGGTACGAGATACGTGTAACTTCTGCATATATACTTAAAACATCTAATGTCACCAGTGTGAGTGTGCATGTCATGTTGTCCCCTTTCTTTTTCTTTTTCTTTCACTAGGCTCTTGGAGAGTTCTTCCTTAAATTTTCCTTTTGAACTTCTTCCCCCCTTTTGGGATCTCTCTTAGAGTAAGAGTTAGAGTAGGAACTTTCTTTCTTGTACAATCATTTTCTTAAATTTTGTTGTTCAAATTTAGTACACAATTGGACCAAATCTTTCTTAAATCCCTTGTTACATCGCCTAGAGACTATATCATGCATATAATATGTAATTAAAATATATAACATAGATCATTCATATTATTACAAAATATATGTTTATTTATAGAGATTTTAAAACATAACATGTCTCAAAACATAAACATCAAAAGAAAAAAGGAAAGTTTCCTTTGATCACTATAAAGTCTCACCACCTGTCACATTATCTACTCCCGTATAACACACGATCATCACACATTTTAAAAGCAAACGCAACACAGAAAATAGGATAAGCTAGCAATTTTAAACATTTTCAATATGATTGAACTTTTCAATCAATAAAATCAAAACATATGATTTATCACCTTTCATCCATTACATATATAATAATAAATCAAGTGTCTATAATTAACTCAAAATCAATATCAACAGATTAGAAATTCGCTGACCAACATACATAGACACTTGACTTTACTTTTAGAAGACTCATGTATTAAATTAGACTCAGAGGTTTGCACCTGTAATAATACCCTTCCATTGTGCAATCCATACTGCCACATACACATATGAATCACATCATTATCATATGACAAGGTCAATCCATATGATCTATTCTAACCAATTCTTATTTCAAACCTCATGATCATATGAACCTACTTTGACTCTCACTACCTGATAATCTTCGTGTATATGATTCCAATGTATCAGTAAAGTCAGGATACCTCCTTCTATACAAATCCCAAAACAATGCACATCCTATTCAATCTGATCATGATATTTCCTTTCCTGAAAATCCTATGCCTCGATCGCATTTCCACACCATTCATAACTTGTATCATACATCATACAATGAATAAACATTCATCTTAAGTTAGCAAAATTCATCACACAATTACTAAAGAATTAAATATTAACAATTGAATATGACATCCCATTTATGAATAAAAAGGAAAAGTTCACAAAAAGAAGCAAACTTTTACAAAAGTAAGTGTTACATGGCATTGCACGACACTTGATGCAAAGTGATATCACACTCGGCTAAAAGAAGTGACACCCAGAGCCATTTAAACCTGAGAACAACTACAATGTCAAATTACGAATTACGTATAATATATATATATATATCATCTATCATGGACAAAGAAAGTTTAGTTTTATTTTATTTAATTTCAGGATGTTGCGGGAGCAAGAATATTCTTTATTAGAGATTATTAGCTTCAATTAACATCAATAGTAAACATATTTCTTTCGTCTAATGTCTAGATAATAGTAGTAAAAATAGAATCATGAGTTTTTGGTAGACGGTTAAACTCAAGTCCGAGATGAAAGAAAATGATTACCATCTATTCATACCTAGATGTTAAACTATGGATATTCAAATAAAATATTTTGGATTTGTCTATCAATAAATTTCATCTTACTTAATTACTTAATGAGAAATAGCATAAATATGTATATGTATACATTGCTTAGTTATACTTCCTATGTCTTATATTAATACTTGATATTAGTTATACAATACTTCTTTTATTATATGTTTAATAGATTTTCGTTTATTATATCATCAATTTTCCTAAACGACCACCTGGATAATTCAACTTTCTTTTATGACTGAAAAATGAGAGTGGTACATTATCAATTGTTATTACATGAGAATTTGTAATCTATTTAGAACATTGTATAGGACTTGATCTAGGAAGTTCAGGTAATAACATTTAACATGCTTATTTTCTTTCGTCTACTATTTAAATACTTGTCTATAAAGGTTGTTTAATATTTTTCATTCAATAAAATTTAAGGAAATTCATGATTTTTAAAATTTGTCAAGGTAACATCCTATTCCTTTATTTAACACATAATATAGGGTTTTCCCACTATAAGGGATAAATACTCAAAATATATTAAGTTAATTTTACTATAATAATCTTAGGTAATATACATTTAATGTTTATACCCTATATTCTGTAAGTACTAATAACACAAAAGACTTAACGATTACCATCCATGGTTTAAGCAAACCTAAGATATAAGTACCATAAAATTTCTTTTTAATAGTGCATATTTAACTATATTGGTAAGGTAGCATGACTATTAAAGAATTCATTTGCAGGGCTGGTGGTAGGTAGAAGAAAACAATAACATATCTATCCAAAATCAAAGAAATATTCTAACTTGAGGTGAACATCATCGTTGAACCTCCTTGAAATGTGATCATACTATACATTGTATCACTGTATCTGTAGTATAGTCCGCTCTCGAGAATAAGATCGAAATATTTGTTGTGAAAGGACTAAGGTTGCTTGGGATGTCCATTCAATTTTAATGTATCTTTATTTATGTTTATATGTGTGAGTCAAAACCAAAAAGAATGGAAAAGTGAGATATACATATATGAAAATTAATATTGGATCCATGATGAAAAACATTGAAACCAAAAGTTCATAATAGTTGATTTTGAAATATAACAAAGTTAAATATCAATAAATATATTATAAAAAATTACATTGCAGTGACTAATTAGGATAAATGAGCAATCAAGAACATCACTCTCCATTCAACCATATAATCTTTCGCTCATTTAATTCCCAAGAAATTTAATCCTCCATTGACAAGCGTTCAATTCGTTACAAGATGGTTGGAAAATCCTTCCATCAAATCAAGTTAATATTAAACATATAAAGGTATAAAGTCAAAATCATCGAATTCAACTATAATAAAGACAATGAAATAAATTAAGATGTGAGACTTAGGAGTACCTCACAAAAAAATTGAAAACAAATATAATATATACATATATATATATATATATATATATATATATATATATATATATATATATATATATATATATATATATAGATAGATAGATAGATAGATATATCCTTTTCCTTACCTCTATTTGATTCTTCTTCTGTTGTTCTTTTATGCATTTTTTTTCTAGATTTAGGGTAATTTGTTTATTCTTTAGTCTGCTATTTATAAGGGTTATCGTAATCATTACTTAGAGTTTTGTTATCATTTAGTAGTAATTTAGTTTGATTCTAAGTTTTAGTTTTATATTACCAATTTCAGAGAAACTATATGGACTGTAGTAATTTTTTGACGTGACAATGATTTGAAATAATGTTTATCTACAACATTAAATGCTGCTCAGATTTTTATCATTTAGAGCTTATCGTTTCTTTTGAAGAAGACATTCCTCTATAATTATTTTTGTACAAATTCAAAATGAGTATCAGCTACCAGAAATATATATTTCAAAGAATGAATTGAGATATTCTTAATAATGATTCGTCTATATCTTTTTCTGAAAAGACAAGGCTATTCAACAATAAAGGTTTTGCTCTAGAATATCACAATTTTATAAAAAAACTAATAGTAGACAAATTCATTCACCCTAATTGATAACATGTTAGAAGATATTTCATGTTTCATATTGAATGTTTTGTTCAATATTTGTGGTAGATGATATCTGAAATGTATAAAAAGTCAATTTTGTTCCTCAAATATTACAAATTCTTGAGATGTTACAACAACCCCCTCACATTTTTCCTGACGCCAAATGAACCCAAGAGCAACCACATTAACCCCAAAACACCAAATAGCTAATCAACTATCAAATTTTCATGCTTTATACCTTTTCAAACAATGTATACATATGTATAATCACATTCAAGAACTTCTTTCACATCAAAATCAACATGTAAATTACCAACTTATCAAATTCTACTATCTCTATATCATCACAATCAATCTCAATCAAACAATTCTAATTCACTAAACAACAAAACCTAAAAGAAAATTTTGGAACTAATGACTACATCACCCCACATCCAGATCTTCTAACCTAAGGTTCTATTTAAAGAGTAAAATCAGCTTCCCTTACCTATGCATCACTACAACTTTGAACTAATAGAGACTAATGTTGAAGTCTGAAACACCACATAAAATTAACATATATCCAAATAACAAGAAAACTCAAAATTGACTCAAAAGAAAAAGAACATAAATGAACTTACTCTAAACAAACTTTTGATTGGACAACTTTACTCTAATCTTTGCCAAGAGTTTAAAGGTTGTCTCTAATAATCAATTTGATGAAATATTAGTTTAAAAATCTAGAGAGAAGGCAGAGTAGAAGATAAGAAAATTTTTCTAGAGAGATAGTGATTATATTAAAATGAAACTTGAATAATTGATTTATTTATTTGAATTTTCACTTTAATAATAAAATATTTAGATTTTATTTTAGTTATACCACTTCTATTATAGAGTTATTTTCTAGGTCCTTATACCTGACACAACATATAGATCATCAAAATTAATAAATATTAATGTAGAACAATTTAACCAATTATCATGTGATTTAACATATCAATATGATTTTCAGGAACAAATTATCCAATTAAAATGAAAAATTAATCGTTTAAAACAAAAACAAAAACATAAACATAGAATAATTTAACATATTAAATTGACAACTAACCAAATAAAAAGATTCAAGACTCAAGTGAAGAACAATTTAACATTAAAATAAATTTTAACCGATTAAAATAACTCAAAACTCGATCAAAGAACAATTTAACCGATTAAATTAAGAAATAATCGATTAAAATCAAACCTAAGAGCACACAGAGATGGTTCAAGAAGAACAACCAAATTTAAAGATAATTACTAACAGATTACACTACACAAACACACCAAGACAAGTACAAAAGTATTGAACAACACAAACTAAGAACAAAACACTTATCTCTTGTAAGACCTATGTTATGAATACCAAATAATGGAAATCTTTCCAACTCTTGTGTGTTGAATGAAAGATGTGACTCGAACTGAATGAAGAAGCTATGAGTTGTATAAGGAGTTTTTTGGTTTGAAGTGAATTTAAGATAGGTATTCTAAGAGAGAGGTGAGACCAACTCTATAGAACAAAGGTTTGGACTAACCAAGTTTAGGATCCTAAGGAGACTTTCAGAACAAGTGAGCTGCAAAATTTGTCGCAATTCTCTACTCATTCAAAAAGTGAAGTTTGCGAGTGAGGGAGGGTCCTATTCATAACATTCATGGCCAGACAGTGGGAGAGGAAAAGAAAGAGAATTTCAAATTTAAAATCTCTTGAAAAGTGGCATATAAAGTGGATCAAGTGCCACTTGTCCACTCATACTTTCCATATTTAAATATGTCCACTCATGCACCTTTCCCATTTATAGGATTTCTCATGGACTTAAGTGAACTCAATTGAAACCCTAACTAGGTTACCTTAACTTTAATTTACACAAAGTACAAGTTCAAAAATCCTATACTATTTCATTCAAATACAAGACCCAAATATTCTATAATATTATGTGTAATAGGGTATAAGATAGAGCTTGATACATGATGTAGCAACTTCAGACTATTGAAACTATTTAAAGCCCACTCTTTGTGTATCTTGTCATTGTGCTAGTTAGTGGTCCTTCCTTGTCATTGTCCTAGTTAGCGGTCCTTGGCCAGACATCTTCCATCACTTATTCCCTTAATTTTTTTTCTTAAGTTAGGAATAAAATGAACATCAAATTAAAATCATAAGTGATAATAGGAATATGATATGATTCACATCCCAACTGTAAAAAGCAAAGTCTAAGAGAACCTAAACTTTTCTTGTTATGATTTGTAGTGATGAATGTGTTGGGAGAATTTGAGGGACATAACCAGAGAGATCTCAATAAGAATGAGAAATGAGCCAAACTACATAAGGAAATAACACCACCTTCAATCCAAAACTTTAAAGCAGTAGGTTTATGAGTTTTCTTTCTTATATATTGCTCAATTTACTCATTTCTACCAAATGTAAGACTTAGATTCACACTTGGATACCCAGCAAAATGTTACCATGAAGATAGTGAAGTTTTATTCTATATTTATCTAGTTACCCTCCTTTACTGTATGTGTATATAATTCATAGAGTTTTGACTTCAGAATGCAATAAGCAATGCTGAAGGGCACACTGCATACTCCAACGGTTCTAGATGAACATCATAAAAATAAAATATAATTTTCTACAATGTGTTTACATTATGTTTCGTTTACTTGTCCGAGCAACACGTTTTGTGTTTCTTCTAATATTATTGTGTACTTTGTACTCAAATGTTGTGTGAATATTACATTGAACAATAGTACGAAGGTATAATATTTGTACATGTTATCTTTATTTTTTAAGAGTTCGTTTATTTGCATTATACGCTGGTACTTATGATATCCCAATAAACACATTTCAGCTCATATTTCATGCACGTCATAACAGTAAGGTCTCTTAGTTACTTATGTAATCATTCCTTTATTATTGAACATTTAAATTATTCTTGTTAAATTAATTATTTATAATATTTTCCTATATTTATATATTTTTCAATATTCACTTAAAAAATAACCTAATTTTCATCTACAAAAATCAAGAAATCCATCATAGTCCAAGAAGTGTCTTTTTAGCAGAATTCAAGACATTAAAGTTATATAATTGTATCCGATGACATATAATTTGGAGTGTGATAATAAAAATGAATTCAGAGTATTAAGATAAAAAAATACATAGACCAAAGAAAAATAAATAATTACACAAAATAAAATAAAATAAAACCTTCAAGAATTTTGCCTTGGGGTCCGAATTTTGACGGATTATGAGAAAGAAAAGTTTTTTTTCTTGACTATATCTTATTCATGTGCATTTGTGGATAGATTTTTGAGACTCATAATGCATCAATGATTCCTTGCAAGTGTGAAATGTGAGACTTAATTCGTTCTTGGAATCTGTATTTGCCAACACTTAACTATTGTGGGACCATAGCATTTAACATAGTCTGTAAGAAAATAAGTGGGAAACACAACACACCAAGGATATTGACATTTCTCTCATACTAAAACAATATATTCCAAAGCCTATGCCTGAATCTTTAACCATTAATTGGCAGTTGAAATGTCAAATTTTTCTTTCATTTATCTTTCCTTCAATTGTCGGCTTCCATAAAAAACAAAATTTTAAAATAGAACTAATAGACTAACCCATTAGTCCACCTTTTCTTAATTAAGACCCTTGGCTCATTTTAAATATGGCAGACCAATATGACATGAGCAAAATGGGGAAAGATTGACCCTTTTTACACTTCTATTATTTTTATCCATAATTATCATTTCAATTTATACCCAGAAAAATAAAACCAAAAAAACGGTACAATTCCTTTTAATTTTATGAAAAAAAAAGTATATTTGCCTAAAAACTCATTCCAAATGACTGAGACTGCTTTTTCATAATTTTGTTAGTATAAAGTAATATATTTTTACGTGAATAATTAATAAAAAACAGTAATTTACTAGAGTTTAGTAGAATAATTTATGGTTGTCGTTATTAAGAGTTATGATATATAAAAAAAGTGTTTCTAGAAAACGAGGCAAAATTTCTTCATACAAACGTGCGTGCGTGTGATCTTGAAACGCAGCTACTAAGCAATTTCCATGTTAATGAGAAATTGCGCAGAAGCTATTATTTGTAGCTTACCAGTTTATAGTTGAAGGTGCTATGGAGAAATCCACATAATGAAGAAGGTGATGTTCCTTTGTGTTGATTGAGGTTGAACTCTCTTAGTGTTAGGTGCAGCAGATGGCAGGGGGTTCAAATTCAAAGAGGCATCATTTCAATAGGGGCACTGATTTCACAAACACACAGGGCATAATTGAAGGGAACAATCTGCAACCACAAACGCAAGTGCAAGAACATGCTACTCTTTTGGACCAACATTTCTATGATGGAATTCCATGCTGCTTTGCCGATGTTTGCTTTCTCCACAAGTCAAGATCAATCTCAAAGGTTGTTTGGTTGGTTTTTTAATTTTGATTTCAAATCATTCACTCATGTGTCTTCTGCTAACTATAACTGGGTTTAAGGTGTAATTGTCAGTAACTAATATTATTTTTGAAACTGTGTCTTTTATGTTGGACTTAGTTTGGATAAACTTTGAACAAAGTGAATTAAAAATTTTCCAGAAGTTGTGCACTTCAGAGTTTAGAGGGTGTTTGATATTTATTCTACTTTTTTTTTCTCTCCTATATATGTTTATTTGGAAGTCTATTATAAGTATCTAAGTCTTACTCTAGTTCCGCATTGAGTAAAAATGAGGCTCCCAATTAGTAGAAATAAGTAAGTTGATCAATATATAAGATAGAAGATTCACAGATCCAATACCTTAAGTTTTTGGATCGTAGATAATGTCAATTCTTTATATGGATCTGACTTATGTTTTATTGGTGTGAGATCTTTCTAGTGTTTCCTCTTTCGATCTTTCCAACAATTTATCCAAAAGAAGTGTTCATTTTTAGGTCTCCGAGATGAGTTTAATCTTGGGCAGAGCTGGTACTGTTGGATGTGGAATGGTTTTGGATACCATTGGGAGCAGCATTACAAATTTAAATGCTGGCAGTGGGTTTGCTTCTGGAGCTGCGATTAAGGGGAATGAAATTTCTATTTTAGCATTTGAGGTTGCAAACACAATTGCCAAAGGTTTTAATCTTCTGGAATCTCTATCCGCAGAGAGCATTAGGCATTTAAAAGAAGAGGTGCTTCTTTCAGAGGGTGTGCAAAATTTAATATCAGAAGATATGAATGACCTTCTTAGGATTGTTGCAGCAGACAAGAGGTAAAATATTGGTAAAATTAAAGTACTAAGAATGACTTCTGTACCATCAATAAACCAAGAGGTTTGTTTGGATCAATTTCTCTATAAATACTTGGAGAAGAAAATAAAAGGAAAAAATGGAATAAACTTCTCAGAAAGCTAAAATTAACAACCTAACATGAGAGAACTTTTACTGCTAATTTTAGTTTTTGGAGAAATTTATTTGTCTTTCTTCATATTTTCTCTTCCAAAGTGCTTCTGGAGAAATTTATGCAAATAGACCTTAACTACTTTATTGTTTTGCATTAACATGGCTCTATAAAACGAAATATCTATCATTTTGGATTATGTTGTCAGGCAGGAGTTGAAGGTTTTTTGTAAGGAGGTGATTCGTTTTGGAAATCGTTTGAAGGATCCTCAGTGGCACAATTTAGACCGTTACTTAGAGAAGTAATATAAATTGTACTCATTCAATTCATCATCAAACAAATATTTAGCCTCTTATTTATTCTTTGTTGTATTTTCTTTGTAAATTTTAGAATTAGCAGACATTTAAACACGGGAAGACTGTCAAGAGACGAGGCAGAATCAACAATGCAACGATTGATGACTTTGGTTCATTTTACAGTTGTGAGTGTATTCCTTGTGTCAATAACTGGTAATAGTAACTTTTGAAGCTGATAATGTAAGAAAACTTAAAAAGGAAAGGGATTCATGGTAACAGCATTTGCAATATAAGAATAAGTCAAGTGGTTAATTGAATTTATACATTATTGCTAATGAAGCCAACTTTCAACATTTTTAACCAGTTGAATGAGTGATTGTCCTCTAATGGGAAATACTTTATCCATGAATTTCTTTTTGTAATTTTTCAGAAATTCATTTTAGGGGAAATTATTGAAGGATTTCAAACTATTTATCTTATATTGCATACATATCAATTGCATAGGGCTTTATTTCTTTCCATCACTTTCTCCGGGTCCTAGTTAATACCTTTTACACGTATAATGTTTATAATGGGAGTTTCTGAGTACATTTAAGTGATTTAACTATTCATTTTGATTATGTTCTCTATTATGATGGAACTACCAGTCATGTAAATTTGGAATTGAATACGTTCCAAAATTTCATAATGATACGTGTTTTAGAAATGAAACCAATATAATGGTTATGATACCTTCTTGATTAATCTAATCTTTACTCTTTTATTTTGATTGTACAAAGTACGTGTTATTGAACTAATAGACTGTTATAAGTAATTGTGGAAATGTTGTATATACTACTTATATAAATTGGTGGTTTATTAAATTACCTATGCTCCTTTTCTCCCATTTTGCAGTTACTTGATCTTCTAGATTATCTATTACTTTGCCGAAACCAAGTTCTCTATGCATCTTTTTATTCAACTAAGTATTTTTTTTATGTGGGTTTAATTCTAAAATTGCAAAACAATTGTCTGTGGCTGCAGAAATTGTACCATGAATTAGAAGGTTGGGATAAACTTCAACGAGATTTTCAGCGTAAGTGTGAGTTGGAGGATCAAAGAGGGAGTTGTTCAATGTTACCAATGGGTCATAGCATAATTTTCATCTTGTCTTTTTATTGCATGCAGCAAATTTTTATCTTAAATCTGAAGCTCTTAGAGACTTCATTTAAAGTGAAGAATAATTTGGTATTAATGTTATTGTTGTTGAAAATAGAGCCATCATTTTAGTCGGTGAGGAATGTGCAGAACCTTGGGACAAGGTTCACACTGATCATGCAATCGGTTTCGACATGTTTAAAAGATATATGCTAGCATCAACAGCTCTTTCATCAAGGACTCCGAAATGAATATAGGATCTGTACACTATTTTAATTGTATCCTATTTTCTGTATTTTGATGTCCCTGTTAAATTTTAACGCTTCACAGACAGAAAACATTTTCCAAAACCCCTAGTTTGCTTTTTTGCTAATACTTGTTTTTCTTTTTGTTTGGAGCCAGAACTACATAGTGTTGTCTGAAGGCCTAAATGATTGTTATCTATATATATTGCACATGTTTGAAGAAAAAATCAATCTGATTCAGAAGTTTTACCTTTCAGTATATTGAGAAGTATTTATGTAGTCTCTATCATATAGGTGACGGCCTTGCAGTCTTGAGGGCGGAAATTAAAAGTCAAAAGAAGCAAATTAGTCACTTAAAGAAAAAATCACTCTGGTCTAGAAGTTTGGAGGAGGTAACATCAGATTTCTTCTCTGCAAAATATGTTTATGTTGTCGCTCAGTGTTCTCCTCCTTGTTTGTTTGATCCTCAATTAGATTTTCATTCCATAATGCCAAATATACTGCAGAGAAATCATTTTTGTTGATAGATGTGGATTCATCTTTTGCATATCACTAATAGAGAACCTCCAAAAGTTGAATATAATTCATAATCTAATGTATTACAGGTTATGGAGAAGCTTGTAGATATAGTCCTTTTTTTGCATTTGGAGATCATCAATGTCTTTGGCAATACAGGTTTGCCATTTGATTATGTTTGCTTCACTTGATCTGTAATGCTGTTCTGGCCCACTTAATATTAAGTATTAAATATCAGTTCTTATATTCAAATTCCTGGTGAAATCCAGGTTTAAATGAAATCTATATTCTACATACCTGTAATGTTTATCCATGGTTACCTGCAGATGACCACGAACCATCAATTGGACACATGAGCAATTGCCAAAGATTGGGCCCTGCAGGCCTTGCTTTGCATTATGCAAATATAGTGCTTCAAATGGATACTCTTGTGAGTTGATCTTTATATTTAATCCATTCCATCTGTTATTTTTTTTTCAGCCTTATCTTGAACCAGGTGAAATTGAATTTCTAGAGTAGCTTCTGTTGTTAAGTATTGAATTTCTATTGTGCTTCTTCTATGTAACTTCCTTCCTAGTTACTTTCAGATTTGATGTAATTAAATATTTGGATTTGACTGTAAACTTATTTATTTTTCATCAATAAATTAAGAGGGAAACTCAGCCAAGAATCAGCAGCAAAGCGAAGCATTTGACTTCGACAAATTTTGGCTGCCATTCACATCAGATGGTGCCAATTTGGTAGAAAATTTCATGTGCTTTCAAGTTTCTAATACTAACTGCCTATCAGTTTGCTACACCACCTGTGAAAACGGATGATCCTGAAAATTTATAAATATATGATATTTGGTTTGCGACAGTGAGCTCAATACTAAGGACGTCTTTAGTTACCCATGTTTGTAATGTAATGTAAATAAGACTAGGACGAAAATTGTTGATGTTTATGAACCTTCTCTATAGCTGTTGCAGAATTTTGTGAAGGTTCTTATGACTTGTGATTGTTGTTGTAATCTGGAATATTTGAATGCACACAGCCTCTAAACAAAAGAAAATCTGGTATTTTCATGGTGAATTTATTACAACTTACCTCACAACCTTCTACATGTACTTTAAGAATGGAAAAGTAATTGTCGTGCCTTTTTCTCCATGCTGCATTAGATCCAACACCTAAATCATAGCTTAGCTTGTGCCAGGAAAATTCAAAGTTATATTTATTTTATTGGTTTTCAACCATTACTTGGCCATAGTTGATACATCCCAATTTGTCAAGGCATCAAACAATATACCTTCAGATTTTACATTCATACTTAGTTATATGATATTGGGATATGATTTGTTCACTGATGTTATATATACTAATCATAGTTGTTCAAATTTGTGTCATTCTAGGCAAATACATTTGAGTAACATTCTACTGTATGGTATTGACACTCAGGTAGCCAACTCAATCATGCCTGCTGCAAATACAAAGGATTCACTATATCAAAGCTTGCCTCCTAATATAAAATTAGCTCTACGTTCTAAATTACCATCCTTTCATGTTGTAGAAGAGGTATGATTAACTGCTGATGCTTTCTATTATTACCACTTTTGTTAAAAAACCACAAAAAATAGATAAAAGGAAAGTTTAGAATAGACAAAAAGGCTTTAGGTTTATGTACACTTTGCCGCTAGCCCACAACAGACGAGGGAAAATAAAAAATATACCAACTATATATAGCTGTTAAACAATGATGCCAATCAACCTGATTGAAATAGTCACTCATCATACTCAGTCCTTATTTAACGCCCTTAATTTAATTTACCAATGATTCTTTCACCAAAGGACATGCCTTCATACTTGCCTAGATTGTTTAGTCACGGCATAACATGATAATATTTAAAATGCTGCGGAAAATGCTTAATTTTTTGAAGAATACTTTTTCTTCTACTTTCATCTTTCCACTTTCAACCAAAGATGAAAATCTTCTTAAGTTTTTTCCTTGTTCTTTTTTACTCTTTCCTCATGGTTGCCCGTTTGAGTCTTGCAGCAAAGTGTAGCCGATATAAAAAGTGAGATGGAGAAAACCTTACGTTGGTTGGTCCCCATGGCCACTAACACATCCAAGTAAGATATCTGGGTTGTTGTCAACTTGCTCCTAACTACCCATATGAAAAGCCTTCTTTAATCATCACTATATTTACAAGTTAACTCTAATCCTTTTTTGCCTTTTCTTTTCGTTGTTTTAAAATTGGTCCAGAGCACATCATAGATTTGGTTGGCTTGGGCAGTGGGCAAACACAGGGTAAGCAGCAAGTCTCTACTGCTATATTTGAGTTAGAAATCTCCACATTTTTCCCTTTTTGTATATTAATTCTTTTCTATTTAAATACTTCCGTGTTCTTAAAGGTATGAGGTAAACAGGAAGGGTGTTGTAATGTGGATTGAGACATTCCACCATGCAGATAAAGACAAAATGGACCATTATATTCTTGAACTTCTCTTATGGCTTCATTGCTTGGCCATCAGAAGTAAGACTGACTGTGATGCTATTGCTGGCTAAGTAAGATCTCCAATCAAAGGAAGCAATTGCCTGATTTCTCTTGATTTTAGGAATTGTAACTTATATTTACATATTTTAACTCCATATTTTAACTCAACACTCCCTGTGAAACTATAAAAAATAGACGTCTTTATTCTTGGTTTGGCTATAAGGACGTGAAAACCACATCACTTTTCTGTAAGGAAGAGTATCTCCGTTGAACTATCATTTGGTCGGTCATGTAAGGTTAAGGGTAATATTTATTGTTGATTTGTCAATAGTAGAACTCCGTTGGTAACTTCGGGTCAATCTTAAATAATCTATAATAATTTTCTGCCATAGCTAGCAAAAAGGTTTGTACTCTTTAACATAATAAATTGGTTGAGTCGGATAAAATATTGATTCTTAATTTAATTAATTTTATAATTAAATTTTGAGATCAAGTAATCTTTGAGCGCATTTATGATTCAAGTTCTATCATCACTTAGTTGTGATCTAAATTCGGGTACAAGTTTTGATCATGGTCAAATATAAGTTTAAGAAAACAATTTTAATTTTAAAAATACCGTAATTTTGTTGCTAAACAATGTTATAAATCAATTTCAAGGTGCTGCACTGCATATTCTATGCACATTTTTATATTTTTGTTCCTAATATTTTATTTTACTTTTAGTCCCTAAAACATTTTCTAAAAATCTTAAATTAAACTGTTCAAAACACTAACTAAATCATTTTAATTAACTGTTTAAAAGAACTATGTAAATCGGTTTTGCGATAAAAAAAAATATTAGAGACCAAAAGTTATAAATAATAAAAAAATAATTTTATTTATCATCATTATTGTCCCTGTCCCACTTAGGTCCCTATAGTTTGTGTATATGTATATATTAGCAATTTAGCATTGGCAGAGTCAATAAAGAAACCCGTAAGTGATCATTTCAGGTGGCCGAATTCTGGCAATAAAGAATAAGTCTTGACTATTAAGGCATTAACTAGAACCTTGACACTATACATCGAGTTTTAAAGCTAAAGAGAACTTATCAAGGATCCAAAATCTTATATAATGCAACCAAGGATCATAGAATTACAATTGAACAATTATACCAAACAAAAAGAGAACAAGATTCTAATATTTTCTTAATATATTTACAATTTAAGATCGTGTTGCAACTTACACGTAAACACAATCATATTACCTCCTTTTCAAGTTTCAAAACTGCCATGAAAGCTTCTTGGGGAACATCCACTTTACCAATAGACTTCATCCTTTTCTTTCCTTCAGCCTGGTTCGAAATAGACGATAATAGTATTATGAGCAATCCAACGTATAAACCAGAATTAAAACATCAATTGCGTATAAGTAATTTTACATCTCCAGCACGCATATTAATGAAGTAATAACTACTTTTCTTTGTTAACACAAGCTGAAGTTTTAACACATAGATATATGTATTTCATTGTACTCTATATACATAGCTAGACATCCATTTTGATAACCTTAATATAACAAAAACATTGCGAATTTATACTAGATCATACCTGTTTCTTAAGCAATTTCTTTTTTCTTGAAATATCCCCACCTAGAAGATCAAAGAGAAAAAATTGCAAAAGCAATCCAGGCAATCAGATCAGTACGAGGAAAAAATAAAGTGAAAGATGGATGTGTTGTACCAAATGTTCGTACTATTTTCTAAATATCTACATGAGAAGCAGGAAATTTCACTTATAATATGAAAAGCCATATGGTCAGGAAATCTTCTCAAAAAATGTGGGAAGAGGAACACGAAAAAACATGTTAAAAGATTTCATTTAAGAAGGAATAGCAACCCAAAATCTATTGAGGCATCCCGGTGGTAATAATGATTTAAATATTTTTAAGCAGGTTTATCCAAGACAAACCCTAAGGTTTGCCATTTCTCTCACCGTAGCATTTGGCTAGTACATCCTTCCTTATTGCAGATATCGCTTCACTGGCAATCACTTTTGATCCTATACATGCCTAGAATAAACAGAGCAAGCATATATGTTAATGTTATCATGGTTAGCTTAATGATTTTGAACAATTTTTTTTGAAAAATTAACATTAGAAGTGTACTCGATGCTTACTTGAATTGGTACTTTAAACATTTGTCGTGGTATGAGCTCCTTCAACTTCAGAGTCAAAGCCCTTCCCACAGAATACGCCTGAAAATAAAAGCTTCAGTTGATTTTCTGATAATTTGTAGACATCAAAAATAAAAAGTATAATCACAGGATATGCAGCCAAATTTAACTATAATGGTGTAGCCTATATATTATAATACTTGATGAAGCATAGCTTATGTAGACGGGAGTAGCAGTGAAACATAAACAGTCAACCGAGTAGACAATTTTTTAAATATTGAAAATAGTATCTTGTAATATTTCATACTTCAAGTTCTGCAATAAGTGAAGCACTTCAGGTGAGTGCAAGGGAAAGAATCAGTAAGATAGTAGTGTAGTGAAATAGGTGTTAACGCCGAGATGCGGGGGACTACGTGTAGGGCGAAGACTGTTTTACACGTCATGGATAAGAATATAGCAGTTTAAATAGTTAAATAAACCATTCAGGTTTGAATCAAAGCCGTACAATGAAAAAAAGGGAGAATTATAAAACAACCCCTCAAAATAACTGGTCAGCACAGAAAATTGGAGGGGCTGGCTCCTGTTCACAGTAACAGCCAAGATCGTCGTGAGTTGTTGTCTTTTCTGGTGCAAAAGCAGGCACAACATCCCTGAAGCCAAATCTTTCACAACAAGATTCCTGTAGCGGTTGGAGGCTACAACCCCATGATAGTGCCACTATCTCGAGCAATTAATAATTGACATCTTTTAACAACAGTAATAAAAGCTAGAGTAGACAATACAATATTGAAATTACTTGGGATTTATTTAGACGAAATTCTGCATGAGAACTTCTAGGAGAGAAAAGAAAAAAATGAAAAATATTTCTATACAAGTTAAAATTAGTTTATGCATAAACTAACTAATTAGAAGAAGCGCTCTCATATAACTTCTCCATGAGAATTTCTAGAACAGAATATATATATATATATATATATAACTCCGTAAGTTAAAATTAGTTCATGCATAAACTAATTTGAAGAAGCACTCTCATATAACTTCTCCAAAATTTTATTTTAACTTGTGCATAAACTAATTTTAACTTAAGGAGAAATCAAATTCATTATTTTTTCTTCATATTTCTATCTATTAGAAGTCCTTATGGAGAAGCTCGTCCAATGAGGCTTTCCCAGCAAATGGTAATTTCAAGCTGTATAGTCCAAAAATGTGTTTTTTATTAGTTTCTATTGACTAAAAACTTCTTCATTATACTAACTCTCTTTTATTATTCTCATTGAATAAAATAGGAATTACAGGTCTGACCAACTATTTCTGATTACTGAATTGGGTCACTTCTCCTCAGTTTAAATGCCTGCAAGAGTATAATTTAGTACTTGGAAAGTGAAAATTACAGAATTGTATTCTTCTTCAACGCCTGAGTACATGCCTTTAAACAATTACAATCAGAGTTAAAGAATTATTTACCAGACATTTTTTAGGAAAAATAGAAGATAATACATTCAATTACGGTTTAAAAATAGAAGATAAATACATTCAATTATGGTTTCTCCAAACCAGCATGATTCCTTAAGTTCTATTGACAGGTAAATTACATTTAGCCAGATACATATATTTATTTCCAACCCATGCATAGACCAAAACAGAGATAATTTGTAAGTTACCTTATCATTGTGCACAATTGTGGCCAATGGCTCCACACAGTCACCATTTATCCGTATGTCAAGTTTAATTAAATTACTTTCGACGTACCTGAAAATTAATTATCAGAAAGCATTAGAGCCTTAGGAGAATCTTTGGAAAGACAACCTTCTCATTCCATCCTTAATTGTTAATAATACGCAAGGATAACTTTAAAACTAATATATAAAAGTATTTTATGTGCTTTCATCCTCCTCTGGTGCAAAGTTAAGGGAATATAAAATAATATATAAATACTTAATAATGTGCAAGGATGACTTTACAATTATATATAAAATTATTATGTGCTTAAAAAATTAAACAAATAAAGCTCATCCTCTTCTGATCCAGACTTAAGGGTATATGAAATAATATATATTCTACAATTATGTGTCATGCTAAGACTGTGCATCATTTACAAGATGATAAATCACCAATTTTGATAAACTCCTAAATAAACACTTACAAGAAAAGAAAATAAAATGAGTTCAGGGATAAAATGAATTAAAATTCTCATAAAAAAGTTTGTTAGGATTGGATTGTTTTTGGAGACTATAAACAATTTCATACCCTTTTAGTAATTTTACTAAAACAATTATTACTTTAGAGAATCCAAAACAAATAGATATCTAAAAATCACTTTGCACCTAATCACATATTCAGAGTCTAGACATAAAATTTATTTTACATAATTGTTATAGAGTACATCTATATAGAAATAAGCTCTACAAAAATAAAATTGAACCACATACTAAGTTAAAATTAATTTTATGCACCTCAACCTTTTTAGAGCTCTCTCGTCTAACTTCTTCGTAGACAACTATTAACTTAAGAAGCCCATCATTCCTGCCTTAGAAATGTCTTAATGGTACGTTTTTACAATTGAAAAACTGCCATGTCTAGAAGCCAATCCAAAATGCAGCGATGTCTGCATTTCAGTTCCTGAACATTAGGTGGTATGTCTTATTTTATCAAAACTACCCTGATTACACTACAGGGTCAGGGATATTTACAGTAGTCAACATTATAGCCAACAGAACCTCGTGTGAATATTATCAATAAATTATGCTCTTGGAGACATTTACCCAACAAACGTGTACTCCATACTAGCATAACCCTTACTTCTAGACTTCAACTGATCAAAGAAATCACCAACCATCTACAAAATTGACATTAAAAACAATTCAGATACTTGAAAGCCAAAACTAAGCATGAGTTTTTAGGTCAATTGAAAAGAACTAAAGTAAGAGATTACCTCTGCTAATGGTAATTCATACACAATTGATGCCCTATTTTCAGCGATAAATTTCATTTCTTTAAACTGTCCTCTTCTTTCTTGTGCCAGTTCCATAAGTGGACCAATGTAGTCTTTTGGTGTAAGCATCTCAATCTGTACACAACTACATTAATTACAAATAAAGACAATAAACACACACACAATTTATGAATTAAAATGTTTTACTCTAACTGCTCCAATTCTTGAAAGGTGAACAATAAATAGAACAAAGTGCAAGAACTAACCTTAACAAATGGCTCCTCAATTGATTTTCTTTTTCCAGGCTCAGGAAGTAAAGATGGGTTTGAGCATTCAACCTTCAACGATTTTGTGATTCCGACAAAATGATGGTGTTAATATGACATTTAAAAAACAGCGTAAATTCAGTTTTAACAAATAATAGTTCACCCAAAAAACTATTACATAGAAAGAGAGCTTAGGAATGAGAAGAAATTACAGTATCACCATTTACACAGTTTACTCTGTACACAACACTTGGAGCAGTTGTTATCAAACTCAAATTGTATTCTCTCTCAAGTCTCTCCTGTAATGTAAAGTAAGACCAGGTTTCCATAGTTAATCAGACTGAAAATCATATTTCTGGGAATTATGTCATATATAAGAACATTCAAGCATTTCCTCTGAAAGCCAAAGAGTAGATGCTTCAACAAATGCAAACCTGGACAATTTCCATATGAAGAAGACCCAGAAACCCACATCTAAAGCCAAATCCCATGGCACTCGAGGTCTCGGGTTCAAACTGTAAACCAGAACAGAAAATGAAGTCTTTGAATATATCACTAACCCTACCAATGTCAGCTTGACTCTAAGAAAATTGGATATTTAAGAAAAAGAATTGTTTGTGCCAAACTTTGGATAAAATTGTATATTATAATCCACCAAATGTCAAGAAACAGCTGTGCATGAAGATCTCAATGGAGTAGTTTAAATAAACTTTATGGCTGGCAGACTCTTAATGCTTCTCTAACCAAAGAAAACTAATTCAAAAGTACAACTGAATAATTTAATAAACATCACTGTTTAAAGAAATATCAAATTGATAAAAATAAATTATTACTAAATCAAGAAAAACTATAATTGAATAAGCAAAAAGCAAATTATGATCCTTTGCCAAAAGTCTAGAAACAAAAGATAAACTATTTTCTAATATATCAGTATAACCTTTAGTGCAGCGTCATTGAGTTGTAGCTTCTCAAGTGCATCACGCAGATCAGGGAATCTGACAATAAATGATAATAAGGAAATCATTAATCATTCATTTCAGATACATTCAAGAGTAATAATAAAATTGTTTTGCTCAAGAAAGAAAGAAGAGAGTCAAGAAGAGAAAAATACTGGTCAGCATCAACAGGAAACAAGCCACAGAACACCATAGGAGTGGCTTCCTCATATCCAGGGAGTGAATTATCAGCCTTTCTGCCATAGTGAGTAATAGTGTCACCCACTCTAGCATCAGCTACTGTTCTTATTGATGCAGATAGATAGCCCACCTATTAAAGCACAACAAGATATCATCAGTCATAATGAATAAAAAATGTTTATTTTATCTTTCTTTAGAGAACAAAAATAACAATAATGAATTTACCATAGAGCGGAATTGTCATGCAAACTAAAAATATGCACATACAGATGCATAGTTACTCAGCAGAAACAATACACAACTGCCATGCGTTGTATCTTGTCATCTTTTTATGCCATTTTTAAGTCTTTTATGTCATTTCTCATAGAGAGTGTACATAAGATACGTTACAAAAGAAAGGACAGGAGAGAAACCAAAAATACCATAAGCAATATGAAATACATCAACCGGCTAATTAAACCATACAGAAGTACTATTTTACCTCACCAGCATAGAGTTCTTCAACTTGTAGTTGATTGGGAGACAAAACTCCAATTTCATCAGCAAAGTAATCCTGTAATTTAATAATCAGCTAAGTTCAGACTTCAGAGAACATTAGTAGTCACCACAATGACCGAGTTTTTACCAATGATAGATTAAAACTTGTTTGAATTTGTTTGCAGTCATAATTAAAGATTTGATAAATGTTGTTAGCAGGATATTAAGTGTACTGTTAGAAGTTGATAGAAGATTCCAGAGATCTCTTTGTAATCAATACTTCAGGGTTAGAATTCTCTATATATAGAGGTTGATGTAATGGTTCAAATCAATCAGTTGAATAAAATCCTTTCTCATTCATATAAGTCCTTTTTCAAGTTGGTATCTGAGCTTGTGATCTTAGGGGCTCTTCTTTACCATCTTAGCTACGGTTCTCTTTTTAGGGTTGCCTGACGTGCACGCGTTTCCTTTCATTATCAGGATTGCCTGAAGTGAACCCAACTTGTGGTTTTGTCAGTGTTATATTGGAAAACTGCTATGAGTTGTACCTAGGACTCTAGTTCTGACTTTTGATCTTTGCCCTTTCCTCTACTTATAGTATCAGAATCCTATCAATATAAAGGAGAACATAAGAGAGGATACATTAAGCCCTCTAAAATATATTATCTCTTTTATTTATCTTAAATACCAGCTTGAAGGGAAGTGTTGTTAGTAAGATATTAAGTGTGATGTTAGAAGATTCTAGAGATCTCTTTGTAATCAATACTTTAGAGTTAAAATTCTCTATATATAGAGGCTAATGTAATGTTTCAAATCAATCAATTGCATAAAATCTACCCTCATTCAACTTAATCATTTCCATTTTCAAGTATAAATGCTGAATAAAATTATGAACAGGCAACTATACTAACAGTTTGTCACCACCAAACTATATCTTTGAAGGCAAGAATAAGGGATCAAAAAATAGTAAACGTATTATACCTTTCCACTAGCCATGAAATAAACTCTATCACCTTTCTTTATAGACCCATCTACAACTCGAAAGTATACAATAACACCTCTATATGGATCGTAGTAGCTGCATTTAAAGAAATAATAAATATGAGTGCCTAAAGGATACATGCCACATGTAAAAGACTATTAGCTGAAACAAGATGCAAGGGGGGTTAACCGGCCATACATACTAAAGGAATTTTATCCATGTAAATACTTCACATCTTTACAGAAGCTATTGCATCCAAGGATGTCTTTGTAGTGAGTAATTGTATAACAACTAGATGCATAATATGAACTTGCATTAAGCATACAACAACAAAACTACATACAAAAAGAATTACATAAAGTATGTGATGAAACCTAGCATGTAAATTAGATCCTTGAACTTGCCAAAATTATTATTTTTAGATTGTAGGGACCTTACCAAAATTATTTCACGGTATCAATGTCATCCAAATCTTAAATGACAATCTATGTGAATCTATAGTATATGACATTTATCATCAAATGTATTAATCTGATAACATTTGAAAAGAATGAACAGTACCTGTCAAATATTAAAGCCCTCAATGGTCTTTTAGATGTATCTTCAGGTGGGGGAATTCTCGCAACAATCGCATTGAGAATATCAATTATACCTATTCCTTCCTACAGCAGAAAGTAACTTCATTACGTAGAAACATGTACATATTAATGTAAAATCATAAACCAGAGAAAACAACAGGAAATGAAAGAACAATAACAAACCTTTGCAGAGCAGAGAATCGCATTGCTACAATCTAGACCTACAATCTATACATGAAATCAATTCCAATCACGATTTTTCTTATCAATATCATAAAAATAATTCAAGAATTAATAAATAAGCAACAAGCAATGCTCATGCAAGAATGTCCTAGTTAACCCATTCTAAAAATGTATACCTCCAGCAGTGTAAACTGTAACCATTCTAATAGTAGTAATTAAACTAGGAATTATGAGACTTGAGAATGTGTAAGAATAGTATAGAGAGAGAGAAAAGAATCTGAGAAAAGAAAACTATTGTATTGTTAAAGAATACAGAGTAGCCCTATAAATAGAAAAATGTACAAAGTTATTGGATCTCTTATAGATCTAACTGAATAACAAACAAGCAAATAGAATATAGTTAACTGACTAACAGAATGATAGTTGGATTACTAAACAGAATGACAACTGGATTACAGGAGTGGATTCAGTGACTTTAATGTGGGAACTGCCTCAAGAAGTTTCACAATTTCATGAGTCGATTATAGAACATATTAATTGATTATTTTGTCTATCATAGACTTGTTAAAAGTCGTAGATGCACTTATAATTGATTATTGCAAGTGAATAATTGCTTATTTGGCCATTCAATCCATTAAATTGTGCAAGTTTATGGTGCAGTTCCTGTGTTAAAGTCACCAAATCTGCTCCCCTCGATCACTACCATAACAGCTGTCAAGGCTATACTCTAACAGAACTATAAGCTAATGATCAGTAAAGGTATGCTCCAATCAAAGAACAAATCAATTTTATAATGCCAAAAAGTTTGGTGGCATTCTCAAAATGCAATTTTGTGTACTTGGTTGTAAAGAAATTGCAAGAATCCCGGGGAACCCAATCTTCCATTGAGTTCGTTTGGGATTGAGTAGTTTTTCTAGCTTCTTGTGGTGTTCTACCCTTATGCTAATGGTTGCCCTCTATCTTAATCAAATAAAAAAGGAAAATTATAGCGTCAAAGTGTACAAACTTAATGAGAAGGATCCTAGACTATCTCCCTGTGAAACTGAAAAATTTAAACTAAGAATATGATGATATCAAGGGTCTCTGTAGGCAGACAAACCTCTTCAATCTCCTTGATAACTCGATCTGGTTCTGCACCTGGGAGATCTATTTTGTTCAAAACCTGTTACAGAATATCTAGTGTTACTAAATACGCATACATGCATCACATTTGGACATTTTATCTCATGATTTTTTATGACTTCAGAAAAGTGATGAAAAAAAAATACAAAAAACAATTCATTAATTTGAAAAGAGAAAATCCCATGCCACAAAATTACACAACTGTTTAGTAAGTGTAAATATGTGGTCTTTTTTCCGAAAAAAAAAATTTGGGTTTATTAATTGAAAAAGAGCATCAATAAAGGATAATGTGTATCTGAGTAAACTAAAAACAAAAATTAAATATAAGTTAAAAGTAGAATAACAGAAATAATGTACTTACAGGGATAATTTCTAGGTTGTTCTCCAAGGCCAAATAAACATTAGCTAGGGTTTGTGCTTCAACACCCTGTGATTTGAAAGCAATTTTTTGCAAAAAGCATAAACAAGAATTATTGAAAGAAGATCACTTTCACATGATAAAGGCAATAAAACCAGAGGGGGAAAGAACGGCATAAAAGCATAGAGATTCACCTGAGAAGCATCAACTACTAGAAGAGCACCCTCACATGCAGCAAGTGACCGGGAAACCTGGCCACAGTTGAATAGTCACAATGTATTATTGTATTCATTCTGAGGAGGGTTTAACGGCCACCAAAAAAGAAAGAAAAGAAGATAATGTTCATTTCTAAGACTTAAACTCAATTGAGTGGGAAGTGTCATTTAGAAAGACCAAATGGAAATTCTAAAATGTGATTTATACATCGCGTTTTATTTTAGATTATAATGCAGATTTTGTTTTCATTGTTAGCTAAAAAAAGGATGTGGCTTCTTAAAAGGTTATAGATTAATGAGAAAGAGAGAGAGGTGGGGCGGGGATCAATTAGAATGCCACCCAAATTTGATAGCCGACCTCTGTTTTCTGTTTCTTGTATGAAAAAGAAACATATTTTCAAAAGCTCGTCATTTATGCCTACAAAAATTCTTGAAACTACTTCTTGATGGACGGAGTTAACAAGACAGACAAGTCGCGCTTAAGTTTCTCTGTTCAATGTTCATATAGGTGTTACGAGTCATTGTAGTCCCTAAATTTGAAGCAAAAAGAAATGAAATGGGACAAGACTGGTGCCAAATAATACAATATAAAGAAGCATATAACAGTTAGGCCGTTAGAATGTACGTATAACCAACTACATCACATACCTCATACGAGAAGTCGACATGACCTGGTGTATCGATTAGATTCAAGCAATAAGGTTCATTTTCAAACACATAACGCATTCGAGCTGCCTGCCATGATAAAAATCAGCCAAATGCCTTCTCAAATATCTTAACATCGAAAAACAACTTGAAAGTCACATTTCCCAATCTCTCATACAAGATTAAGCTAATATAACACGGGATTAGGAAATGGTGGAACCTGGAGCTTAATAGTGATGCCTCTTTCTCTCTCCAAGTCCATGTTATCGAGAAACTGATCCTTCATTTCTCGCTGGTGCACCGTTCCAGTAACCTGAAGCAACTTATCCGCCAACGTCGATTTCCCGTGGTCAATATGCGCAATGATGCTGAAGTTTCTTATATTACGTACCGGCACCTGAAACCAATCCAATTCAAACATGTTTACTGCTACGAACAACGGGCAATTTGGCGAAAATACGAGAAAAAAAAAAAGTAACAAACGGCGATACCTTAGAGAGACGATGCTCGCCGGCTTTGGCGGCAGATTCGACGTCGGTGCTGGCGACCTGGCACACGACGCCGCGGCGAAACGTGGAAGCATTTGGAAAGGCGGAACTAAAGCAGCGTTTGGATGAGTGGAATCTGGTAGTGGTTCTTGTTGTTCTGCTTCGTGGAGCATGGAAGAAGGCGCGTTGGTGGTGATGTGGTTGTTGCAGTTGAGTTTTAACGGATAAGAATAGAGAAGCGCCACAAATTTCTGCGGCCATTGGAAGTGTGACTCTACTGCACCGTTGCCAATGGAACACGAGCCTTCAACTTAACTGTTGTGAAGGATCGGATTGGGCTGGATCCGTTTGAGTGTGTTTCTTCCTGCACCCCCATGACTTTTTTCCTGCACCTCCGTAAGTGTGTAAAAGATGAAAATATCTTTAGTGTCTACCATCTTCTTCTGTGCTGTAGCCATTAGTCCTTCCTAATCTCCTTCCGCCAACGTTGCCTATCCCAAACGCTTCTCCACTTAGAAGAGGTAAATGTTATGCTGAAACTCTTTTATTTTTAATAAAGAGTTTGTAATCCAAGTATTTCTTTAAAATTCACAGTTTAGAAGTCTTTTTATATAAAAATATAATTTTCAAATTGTAAAATTATTACACAGTTTGAACGGTTTTTTAGGAAAAAATGGCTGAAAGCTTTTTCCATAAAATAATGACTTTATATTATTTAATTAAAAGTCAAAAATGACTTGCGTAATTCAAAGGTTTGTGTTATATAATTAAAATGAGTGAAATGCAGATTTTTTTTCTTTTTAAAATGATTTCGAAATTATATAATTCAGAATTCAAAAGTATTTTATGGATTATACAATCCTATGAGAGTGCAAAGTAAAGTATGCGGGTGCAACAAGAAATCCCTACATTTGATCGAGAATGTTAATATGTGGAGTGCTTCTTCGTGTAACTCCATATTATGCACCTCTGTACTTTTTGAAATTCCAAGTTTGACCCTGTAAAAAAGACAGAAATGCTCATATAATGAAATAGGACATTCGGCTCAGGCCTTGATTTGGTTTCTGGATTGTATAATTTGAAAGTGATAACAAAATTATTTGATTTACGGATTATAGAATCCGATAAAGGATATACTTTCTAGATTATAAAATCTGTAAATTAAATAAAAGTTGATATGGCTTTCGGATCATAAATTTTTATAATGACTTTTGGATAGAAATGTGTATCTTCAATCCGAAAGTTTTTAATAAAATGAGGAGTGCTTCTTCCTACACCTCCAAGTGTTTTTCGAGCATCTCTAAAATTTAATAAGTTTCCAACTTTGCCCTTCAGTAAATTACTATGTTATCTTTGATTTTCAAAATTGATAAAACAGTAAATGGAGGTGGGAGACCAGAGGTTTGATGATGGTGGTGGCGCAAGATTGTGGGTGGTAGAGTGGGTAGGAAGTTTGCATCGTCGGCGGCGGCGGAGGAGTGAAACGGCAGCGGCGCAACGGAATAACAGTGGCGGAACGTCGTTCGAGGTAAGTGGGATGGGTTGGGATAACAGTAGGTTCGAATGTGATCTTGTACCCTTTATCACATAATTGACTGATACTTAGCAAGCTGTGCTTTAATCCTTTCACTAAGAGTACATCTTTGATGATAACTTTGCCATTTCCTCCTATCTCACCAACTCCAAGTA
>Ga0209489_100411_pt1 | contig 78039 bp, 38 predicted proteins | sample SiratrowhiteBW_FD_187527 | JGI IMG/M metagenome (GOLD analysis project Ga0209489, IMG submission 187527) | Root nodule microbial communities of legume samples collected from California, USA - Siratro white BW (SPAdes) (version 2) | ecosystem: Host-associated > Plants > Roots > Nodule | place...
TTTTAAAAAAGCAAAAAAAAAAAAAAGCTAGTTTAAAATTCAGTTATTCGGTAACCAAATTCCAGCAGGTCTTACCCATGCTATTTAAATAATTATTTAACTAAAAAACCCACTAGTGCTATTTGTAAAAAGTTTCTGTCATTAGATAATGAGGTAAGAATAATTCATCTTTGACGTTCCAATCTCTAAAATTAATTACACTCTACAAGGCAATTTCCGAATCCACATGCAAACGCTATAAATGACAGTCGACATTTAGTTCCAAAATGTACTCCTATTTACCAATAAACATGAATATTTTGACGCTCACAGAATCAATAGCGAAAAGCTACATGACAGCTCATACATATATTTTTTAAAAATGAACTATAGTATCTATTCCCGCATTATAACAGAAACGTGTTAGTCTCCCAATGAAATATTACAAGACTGAAGTTTACAGCTGCCATAAAATCGGGAAAAAAAATAAACCGTAGTATTGAAATCAGTTGTCACAAAATCCAGAATTGTCTTAACTAGCCAAATAATGATGATTTTTATATGTTATTATGGTCACTTGTAAGGGCACTTCTCCAAGTCACACTGTATATACTCCCCACTTTTTTTTTTTTTCTGTAAATGGGAATAAGTCTACAACATGCCAAAAAATGGATTAAAGACTCTCATTCAGATGCCAGACGCTTCACCTTCTCTCGCAGGAACTGCAGTATATGCTCACGCTTCCAATTATCAATCCTGTAACAGACAAAACATAAAATACAATAAAAAAAAACAACCTAAAACTCATTTTCATTCAAATGAGAAAAAAATATATATTATAACTCCTAGAGAGTACACATTCATTTTGAATCACATTCAAGAAAGATTTCAAATTCATTGTGGTTATAATTGTTTATGCTGTAGTTTCATTGGAATCCACACAGCCATCAACAAAAAGTTAAATAAATTATTTCTTTTGGTAGACAATTCAAATAGTAATTTACTAGATTCTTTCATCTAAATGGAGAAATCAATTCCTTTACAAGTTACAACTATGGTATACGCACCTCCACAACCTTAGTGTTACTTATCAAGTGCATAATGAGTATTGTCTAACCTAGACCTAGAAAACCTTGTAAACAAATGTTGCAAATGCAATGATTATTTTTAGTCAACTTAAATTAAAGCATCAGTAAAAATTCTACAATGTTAATCAAAGTTATGTACTTTCGTGTTTCTGATAGAAATACTATCGCCAGAGGTATTGGAGGTCCAAAAAAACACAGGAAACATTATAGAGGAAAACATTAAAGAATGATTAAGAAATCAATGGTTTTTTTCATAGACAAAATTCACAATACAACATTATAACATTATTTAGTCTATGCAGCTGACTTGTTAGAGGAAAAAATATTGGTTGTTGTATAATCGTTTGAATAACAACCACTACGGATTTTAAAAGAAAATCAACAATGTAGTCATGGCCCTATAATCAATTGGAAAATAAAACCAAATGATGATGAACTTTGTTAACAAGATGCTAGCAAGGTACTAATATACAGATAATAAATGAAGTCTCACCTGATTGTTTCCTTCTGTTGACCCTCATCATCCAGCATGGTTAGCTTTGGTGGAGAGTTAAAAACATATTGAACTTTTACTGATGGAAATTGATCCTTTTCCTCTTCAATAAAGCTAACAACTTCAGGGTAGAAAACAAGTTTCCTCATGCAGACCTCCAGTAAAGCTCCAGTGTACGTAATCTAAAAGTTTAAAGAATTAATGACAATATCTTCCTTTTACCATTTTGTTGTGTGTGTTGGGGAGGGGGGAAGATGGTGCAGAATGTTGAAACCACAAAATAATTGGAGTTACTTCAAAGACACTCTCCTGACCATTTCTTAATTATCTGTAAAACTTATCAACTACAAGTGAAAACAAAAATCATTCGGTTAAAACCCATTTCTTAATTATCTATTTGTTTCTTATGTTCAAACATTCGGTTAAAAATCATTTTTCTATTTTCAGTACTTCCCATAAAAACATTTAGAGCCAGTAAATAAAAGGTGACTTCATTGTAAACCAATAAAGATAAGAATGAAGAGAGGAAACTTTTTCATTCACACCAAACAGATCTAACTCTTTTTTTTTCATTTTCACTCAAAAGACACACGTTTTCTTCAGAAGATTGATTTAGTAATGGTAAGCTGCATATTTATACAATTTGCAACCAGATTAGAGTAGGTCTAAACCGTCACGATTCATACCTTGGTAGTGGCATCATCGGAGTCTTCCGTGCAACACTTGAGGCAATCTGATACCAACTCTGCAAGCGAATTTCAAGCTTAGTACTATTCTTGTGGTAACTGTCACAGAACCCTAACTAACCTATCTGCGATTCTAATCGCGCTTCTCGAGCGACATAATAACAGTCAAATCGGAATATATAAAACAAAACAAAATCAAATTTGAGGAATAAATGATTGATTGAGAGAGAGATCGGAAATGCATTGACCTTTGTCTTTGACGTACTCCGAGAGAGTGTTACAATCAGAGCACAAGGCGAGTCCAGTGAAACCAAGATTCTCGCATTCTCTCGAACTGAGTTGCTCCGATGACGCACGTAAACTCAAAGCCAACACCACCACCGCAATGAGGGCAACACCATAGCCACCCATCAAACCCTTCTTCATCTCTTCCAATCGAACCAGTGACAGTGAGGAAGGTGAAAAGGCTTGTTTCGGTTACTTCACTCGTTCTATATGGGCTCCAGCCCATACCAAATCAAGAAAGCTCATGCTATTTACACCCCTTTTTTTCTCTTTTAAAGTTTTATTATCATAAATATTTATATAGATATATGTATTGAAAATTCTTATACTCTATGTTATACTTCGCTTGCTTTAACCCATTCTCCTTTATTTTCTCTCTTTTGCCAATGAAGGTATAACAATTTTACCTATTAAACTATAGTATTCAATTTTATTCTTCAAGATGATATATTGAATTGGGTTCGAGATATTTCAATAAAGAAACAACTATCGTTATTATTTTTAAGGTGAAACACAGAAACATAATATACCTTAACTTGGACAAAAAAAATTAAGTGAACTAATTGTCAACAACAATGAAATACCTTAATTGTATATGACTAAGAAAGACTTTGCTTAGATAAATGCAATGCAACTAGTTTTGGAGGTCTTTTAATTTATTATGTTTTTTTAGTATCAATGAGAATAAGAATATGAAGGCTAAATGCAATTTGATAATTCATCAAAAAGAAAAAAAATATGACTTAGTGATGGATCTATGAGATGATATTTAAGTTCCTCTACAATTATAATAATTCTAATGATTGTTATGTAACTGTTTATCTAGTTAGAATTCAATATCTTCATAGATTAGTCCCTAATCTTATATTGCTTACAAAATATTTGAAATTCTTCCAAACTTCAATATATTCAACATGCTTAGCACATTTTGAAATACATATACAAGTTATTATGAAGGATATATTTATCATTGTAAGATGAGGTCATTAAACTAGGCTTATTAATCATGACAAGTTTTTTAAGATACCTTGTAAAGCTATCTCTTAAATGGTGTGGTGATGAATAAAGTTTTCCAATAGTGACAATGTTGACAATGTATGTTACATAAACAACTTAAAAGAACTTTCAATGTTGACATCCACTATATAATTTGTATTGTGAATATATCAATTATAATGTTATGTAAACTGTACTAGTTTTGAAAAATAATGAAATTTAATTATGATGATAAAGTGTTTCCTAAATTACAATCATATGAAAAATAATGAAATTTAATTATGGTGACAAAGTGTTTCTTAAATTACAATCCTATCAACAATATTTTATAATTTTGAGAAAGAATCAAACGTTGAGTTTGAGGTGTTTTGATCCTTTATTTATATAAACATAATGTTAGATTATAAGTTAGTATTACCTATTTTATATGTCTCAAGTGAAATTATGCAGAGAAGATTATTCTACTCCTTATTTACCACTTCCTATTACTAATTATAATATAATTATGGTTACACAAGTTCTTAAAATTCTAAATTCTCAAACTTTGAGGGTCAATACTCAATGTAGCATCTGGTTTTAAAAAGGTTAAGATGAGACTCAAACCACTTGAAAAGATCATGATATATTATAACAAGCATAGTATGACCTTGATTTTGAGGAGGCAAATGAAAATAATTAAAGAATGATATATTGTTGAACATCCATGATGTGGACTAGGCACAAATATAAGAATTCTTTTAAGAAGAGAGAAAAAAAATGAAAGAATGATACTGTTTTTCTCTTTCCTATCTTTGACTGGATATATTGATATGAGTGGTACTCTGTTTTTTAATTAGGTATGACAATGGAATGGCTATGCACATATATATGCTATATCGTTGTCCTTATATTAAATTATTAAAACACCTTTAATTTATATATAACCTAAGAAATTTATTTTTATTGTTCTCTTTGGTCTTTTGTTTCGCTTAATTTGAATAACGTTTTTTTTACTACACAAATTTTCATCTTTTTTTGTCAATAGTTCAACTCATCTAATATCTATCAAGTTTCTTTTAATATTTAAGTATTTTCTCTCACATCATAACCTCAATTACACTTTTCTTCTCAATTACACTTTTCTTTTTCTTCCTACATTTTTATTCAAATCATGTATTGCTTTTCAAAAAACGTAAAACTTAATTTTATCAAAACAAATTGTTTATACACATTTGATCATTTATATTTTATTGTAATATTTTTATTTGTTATTTATTTTTCACCAAGTGAAAATGTTTGATTATTAATTGAGTGTTCAATCATGTAAGTTTTTAATTTATTATATAACCTAAAAGCATATCTTTTCTTTTCTCTTTGGTACTTAATTTCATTTTATTTGAAGAACTTTGCTTTGTTACATAATATTTCATTTTATCTCTCAAAAATTTAGATCATTTTATTTACAAAGTTCATTCAAATCTTTAAGTTATTCTCTCTTTCAACGTTTGCAAGAAATAATAAATGTCCTGATTGTCATGAGATTTCAATTGCTATAATTGTTTACCTTAATTACTTTACATTTATACGTAATTGCTAATTGATATTCTATTTTAAAATTTATCCAATTATAATTTATTTCTTAAAGTTTGATATTAAAGAAAGAAAATATATATCCTTTAAATATTGAATTTTTTTATAATATCATACTTTAATAATTTTTCATTTCATAAAATAATTATTTGATTAATATTTGAAATCATGTAAATATACGTACAATATATCATAAATAAACATGAAAGACAAATTTAATATTTGCAAAAAATAATTTGTTTATCTCAAAAATAATATTAGAAATAGTCAATTTCACATCCAATCGCAATTTTTTGGCATATATATGAGTAAAATGTTGAAACATGTGTATATGAAATAGAATTAATCACTCATACAATTTACTTTTGATACATTTCAAAGCAAAACACTATTTTTATACTCACAGACAAGAGGTCATCTTGAAACAAAAATCAATGGTTAAATGATTAGAAAAGGAGGACTCTAATACTAGATATTTCCTATCAACAATTTTATGGAGAAGATCAATAAATGAAATTAAAGAAATTAATATCACGTGGCAATGAGGGAGGACCACAAAACACTCAAAAATGTAGTCAAAGAGTTATTTAAAGAGAAATTAGGGGGTGATGGTTTTAGGAGTTAGATTTGGAAAGGAGAATTTCCATCCATAACCATGGAAGACAATAAGATACTAATTGAACCTAAACCCTAAACCTATTACAGACCTAGATGATTTTAACGACTTCGCTCTTATCAAGAACTTTTGGAAGGTTTTAAAAAAAGACATAATTAGAGTTGTAGTTAACTTTCAAAAGGATGGTTACATATCATAAGGTTGCAATGGATCATTTATAGCTCTAACACCTAAAATTGGTATACTTAAATGATTATAGAACTATATCACTAGTAGGCTGCATGTATAAAATCATTGTTAAGATATTGTGCTAAAGAAAGTCTTCTAAGTGTAAATGATGTTATCCAGTTAACTTTTTTTAAAAGATAGAGGTCTATTGGATAGTGTACTAGTGGTCAATGAGGTAGTGGAGGAAATGAGGTACAAAAGAGAATAATGAGTGATAATTAAAGTGGATTATAAAATAAAACATACATTTTAGTGAGCTAGGACTTCCTCTATTAAATGTTGGATAGGTTGGGGTTTAAAAATTTATGGATTGGAAAGATCAGGGGATGAATGGAGTCATTTACTATAAAAGTGTTCGTAAATGAGATTCTAACAAAAGAGTTTAAATCACCAAAACAACTTCGATAAAGTTATCCCATGACACCTTTTTTATTTTTAGTAGTCAATTTGCGGGACCGTTAGGTAAGACACAAAGAAAAACTACCTAAAGGTGTCATGGTAGGAAGAGAGGATATGATGTTACCAATGACACATTATTGATGTGCAAACTAACAATGTTGCAAAATATTATGATTGGAAAAGGCATTTTTAGATGCTTCGAGTTTGCGTCCGGTTTGAGAGTCAACTTTAAAAAGAGCAATGCATTGGGTGTTAGACAAGAGCAATTGAGAAGGTTTGCCAAGATAAAAAATAATTTTTCTAGATGAAGAGGGAAGGTCTTATCCTTTGCTGGTAGACTGTACCTGATTAAGTTAGTGTTAACATTTTTTCATTCAATTAAAATTCTAATTTCAAATAATTTTTTATTATAAAATTTTAAGAATTCTATTAAATATGATCAAATTAAATGATAATATAAAAAAATTAAAAAATTATTTTATAATACATAATATAAATACATTTTATTTATAAATTTAGTAATTTATTTTTAAATAATATAGATTAATAATTTTGTATATTAAAAATCATAACATTATTTTAGTTTATTTTAAATAATAAAGAAATATATATTAAATTTATTAATGAATTAAATAATTATTTTTCAATATAATATAATATAATAAGAGTTTAAAAATTTATTTTGTATTTGTATTGTTTAAATTAAAATCCTTAAATCAAATAATTTTATTAATTATAAATTTTAAAATATTTGTATTTATTGAAGAAAAAATAAATACTTCAAATAATTAAAAATATCTATATTCAAAATTTAATTAAAACTAAAATAATTTTAAGAATAAATAACCATTATTTAAAACAATGTTCTTGTAAAAAATTAAATAAAATAATATTATTTCTAATATAATATTTTTAAAAAGTTAAATAATTAAAATATTAAAATATCTATATTATAAAGTTTTAGTTTAATCGAAAATATTTTAGAAAAATTAGAAACTTAAAAATTAATAAAATTATATTTAAAAAATGAAAAAGATTAAAAAAAATGGATTGAAGAACGAACGACTTGTCTCTGATAAAATGTTATAAAATTGATAAAGTAAAGCGAAATTGGATTTCACATAACGGTTTTCCCACATCTGAGCATTACATTGTATATTTAAGTGAATAAAATAAGAATAGGTTATTTAAATAAAAGTTAAAAACAGTATATTAAAAATTGAAAAAAGTCTAGTTCCTCAACTGAAATCACAAAATATAAGAACATATATTCAAGAATCAGGTACAACTTCACAACTTGTGTGCTTTTCCTAAATGAAAAATAAAGTGGTGTGTATAGCAAAAACAGAGTGTAAATAAGAGAACAAAATTTTGCAATTCTCACTTTGTTTTATTCACACAAAATTCACTTTGTTTTTCTTTCACTTTTTTCTAGAAAAGATACACAGCTGGATTTATAAATTGGAAGTAAGAGAGTATGCTGTGAAAAATAAATTCCAAGACATGTTTTCTGAAAGTAAATTTCGGAAGTGTGATAATTTTAAATAATTTTATAATTTGTATTAAATATTACATATCAAATTGCATATTTAAAAAAATTAAATAAAACCCGTCCGTTAATTAATTGCTTACTAAGGCACTATGCTGATATTTTATTTGTGGGACGTTTGATCATAACTTCGAAGTTCATTGCAACTTGTTACATCATAATCATTAACGTTGGCCGGTAGGGGAAAGAACCAGTTGCTCACTCCCATTATTTACGTATGTCGCATAACTGCTCTACAAGAAAATTCGTTATTAATCTTTAATTTTCTTGAATGGAACAAAACTATATGGTTGTAATTCAAGGAACTATAAAGAAATTTTCATTTTCCAGAAAGGCGTTTCGATAAGAAAAACAAAAAGCCACCAGAATCCCCCCACTGAAATTTTCCAAAGGAGATACACAAGAAAGAAAAATCCTATTGCATTCAAAATATACATATACATATCTGTCCTTTACGCATGTTACATAATAAAGAAAAAAAAAAAAAAGTGGCAATATTGCACAGATAAATAAAATCACGATCTTTAGGGTGCCAAAAAAATTAGCTTTCGAGGGTTGGTGCCGAGGGCGAAGAGACCTCAACGTTCTCGCCATTAGAAGTATTTGATTTTATAAACGATCGAGCAACATCTAACATGACCTCAACTTCTTTCTTGTACTACATTGTTAAACAACAATAATTTTATTAATTAAAAGCGGCTAATACCTGCAGCTTGGAACTATTATATATGAAAAACTGTATCAACAAAACATCTACCAACCTCATTGACTGCCCCTGACTTTATTTTGGATTGCATAACACACCATTTCTTGAAATGTGCACCTGCAAGAAAGAAGGAAATGACTCGGGTTTTATTTTTTCACTTTGATATTTCCGTAATCATTTTCGTATTGGCTTCCCTTTAAGTCCTGGAATGGAATTTTAGCTTGTGCCTGATTCTAACATGCTAATCACAGAATTTGTTATCAATCCCAAGATCGCTCTAGTGAGTAGTAGGATGGCCAATATATTATTGTATAGACTAAATGCAAGTTAAACAATTTACGTTACCCAAATATATAGATGCTAAAAAAAAGTCAGTCTTAAATTAAACACACATTAACAGGAAAAGTCAAGTGGATGATTCTGTGACTCCGCAGGATGTGAAGGATCATTAATAAAGCCAATAAAAATCAGAACAGAACAGAACGGAAAGGTTGAACAGGTACAGCAGAGTAGGACTTCTATAAAACACGCTCACCAACAGAAAAGAAAAAAAAACTGAGTAGCAGTGGAAGTACAGATATTCCTCTATTCAGAAGACTTTCAAGAAAACTCAGTAGAGGACTTGAAGAAAAATAAACAGACAGAATATGTGGGTAAATTAGAGAAATGGGTGTGCCTGGAAATGCTGGCTCTGCGTGAATAAAGCTTAGCTGAGAAAATGGTTTCAAACCAATCAGGGTGTTCTCACGAAAGAGAAGGGGAAAAATCATGGAAATAACCCAAAAGAACAAATAAAATATAGTCAGCAATTTTTTGTGCTTGGTGATTAGCAGAAAACTGCATCATCAATGACACACTTAAATTGGGAATAGGATGTAAAAGCGGGACAATATTCAGGAGTTTCAACCAAAACTTACCCACTTTTATGTCCAGTGTACATGAGCTTTCATTAATTGTCTCCAAGCTCCATTTACAGTGTACCTAGTGGACCAAGAACATAAACTATCTTTTATCAGAAAAATATAATATAATATTACAAACAATAAGCTGGGAGACAAACATATCACAGATTCATGAAGGGACTATTATTGGTATGTTACTATTCTTTTTCAATATTTCATACCTTATTTACTAACTTTAGTCCTTCCAATTATCAGAGTTTAGCATCTAGGATTTTAAAACAGGTATTTTTGAAGGTTAGAACTCGTTCTTTCACCCTTTTGATAGGAAAGTCACAAATGGACATCTGATGATAACAGGTGTTTTTACATCAATATTTAAAAGTAGGTTGCAGCTTCACACTATTCTAAATGTGCTAAGCATCTATATGTGAAATACCAATGTGTCTTCAGAGTGTAAGTTAATGGATTAATTCTAGTATTACATTCAAATATATGTAGAATTTCATGGCTGAATTCAATGTTAGTCAAAATCACTTTTGCAATATGGATTATATTAAATGAATTATTAATAAAGAACTTAAAAAGTATGTGTCTGGCCCTTTCTTGTTCCTTCCTCCGTCATACCATCAAGTTTAAAGATTAAATTTACAACAATCAGTAGAATATGGTTTACGAGCAATGCAGACTCTTAAATGACAGAGCATCATACTCTTCCATTCAGGCAATAGGGAATTTTCCTGACTGCACATATCATATGTGAATCAGCCTCCATTATACTAATGAATAATAAAAACACATTTAGAAATGGAATGATTCAAATCTGATCATACATAGGAACAAAAATAAATTGAAAGAAGCAAGTACAGAAAACAGATGAGTATCCAGATAAGATATCCGAAGTATTCCCTACCTCAAAATAGGATCCAAATGGAACATCATGTGCCTGCTGCACGGTCTCAAACACCTAAAAGAAGTCACAAAATCATCCCGTTAGTTACTCTGAACACACCAAAGAAAAATTTTGTTTCTTCTTTTGGAACAGAGGTTGGTAGAAAAAGGAAAGGGGATGAGTTGCAAAAGCAAAGGAAGTTAACTAGACCACAAAAAAAGCTACCAACATTAAAACATAATCATTTATCATTATATTCTCCTTTGATATTTCATAATATGTAGTGAATAAACGCATCAGTCTAACCAGGTTTTTCTTGTCTGGTGATAGAACATGATGTTGCCACTCTGTCATGGCTGTATCTGGAGGGCACATAGGGCTGTTACAAAGTGATCTGAAGGTTATCTCTCGGACTTGACCATCATACTCATCTGCTGTATGCCACTGACCCATCTGTAAATATCATAACCATTGAGCCAACCAACATCTTAAGACCCAAAGTCACTTGGCTATCAAACATGTCAAAATACATGCAAAACAAACAAATATAAAGTTGTGCTTTCTTTATTTTCAATAAAAGAAAAATCTACAAAGGAAAAAGGAGAGAAGGGTCCTATAAGGGTGAGAATGCATCAACTCCAATATTCATATGCAAATGATTGATAGAGTAACCAACAGTATGAGAACTCCTAGAAGTGAGACTACCATTTATGAATGATATATTTTAATTCAGGAATGAAGGAAAGAGTTAAATCTAAAACTGAGCTTTTGAGACAAACATTGACATCAAAGGATTTTCTTTTTAGTATATGAGTAGACAGAGTATATGCATTTCAATTTTAGGGAGAAAGCTATCTCTTGTAATTGGAGAGCCCAAAACATTATAAACCACATTACAGGACATTATAACTTCAAATTTTCTATATGTTCAAGGAATCACAATAGCAATTGATAGCTTTCATAAGGAATCACAATAGCAATTGAAGAAAATTTACCACAAGATTAGTGTCCTTTCGTACTGAACGATATTTGCTAGTAAAATTTGAACCATCATTTAACAATAAGTTAAAAAACTGCTCAGCTGTGCAGGGAAAAACTTCCTGTAGAAGAATCACTAGTTATATATAAATAATTAAGCTGATAGTTAAACTCATGAAGATAAAAGATGAAAACAATGCCTACATTGTATATACCAACTAAAGCCTCTTCTTTGATAAAATGTGGAAGTTGTCCAGATTTTGACATGCTTTCTACAGGAGGCTTATCCAGCAGCTTATTTCCTCTTACAGAACTGCTATGTGCACGCTGCTCTGACTCCGCATTTTCCTATATAATGATAAATAAGAACACTTAATTGCTTGAACCTGTCCTCTATTCATACAAAAATTTTGAGGATAAAAAAAATAATATAAAATTGAAAGGAAAAAGAAAAATCTTCACATCGACCTCTATTTGCACATTAGGACTAAACACAGTTCATCATGGGTAAGATCTCATCCGGAGACATCTCCCTTGGGTTTATCAAATCAAATGATCAATTGGAAAATGTCCTCAACAAAAACCCCATTGAGAGTTCCTTGAATTAGTTATATAGATAGCAAGAATTCAAACTTGAGGGGTTGTTGGACATTAAACTTTATAAATAGTAATATTACGCGATATGCGCAACATGTAATTATGTCAATTAGGATAACCTTTATTCACTATATTTATGACTCAATTATAAATAAGAGCCTTTTCGGCATAGATAAGGAACATGCAATTCATCAAGTGTCCCTCCCTTATTTTTTCTATCTCAGCACTTGTATCGGTTTCATAATATGTTTCCAAAATAAAAGGCAAAAAGATTTTATTTCAGAGGGAATCGTAAACAATTACGGTTTAGGGAAAAAGCAACAGCATAGATTGTCATCAAAAATATATTGAAACTCTGGTTTCTCCCTCAAATGAGCACCCATCATTTTAGAGTAGTCAAACTCCTATGTTTGAATCTCTTCAAAGATTTTTACAATAAGAAGCAACTTATTCAAAGCCAACAAAACTAAGTTGATTAGGTAAGAGCTGTAACCTTCTTCTCAGCTTCCAACATTTCATGGAAATTCTTTGCTGCACGCTGGAGATTTCTGAAAGCATGATTCCTGTTCCAAAAGGATGCGAACATATATCTGACTCTACCTGAAATAATAAACAAGAAAAATGCCGACCTAATCAAATTATCTAACAAAGGCCATCTGTAATATGCAGTACTCACTTTTATTCACCAAAGAAAACCATCAACAGTAATTTTTTAAAAGAAATACCAGTAAAAATCAGAATAACATTACAAACAGTATCCAGCAATATAGTAATATGTCTGTCTATGAAAAAATGAAACTCAGTCAACAATAAAGGAAAATCCCCCAGCAACAAATGATATTGTTGTGATACATATAGAGAATGCGTAGAACCATAGTACCAAGTGGATGCAATCCCTTGAGCTTAATTGGATTGATTTATTTGTTAAAAATACGGACAAACTAAGCTTAATTGGATCGATTTATTTATGAAAAATCAGGACAAGCATTGAATTGAATCACAAATTAGAAATAAAACAAATTACTAACCATCAGGGCTTCCCAAAGGAGGGACGCCATGTCCACCAGCACCCATGCGAAGTATAATTGTTATAGCAGGATTAATAAATGCATGTTGACTCCTTCGAATCTTAAGAAGAAGTAGAATAGTTACACCAGATGAAAGTTTTAATTTGACTGAAATATTTAGTGAGGAGAGAAAAAGAATTAGAGATCATACCTCATCTATATCTTCAAATGGAATAAGCACCTGTCAAATATTTCAAAGAAATTAGTATTAGAACCAAAATTAGAAAAGCACAGTAAAAATACAAAGAAACAAAGAAAAAACAAAAAGTCACAACAAATAACAGATTGGCAGTGTCGATAAGTAAGAAAGGGATTTTTTCCAATAGTAGTATATATTAATAATACAGTTTCATAAAAAGTAAAGGTCCAGGCAAAGCCATATGACTATTAATGCAATTGTTTCTCCAGAAGAGAAACTTCACATGAAATCTAAACTACTCTTCAACTCAAATTTTTTTAATGACATCATGAAACATTATCAGAAAATCATAAAACTAAACCACCCAACATGAGTGATGTATCAACAACCTCCAACAAGAAGCAATGTAGTGTGCTAGTAGTGTTCACAACTCAAACTTGACAAAACAGAAGTATAGTCTTACCTTCATTTGCTTTGAGAACACATTGGAGTGAAAGCAAATGTGCCATGCTGAGACATACATACGACCATGGTACAAGAATGACCTCTCAAGTGCACAAGAATAACTATGATCAACAACCTGAAAAATATGCTTCACTTGTCAGATCAACAAAATTCCATATTAGTAATTGTTAACCAGAGACAAATTCTGTCAGAAACCTCGTCTGGATGAAGAGAAAATATTGTCTGAAGAGGCCCTGGCTTTTGATGGACTACAGTGGGCCCCGGCCTTTCCAAGGGTGGGATCCTTCTTCGAGGGTTGGCTCCTCCATAGCCATTTATCCTATTAGAGCAGTAATGAATATAAGAGACCAACAAATGATGATGATAATAATAATACTTCAGATGAATAGAAAAGAATAGAGACTAAATGATTCCCCTCTTTTAGGTTCACATTGGTAGTTCAGATACAAGAATAAGAGGGTAGAGAAAAGAATAAGAAAGGTCATATCTAGAAACTAGGTACAGCACAAAGCACACAACATCATTTCAATAAAGCCTATTTAAGATGACCTATTCTAACAATAATAATATAACACCCAAAGTATCTAGCACCAACATAAATCATATGATACATACATTTTTTCTTTAAATAATAAGAAAAGGCTCACCTGGAAGCATTTCCAGATAGTTTTATTGTTTTTATATGAAGACAAACCTGCCATGCAGTTACATATTAATAGTCATGCTTTTGAAACATAAAATGTATTAGAACCAAAATGCAAATAAAACCTTTAAAACCACACATAATTCTTCTGACAGGAGGTTACCTGCCCTGATGGACTATCCAAAGTATGCCACACTGCACCGGTCTGACCTTCACTTTCAACCGGAACAGTCACTGAACCAAGAACAGCACTTTTCCAAATTATATCCCAGTCATAAATTGTGACATTGATCTGCTACGTCAGCAGGGAAAGAAGTCAGTTTCACGAAAACCTACATAACAGATATAATCTGTCAAATAAGAAGCTTGTCCGACATAATGCAAGAAATATGCTGGCACTCCTTTATAGATATCAATCCCACAACATGCTAAAAATTTTCTGTTTGATCACTATACTTAGCTTCAAAAAGTTACATTTGCATAGGAATATTTATTTCCATTATTCTTCTCATCAGTTTTCTTTGTCTGAGTTTAGAAAAGAAACTGTATTTCCACACTAAACCCTCAAATTTGGAGTAAGCTAAGTTTTGGTCCTCCAGATTTAAAATTAATCATGTTAGTTTCAGTAATTAGAAAAAAGCTTTTTTAGCCTCTGCATCAAACATTTGACATACATGGCTGATGGATCACAAGTCATTGACATGATAAATCTTGCATTCTTATCATCAAACACCATATCACATTTACTTTCCTTTCAAAGTATTAATTTTGATGACATTTAGGTAGATTGTGTTTGGGCGGTAGGACTAAAAAAGTTTTTTTTTTCTTAATTAAAAGGACTAAAAAGATCAGTTGGAGCAAGATCATATTTACCCCAAATTTAACGTCTACAAACTTATTTAAGCTATAAATTTATTTGAAAACACACAACTAGAATCCAAATGAGTAAAAGATTATTAATAACAAACAACAACAACAACAACGATCTTTGTAGGTGGCATTGGCAGCATGGATCAAATGACACTATTATGTGCCATCATAAATCATGTCAATACCAAACCATGTAAATCAATATACTTCTAATGGTTTCACTTGAAGTTTTCTTGGTCTCCCCCTAACTCTAATTCTATGTATTGAACTACTGTCAGGAGCCAAGAATTGAAAAAAAGAAAAAAAGAAATAAAGATTTTCATTGAGAAGAACAAAAAGAACAAGAAGTAGGACAGTACTCTCTCCTCCAAGAGTTTCCCCTTCACAAAGGATTTCCTTTCACAAAGAGCTAATGCTTAGTCTACAAAATGAACATCCATCCCCTCTCCTCTCCTTATATCCTAACAAACTATCCTGCTCCATCTAATCTACTCTTTCCTTATATTAGGGATTCTACAGGTCTTCACCGCATATGCCCAAGCCACCGAAGATGAGACTGCACTGTCTTCTCCAGAATAGTTGTTACCCAAAATTTCTCTTTAATGCATCATTCCTGACACATTTTTTTATTAATTACAGTGGCAATAAAATAGTGTCATTTCATTGTAGTGAATAGGTTACATTGCCCATGAGATAAAACCACTCATATATCAAAACAGTTATATAGAAGCATTATCCACTATAAAAAATATATATTATTACATTAAATGTAAATTTGTCCTCTAAGAACGTAAAATCAAGGTAAAAAAGAACAGAAAGAAAAATTAAAAATCGTGGATAGGTGATAATTACTCCAATTCAACACATATGTTAGATAGATGATAAGCCAGATACCTGGACAGGAAGTTCATCAACAGAAAAATTGAACTCCTCGCCCCACATTGGATTTCTTGAACCAGGGACCATGGAACTGCATCAGCACACCAGGGCCCAATGAACAATGTTGAGCAAAAATATTGCTTTTGAGAAGATATGCTGAGTATGAGAAACGTATTATCCTATCCGTATGTCACACTTCTAACAGACTCTGACAGTGCACATTCCTTATTTTTTTGTCATTATATGGTCAATTCAGATAGTACATGCTTTAAAGTAATTATGAAACAATAAATATACAAATATATATATGTATGCAATCACATAGATATATGGGTGCAGTACACTTATTCCCAAGCATCAAAGTATTATTCCTCCTAATTCAAACTAAACTTACGGAGAGATAAATTCAAATAAAGGAGGGAAAAAAGCAGATCAACTAACCTGAACCGCTTTTCATTGCCACATGTGATGATAGCATAAGGATCCGATGTGCCATTTAAGTTTGCACCAACAAGATTCTTAGCAGCCAACAGTTCTAACTTCAAAGAGAATTTGAAAAAAAAAACCCACATATCATCAATAGATTCCAGCATATATATACTGCAAGACAAGTTGCCTTCTTCCCTGGGGAAGGAGGTCCAGACTATACATTGCTAGAAAACCTAATTACCTTGATCAGGTACCCTGAACTGCCTTGAGAATCCACTTTAGGCTGCCCCATCTACAAAAATAAGTGCAGAACTGCATGTCAACAAGTTAAAAATTACCCCACAAAGCAACTATCAGGAAAATCTAGAGCCACTAAGTTATAAACCCAAACAGTACTTTTGTTCTTGACACAAACGCAAAATAACTAGTGATTATTCACAATCCTAAGGAATTCCTAGCAGAGATAAAACTGAATGACAACCAAGTTCAAAATTACTCCGTGAAGTAACTAACAGAAAGGTTGAGACACTAAGTTAACAGCATTTCTATTCTTGACAAGCCACGTATGCAAACGAACTAGTGATCACAATTCACAATCCTAACGAACTCGTAGTAGAGACAAAACTGAACGTCAAGAAGTTAAAAATTTCTCCGTGAAGCAACTGTCACGAGAATTTCAAGCCATTCTAGTGATCACAATTCACAATTATAACGAACTCGAAACAATTGAACCCACGCAACTGCTCCACTTCAGCGAAACTAATCAATTCCACTGAAACCACAGAAAAATAAAAGGAATTCGAAAATAAATGCAAGATCATTCTATAGAACAAAACACAAGTGATCGTCAGAACAGATTAACTAAAACGAATCTCCACAATCCTTCCGTGATTTAAAAACAACACAACAGAAACATTAACGAAGCATTGGAAGTAACCGAAGAACTCAGAAAAGAACGAAAATAACCTTGTCCTTATCGTCGGAGACATCGACGGCGGCGGAATTGTCAGGAAGCGACGGATCGGCTTGGAAGTGTCCAGTTCGGGCGGCGAAGAAGCGATAGGCGATTATGACGAAGACGGAGGCGGCGACGGCGACTTTGATCTCCCATAGAGAGGGAAAGAGAAAAGCGAAGAGCACGGAATCAACGGTCCAGTTCATGGTGGCAACGTAAACAGATAGAGTAACTGAGGAATCAAACATAGAGTGATGAAGGAGTTGTTCTAGGGTTTAGGGAATGTTACGAAGCCATGGGAAGAAGAAGGAAGAGGAAGAAAGAACAAAGAGAGTCAAAGTTGGACCGTTGGAAGGAAAGAAAGAGAGTGTGAAGTGTCAAACAACTGCACTCTTCTTCTTGCCTCCTTGTTTTTCTTGCCTGAATGAACTAAACGGCAAGGATATCATAAAAAAATTGGGATTTAGACTTTTAGACACAGTAATATATTCCTTGTAGTTAGTGTAATCATAATTTCCTGGAAATAGTGTAATCATAATTTTATGTCACCAAAATAGTATATCTTTTATTAATCTCCAATATCATGCATGTAAATATTTCATTAACTCAAATTAAAACATAAATCAATGATATTACATGGAATTAATTATGAGAATATAAGAGCGTGTGAACTTTCACATGAATGAATAAAAAATATTATAATGTAGATTTAAGAGAAAAAAAAACATTTTTAAAATTAACTCTTTTTAGTCAGTTCGATTACTTAAATTAATAAATATGCATTACGATAGTATACAATTTTTTTCACGTGTTTTACCCTCTTTGCTATTTTTTTTTATCTTTTCATTAAACTAAAAAGGACTTCTTGGAGGCGATACTATCAAAATCGATCCAAATATTGAATCAATTGAGATCCTAGGCTAATAAGTCAATGGTGGAACGGTTACATTGTTAATTAAATTGATTGATATGGTATAGATTAAAAAAATTAAAATTATATATTTAATATAATTTGATATATCTATATTTTAGATTTAAAATATATTGTTATAATATATTCAATGTCTCATAAAAAAGTTTTAGAATAATACAAATATTACTACGATGATATAAATATCGGTAAAAACAGATATTATGGAATTTATAATTAAATTGATTGATATGGTATAGATTAAAAAAATTAAAATTATATATTTAATATAATTTGATATATCTATATTTTAGATTTAAAATATATTGTTATAATATATTCAATGTCTCATAAAAAAGTTTTAGAATAATACAAATATTACTACGATGATATAAATATCGGTAAAAACAGATATTATGGAATTTATGTGTTTAGGTCATAAAAATAGTTAGGACAATTAAAAAATATTATCTGTACCATTATAAAAAAAACACACACCACCATTTCGTAATTTATGTTTATAAAAGATAACTGTACATAATTTCTTACAATTTTTTAAATTCAAATAATTAACCACAATAAAAAATTACCTACATAACAAAAAAAATTACCTACAATAAAAAATATATTTATTTTTATAATTATTTTTATAAAAGAATTATAATTTAATAATATATTTTATTTCAATAATTATTATAATAAAATTATAAAAGTGTATATATTTTAATCTAATAAAAATGTAAATATATATGTATTTATGCTAGTTATTATATAAAAATGATATATTATTTGGTAACTCTCTTTGGTGTCATCTTTTAATTGAATAATTTTAACTTTTGATAAATAAAAATAATTTATTTTATTTGTTTATTTAATAAAATAAACAACGGAATATTTTTCTTTCAAAATAACTTAATAATTTTATTTTAAATAACAGTTACATAATTTTTTAATATTATTTTTATAAAATTATATGTATATATACTTTAAATTGTATTATTATTTTTTAATTAATTACTCATAAAAATAATGAAAATATATATATTTTAATGTAATAAAAATGTGAGTAATTATTATTAGTTATAATAAGTATTATAATAAGAAGACCATCATTAAAACATTAAGAATAAACTTAAAGAGTTATACTTTTCATACATTTTTTCTATCTACGTTTTCGCCATTGAGTAATTGTTTGCCATTTTATCACATTTTAGGAAGCATTTTTAACTCACTTTTTATTGTATGAATAAAAAACACTGCTTTTTGTATTATTTAATTTATGATTAAATCAATATGATTGTGTTTATAATGTTGGACATGATGATACTTTAGTTTTCTTAGCTAGACTTTTATCTTGGAGAGTTTATTCATCTTGTGAATTAATAATATATTAATTTTTCTTTAATGCATATATTAATTTTATATATTTATTCTGATCGTTTGATTTTCATATTACTCTTTTGTTCCTTATTTTCAAGTCGTAGCTGAGATATACATTTTTTGGTTAAATTTATTAGTTTCAAGTCTTTAGGTACTACAGAGAACCTTAGGTAATAAGGGTATTGACCTCAAATCATTATAGAAGGTCTTACATCACTACAAATAAGGGTTCTTCTTAGATTGATTTTTCTTATGTCTTTCAACATATTTTTTATGATATATTTTGAGTAAGGGTTTGACAACAACCACTCCTTTTTCATCAAGGTCCTGATAACAGCTAGTTGAAATATGTGTTGAATCTTTTTGCACTTGTCCATATCAAACTTCTTTAAAAGATCCTTGCAGTGTGCTTTGACTGATTAAAAATTGTACCATGTTCTAGTTGTTTTACCTGTAAGCCTAGAAAATAATTGATCTCTCCCATCATAGACATATCAAATTCTTCCTGTATACCCACAACAAACTGTTGGCAAAGTTTTTCATTAGTAGAACTAAAAATTATATTGTCAACATACACTTATACTAGAATGATATCACCACTAGCCCTTCTAATACAGAGAGTTTTATATACTCTCATCCTTTATAATTTTGTGATAAGTTAACATTAATTAACCTCTCATACTATTGTTTGGGGGCTTAGTCTAGTCCATACGGTGCCTTCTTGAGTTTGTACACATCTCTAGAGAATTTTTTATCTTCAAAACTTGAGGGTGTGTTACATACACTTCTTCACTGGTAATACCATTTGAGAATGCACTTTTAACATCCATTTAAAATAGTTTAAAACAACATAAACAAGCATTTGCAACCAGCAATTTAACAACCTCTAACCTAGCAACGAGAGCATAAGTTTCATCATAATCAATTCCTTCCTCTTGATTATACCCTTTTGCTACTAGCTTACCTTTATTCTAATACTTATGCCTTGTCCATCCATTTTATTTTTGAATATCCATTTAGTTCCAATAAGATTCATTTTTTTAGTCCTAGGTACTAATATCCACACATCATTTCTAGTGAATTCATTCAATTCATCTTGCATATGAGCTATCTAGTTATCATCACTGAAGGTTACAAAAACAAATTTAAGTTCAAGTTGTTAAAAAAGAGTCATGTGTTCACAAAAATAATTCAAAGCTTTTCGAGTAGAGACTCCCTTTTCAATTTTTCCAATGATGTTATCCAAAGATAAGTCCCTTAGAAGTCTCCAATCCTCATGCATGTCAATGTTAATTACTAGTGCAGTCTATTGGTCTATGTCAAGCCTAAGCCTCAGAAATTTGGTAATTTCATCTTCTCCTACACTATTCTTAGATGTATCCAACTAGTAAGGTTTTTCTGGTAATATAATTTGATATAAGGCATGTTGGGAGAATCCGAGGGGGAAATACCGAGGAGATCTCACAAGAATGAGAACCGAGCCAACATATAAAGGAATGACACCACCTTCAACCCAAAACCTTAAGGCATTAGGTTTGTGGGTCTCCTTTCTTATATGTTGCTCAACTTTCTCATTCCTACCCAATGTGGGACTTAGACTCACACTTGAATACCTAACAATCTCCCCCTCAAGTGTGAGTCCCTCCTCTACCACATTGATACACTCCTCCTCGAGCGGAAGCATTCTCAACCCGAGTACATTACTTATGACCCCTCACTTGTACCACCGTTCAAAACCATCAGGAAGACTTTCGATACAGGGTTAAACTGTACTCGCTCAGGCCGCAAACCAACGACTATGATACCAATTGTTGAGAAACTCACGCTATAAATACAGGAATGAACAAAATGAACGAAGATGAAGAAAATAGAGAACCCAAGATTTAACGAGGTTCGACAATTTGTCTACGTCCTCGGGAGCGTTTGAACGACTGTGTTTTGTTATTAGAGAGATCAAATCACTAGGGTTACAATTACAGATGATTATATAAATAACCCTAAACAAGGTACAATAACCAAAATACCCCCACACTCCAGGCCCAGCCCACAAAGCCTATAACTTCCCCTATTGGTATTATGAGCCATACCTAACAAATCTCCACCTTGGCGAATATACGCCCCCTTAGAAGATATACAATCCGGAAGTATCAAACACATAGTGAGTTGGACTACCATGCTTCTCTAGCAACTATAAACATTCAACAAATTCAGGCAATGCTTGAACTTGTCTGTGGTAACTGGCTTGGTTAACATGTCAGTTGCATTCTCCGCAGTACCAATCTTCTGCAACAGTATCTCACCAGATGCAATCAACTCTCTGATCTTGTGAAACCTCACATCAATATGCTTTGTTCTAGCATGATATATCTTGTTTTTTGCTAAATAAACAACACTCTGACTGTCACAATGCAACTGAACTCCATCTTGTTGAACAACCAATTTATTTACTAACCCAGTAAGCCACAAAGCTTCTTTTGCAGCCTCAACTATTGTCATATATTCAGCTTCAATGGTAGATAATGCAACAATAGACTGGATAGTTGACTTCCAACATACAGGTCCTCCACTGATAGTAAAAACATACCCAGTTGTCGACCTTCTATTATCCAAATCACCTGTATAATCTGAATCCACATATCCAATAACCAAAGGATCACCCTGTTGATTACCAAACACAATGCAATGCCCCACAGTACCTCTCAAGTACCTGAAAATCCATTTGATTGCCTCCCAATGTTGCCTACCTGGTTTAGACATGTACTTGCTAACTTGACTAACGGCATGAGCTAAATCAGGGCGAGTACATATCATTGCATACATTAAGCAGCCAACAACACTAGCATAAGGAACCTCTGTCATGTCTGCAACCTCCTTATTTGTCTTAGGACACTGGTTTGAACTGAGCTTGAAGTGATTTGCCAATGGAGTGCTCTCAAGCTTCGCATTGCTCATTCCAAATCTTTTTAGTACCTTCTCAACATAACCTTGTTGAGATAACCACAATTTCTTTGAGCTTTTATCCCTGTGAATCTCCATTCTAAGAATTTTCTTTGCAGCACCTAAGTCTTTCATATCAAATTCTTGACTCAATAAAGCTTTCAAACCAACAACATCATCCAAATTTTTCGCAGCAATCAACATATCATCAACATACAGTAGCAGAAAAATAAAAGAACCATCATCAAGACTCTTTACATAAACACAACAATCATACTCACAACTCTTGTAGCCAATCTAAATCATGTAGGAGTCAAACCGTTTATACCATTGCATTGGAGACTGTTTCAATCCATACAAAGATTTCTTCAACCTACAAACTAAATGCTCATGTCCAGGTTGAGAAAAACCCTCTGGCTGCTGCATATAAATTTGCTCCTCTAAATCACCATGCAAGAAAGCAGTTTTAACATCCATATGCTCTAAATGCAAATCCCAGGTAGCTACTAATGCAAGTACTGCCCTGATAGAAGTGTGTCTAACCACAGGAGAAAAAATCTCATCATAATTTATGCCTTTCTTCTGTGAAAACCCTTTTGCTACTAGGCGAGCCTTGAACTTTTCCTCATCTTTTTCTGATACTGCTAGCTTCCTCTTGTACACCCATTTGCAACCAATAGTCTTCATTCCTTTAGGAAGGCGTGCTAACTCCCATGTCTGGTTTTTCTGCAAGGATTCCATCTCTTCTACCATTGCACCTATCCAATTCTCTCTATCCTGGCTAGTGATAGCCCCTTGAAAACTGGTTGGATCCTCACTGGTAATGTTAAGAGCAAAAGAAACCATATCCTCAAAACCCAATCTGGTTGGAGCTTTTACATTGGTGTGTCTCTCTCTATCTCTTGCAAGATTATAGTCCTACAAATGAACTGTACTAGAATCATCTGATGCTGGATTAGAACTTTCAATTCTCTCTAATGTTGCTGATGCTGGGATATGTTCTAACTCCATTTGCACCTTTTCTTGATTCTGCTGCAACATGGACTGCTCATCAAAAACTGCATCTTTACTAATCACCACTTTCTTGTCAACTGGATCCCAAAACTTGTAGCCTTTCACACGTTTCTTGTACCCCAGAAAGATACACTTCTTGGATTTTGCATCAAGTTTTGATCTCTTATCACTAGGCACATGCACATAAGCAGGACAACCAAATATTCTTAAGTGACTAAAATCAACTGAATTTCCTGTCCATACCTCTTATGCAACCTTACCACCCAAAGAAGTTCGTGGTGATCTGTTGATGAGGTAACATGCCATACTAACCGCCTCTGCCCAGAAGCGCTTAGGAAGCCCTGCATTCAATCTTAAACATCTAGCTCTTTCAGTCAACGACCTGTTCATTCTTTCAACAACATCATTTTGTTGTGGTGTCTTTCACATTGAAAAATGTCTCTGAATTCCATGCTCCTCACAGAATTTTTGGAACTGTCAATCAGTGTACTCTGTGCCATTATCAGACCTCAAATACTTGATCTTTCTACCTGTTTGGTTCTCCACCTCAGCTCTCCACAACTTGAACTTGTCAAAAACTTCAGATTTCTGTTTCATGAAATACACCCAAACTTTTCTAGAAAAATCATCAGTAAAAGTAACATAGTACATAGGTCCACCAAATGAAGACTCTCTGGTAGGGCCCCATACATCAGAATGCACATAATCTAGAATCCCTTCAATTCTATGCTTTCCAGTCATAAAACTAACTCTAGTCTGCTTCCCAAGAACACAAAACTTACAAAAATTGAGCTTGCAAGTTTTAACACCATGCAACAAATTTCTTTTATGTAATTCAGTCATTCTACGTTCACTAAGATGTCCAAGTCTCATATGTCATAATTTTGTATTATCATCATGTGACTCAACAGAATGAACTCCACCTACAACTGTACTCCCTAACAGTTTATAGATATTTCCAGTAGTTATCTTTCCTTTCATCACAGTCAATGCACCTTTAACAATTCTAATGGTCTCCCTATCCTCATCAGCTTTAGGAATAAAATCATTCTTATGTAAAGTGCCCAAGGAAATCAGATTCTTTTTCAATTCAGGTATATGCCTAACATCACACAATGTTCTAACAATACCATCATACATCCTAATTCTGACATCACCAATACCAACAATATTGTAACATCTATCATCACTTAAATAGACACAACCAGAATCAGCTGACCTGTAAGTCGTAAACCACTCCCTATTAGGCGTTATATGATAAGAGCATCCTGAATCAAGAATCCATACATCTGAAAACTGAGTAGTTGAAACAGAAAGCATGTCCCCGTCACTGTCAACAGATTCCTCATTCTGCACCACATTTACAGACTTGGATAAGTCAGCCTGTTTTTCATCATTTTGCTTTTTCCACGTTGGACAGTCCTTCTTCATATGACCTGACTGTTTACACTTGTAACATTGAATCGTCTTTTTACCCCTTGACTTTGATCTGAAATTTCGTTTTCCAGAACCATCCTTTTCTTGCTTCCTTCCACGTTCCTGACCACCCTTAATGTATAAACTATCACCTTGAGAAGAACTCTCCCCTGCATTCTGCTTTCGTTGGTTATGTGCTAACAACACTGCAGTAATCTCCTCAACCTTGATTGTTTCTTTCCCATACGTAAGGGTTGTCACAATATGTTCGTAGGAAGAAGGCAAAGAACATAACAGAATTATTGCTCTGTCTTCATCCTCGATCTTCACATCTAACTGTGCTAAATTTGTGATTATTTGATTAAAAATATTCACTTGTTGTGCAAGATCATTACCCTCCTGCATCTTCAGCCCATACAACTTCTGCTTAAGATACAATTTATTCGTCAAGGTTTTTTGACATAAATTGGGATTCCAATTTCTTCCAAATTTCATCTAGAGATGACAAACTGATTACATGGTACATGATATTGTCTGCCAAACACAATTGTATGGTTCCTGCTGCTCGTTCCTGCAGATCCACCCAATCCTCATCCTCCATCTTCGCTGGTTTCTGCGACTTTAAAGTCTTCAACAGCCCTTGTTGTGCTAACATATCCTTCACCCTCGTCTGCCATAATCCGAAATTACCGTGACCATCAAATTTCACAACTTCGAATTTAGCACCTCGTGACATAGCCATCTCAACTCGCTCTGATACCACTTGTTGGGAGAATCCGAGGGGGAAATACCTGGGAGATCTCACAAGAATGAGAACCGAGCCAACATATAAGGAAATGACACCACCTTCAACCCAAAACCTTAAGGCATTAGGTTTGTGGGTCTCCTTTCTTATATGTTGCTCAACTTTCTCATTCCTACCCAATGTGGGATTTAGACTCACACTTGAATACCTAACAATTACTGTTGTTGTTAATATACATTATAACTACTACGAGCTGAAATATTGTAAGTATGAAAATTTTATTATTAAAGAAAGTTCATAATTTTTGTGTGTGAAGAATATATGTTGTGCGCAACTCTGATTTGACTAGTATTTTGTGAAGGATTTCTTAAATTAAGGACACTATGTAGAATTTGTAGCATGACGCATATACAAAAAGGTTATATATGAAATTGAAATTGTCTTTTTTGGATCATATTTTGATGGATAGTCATATACATTATTTTCATTATCGTACTCTAATTTCATATATATGGGAATTTACAGTTTCAAACATAATAATCTTCTTTTAAAATAGTTACAAAGAAGTTAATCAATGTGTGAATTAGTTAGCTAAATATGAATTTTCTCTAATTTGAAGGAATAAAAATGTTGGAATCCCCTCTTTAATTTATGAAATATTTCTCATGAGAATTCATGTAGATATTAGTTTATTGAACTTTATATCATTTGATGGTTGTAGATGTTATATAGTAGTGATGTCGTTTAAGGTTATATCATCTAGTGAACCAGTCATATTGTGCATAGGTTTCTCTAAGTTAGTTTTCAATTGTAATTCAAACTAACTTGAAATAATTTTGAGCTCCTACATATGGGAGAATTGGGCAACTCATTAGAGTATGCATAAATGCTTACACAACATTAACAATTTCTAAGCAACTTAATGATTATTTGTAACAATTTTTTGCGCTCCTATATATGGGAGTGTTGATCAACTCGTTAGAATATGCATAAATCCTTACACAACATAGACAATTTGTAAGCAACTTTTAATGATCATCTTATTTAATAAACAATATAGTTCATTCATTTTTATCTTTGTGTTTATTATTTGTTCATTGGCTCTGGTAGGTGTGATTTGTTTTTACTAGTTTGACAATTCTTTCTTTGTTTTTTAGGAGTTTTCTTATTGTTCCTTGTTTTTCATCTCACCCTCAAGCATTTTTTTAAAGATCTCAAAGGCAAAGATGACAATTTAAGAGATATGGGTTTGATGGTATTCTTTAGTTGTAGTGGAAAAGGTTGAGTCACCTAGACCAATTACTGTTCGTAGGATAGTTGTTTGTACTGAGGGTGAGAAGATGATTGTGGCTATGCACAAAGAGATTCTCTAAAAGAGTGAGTCTTTGGAGCTAGTGCGACTATCTAGAGGTAAAATGATTGTTGGGTACAAGTGGATCTTCAATAAGAAATTTTGGGAGCATGTGATGATATATCTTTTGTTGACGCCCTTAAATTATCGTTTAATGGTAGAATGTCTAGCAATGTGATGACTCTTTAACAACTGTATCAATTGTTCACAAGTAATAAATGGATAGAAGTCCAAATATTGAATCCAGAAAGACTTGCTATATAATTATTTAATCATAAGTAAAATTAAATATAAGTTTTTGAATAAGAGAACAAAACAAAAGTAACAATTTGAATACTTTACAAAAATAAAATGTAAAATAGAGATTGATTAAAAGGACTCAAATAATTTAAACAATAAAAATAAATAAATAAAAATTGTAAGAAGAATTGTAGAAACAAATTTAAAAGAATAAAGAACCAAAACAAATCCAATTACGGAATTAATTCAATGGAATTTTTTTTACTTTATTCCTTAGTGAAAAAAACTTATATTACTTAAGGATGCATCCGACTCCTTGGTGAACGATGTTAAGCAACCAACATTAGAGATGAAGACTTACAACTGACTTGATAGTTCGTATCTTTGTTCCTAGTTTTAAGTTATACTACAATTTTATGCAAATCTTAATTTATAAAAGGGATTCCAAATTAGAGCTTAAAATATGAAATTGTGATTTGTTTAGCTAAAACAAGCATAAAGAACAAGGTAGAAACAATTAGCCAAATAATCAAATAATGTTGGAAAGGAGAATATAAATTATATGGTTAGATAACTACATTAACTTCTAACACCAAGATGTTTAGCTACTCGCGACTTTAAACTGACACAAAGACCAAAAAACAAAAAAAGAGAGCAAATAATTAAGAGCTTAAAGTGCACAAGTACTCTAATTTGTGTGTATGCCTAGAATGATTTACAATGTTGGTTAACCCTTGTAATTAAAACATTTTGAGTTGAGATTTTTCTTCACCCACTCTTAGAGTATCTTCTTAGATCAAGAAGCAACAATAGTAGTTACAACAAGGTACAAGTTGTCCTAATTTCTTAGAATCTTTTAAGAATGTAAGTTACATCTCTCTCGCTTAAACTCCCTATAGGTTTGATTAAGCAATAATCTTGTTTCTGCTTCGACCAAAATACTCCCAATTTCCTGCTAAAATAAATAGAATGTAAAATTCTAATAAAATGATATAAAAATAATTTTGAGTTAAAAGTAATGAAGAATACAACAAAAAGGAATAATAAATGCCTATAAGTAATAAAGTTGGTAAAAGTATACCAGTATTTCACACTTATCACCATAATAAATTTGAACTTTACTTATTCTTGAACAAAACCAAACATAAGAAAGTCTTAAAAAACTAAGTGTTTTAGAAATAGATTCTGAAGTCAATTTTTGTTCTCAAACATTAAGTTAATCACATAATTTAGAAGTAGAGATCATAAAAGTTTCACGGCTGAACTAAAATAAGAAATTATTTTGGATTAAATAATTCTTCTCTTCCAATCCATATAGTGTTTTTGTTTGCAATTATTTTGAATTTGTCATAAGATAATTTTGTTGAGTAAAATGAAAATTCCTAAATGAAATTCTTGTAAAAAAAAAAACCTCATTCCATCACTTCGTGAAAACTACATCATAATTTTGAGATTGACTAATAAATTTATGCATAACGTGGTTCCATAGAATTTTCTTAAATCAAACTAAAATCTCAAACTTGACAATTTTAACTATTTCAATAAGTTACAAAGCATCTATGCACTCAATTCAACAACCATATATCATGCAAAAACATATAATTCCATTTGACTATCTCAAACCCTCTAACAATATCATTTCATACCATTTTCCACTTGTTAATAAATCAAATTCATTTTAAAAACTTTCTAATTTCATTTGCTTATGTATACTTAAACTCCATACATATCTAAGTCACTAATTCAACAAACATCTGTTTCACATTTTGAACAAACTTCAAACATGATATATCAACACATAACATAAGCAGATCATGTACACCCAAGTCAATCAAAATACAGCTCCACTTTTCTTAATTGCAAATTGATTTTCTCTCAATGCTCAAAATGATTCAAAACCAGGTTGTAGAACATTTACAATTAAATAACAAACTTGCTTCTCTTATATCAATTTTTTTCTTCTAAAAAATATTTAAAAGTTATTTAAATTTAGGAAGGCTTAACTTGCCCTCGTAAAACCTAATTTAAAAATCAAATAGATCATTGAAGAATTAAACTATGATAAATAAATCTACTCAACTCAAATATCACATACAAACACAAAATTCAATACATGCAAACTTTACTAGACAAGAATAAATTAAGATCTGAAGAAAAAAAATTACTCAAAATAAAAATATAATCAAATGAGATTATCTTAGACTGTATTGTTATCTAAATTATGTCTTTCGATCAGATAAAAGACGAGATAAAGATTAAATATTTTAGAATTAAAATAAATAGAATGTAAAGGAAAGAAATTAAATATATCATAAGATTTCTATAATTAATTTCTAAATGGTTAAAATTTTAATTTACTTTTTTTTCAGTCATCCCTCCTAAACATGGTTCTTACAATATCTAGCAATTTATTCTGCATTAAATACAATTAAGATGTACTAAATTTAACTACATCCAACATTTATTGTTAAGATAAATTTTTAATTGAAAACAAATTATGTCTTCTTAATAATATAGATATATAACATATAGTATTATATTAATACTTATTTTGAAATTTATTTTTTGAATTAATTATTTTAAAATGCTTTTGTGAAATTGATTTTATAAATACGTAATTAAGTTTATAAATTCATAATACTCTACATTAAGAGACTAATTATTATTATTATTATAATTATTATATACATATGTGCACACACATAAAATCATATTTTAATTTGAATTTGTTTATTATACGGATAATTCATATAAATTATCATGGTCGTTTGATTAAGTATACTCAAATTAAATACTAAACAAAACTTAATCGTATTAAATTGGCATTTAATGATATTAACACACTGATTAAACTGTTTAAAATTTAATTTATCATTATATCTATTTGTTATAGAATATGGACAAAAATTATGTTTTAAAATATTTAAAATAGTTATTGAAAGCTAAATAACTAATATTTGGGATACACAAGGTAAAATAGGTATGATATAATTATATTTATTAGATCTCCACTTCTTGATAAAATCAATTATAATATATGAATACATTTTTTATACATTTTTTTAACAATCTCTATAAAAGTGATTGATGCATATTTAATGTACGTGAATGTATAATTTATTATAAATAAATTATTATTATTATTCTATCATCTTCATATCAATAAAATCAAAATTTTCATACCCATAACATCTCCATACAATGTTACAGCTCTTGGAAAAAGCACTCTTACTAATTGTGACTAAGTCAAGAGTATGAGCTTTTAGTCACCCTTTTCTTTCATCTCAAAATTCTAACATCCTTGTGTTTCCACTGCCTCTTTATTTCAAAATTCTAACATGTTTAAAAATAAAATATTTAATTTTTTTGGATAATAATGTAAAATAATTTAATTTTTCACCGTCAATATCTATATTAAATTCCATTTCCACTTTTTTTTCTTTTAAAATCTTATTTTCAGATCCAAACAAATCTTTAAAAAATTTAAAAATAAACTGAAATCTGAAATTAATTTATTCCCAAAGAAACCTAACAACAGAAGGCAAAAGATTTGCGAAATTAATCACCCAAGAGTGAAGGATTCAGAAAAAGAAGTTAAAGGTGAAGAAGAGGGAAGTAATAAAAGCGTGCAAATGTTAGGGTAGCGGCGGACACGTGTGAAGACAAGGAACCGGCAAGTTCCAATATATAAATAGCGGCAACCTGCGTTTCCTTTCTACTCTTCCTAGGTTTATAACGTTAACTGCTGCTGCTGCTCCCACTACCCACTCTCTTCTTGCTCCTCACGCCGCCAACTCCCCATTCTCAATCTCTCTTCACTCTCTCGGTACTTTCTCTCACCCCCTCTTCCACCTTTCACACTCTCTCTCACCACATGCACGTCCACTTTCGCCTCTTCAACTTCCATTCCACCTTCATTTGTAGACACTTTCGTTACTTTTCCGTCACGGTGCTGCTGTTTCACTTCTACTGAACGTGTTTGTGTGTTGATGTCTGCGATTTTTTTGAGTCTCCGTTTGTGTTGCAACTCCCGATACTTCGTTTTTTGGATTTAGGTGTGCATTGAGTTAATTATGTGTGTGAGTGGTGGTGAAATTTTAGGTGTTGGTATGGGGTGAGTTTTTTGTGTCGTTGAAGGCTGGAGTATTTTACATCCTTGATCACTTTGCTGTTTAATGTGTTTTGTTCTGTGTAAGTAACTCTTCTTGCGGGGTTTCCCCCTTCCTGTATTCGTGATTTTGCTTGGTTTGAAGAATTGGTGTTGAAACTTCTGGTTTTATCTACAGAGGGACGAAACTGGATTTAAAGTTTCAAATGGAATTTGAAAGTTACAATTGTGCGCGCGCGGGTGTGAGTGCTTATTTAAATACAAGATCTTTTGGAAGACTTTTTTATTTAAAAAGTGAGAGTAACCAACCTATTATTGTTCCAAAAGACTATATATATGATTTATCAGTTCAATTCAATCTCGTCTTTTAAATGTTAAATTTATATTGACTTTGAGTCTTTTTTTTTTTTTCTTTTATTAGAATATATCATCAAATTTTTTTTGGCACCACTGACTTTGTTTTTGGATTTTCGCAACGTGTGTTTGAATACTACTGTTTAACAATTCGTTTTATTTCCATTTCATTTGTGTTTTTGTTCTGTGATCTGGTTTTGTCCGCACACGCATACATTCTGAACGTGAAATGAGGCTGTTGGTTGTAAGTAATTATTATGGTAGGAAATTCGTTGTTATACACTTCGTGACAAGTGCTATATGCTTAGGAAACTATGGAGGGGCCAGAACCCTATAACTTCTAAATTAGGCAAAAATCCATTGAAAATTTAGACTTTATACTCTATTTTGTGTGGTAGAAGCTGTTATTCTATTTTTTTTTTGTTATTTTCTGTATATCAATTTCAGCAGTACATGTAACGAGTTGATTTTCTTTTCATTGAATTTGCTCATGTATCTGAACATTCTGAACCTGACCAGGAAAACTTTAAATGGAGCTAAGTTTGTGAAAGACAACCTGATGTCCCTACTAACTCATTCCTACTCTATAATTATAGAAAGATTGAATCAAAATACACTTTATAAGTTGCAAAGGTGCAACATAAGGGTATGAGCAACATGGGTCACTGTGAGAAACCCTTCATTAAGGAGGAGCCCTTTCTAGATGAACAAATTAATAGTACAAAAGTCTTTGAGGACACAGAAGTTGATATAGTGAGTTGGGCAAACAAGGGTGATTTTGCATCCAACAAAAGTGAGGACCCTGATGCAACTGACTATTCAAGTTCGTTTGCGGACACTGGGTCTGGTGCTGAAAATGGTTCTAAATTCAGTGATGCTGAAGTGGAGTCTGAGTTCTTGGGTGATAGTGGTGGCTTGCCAGACGCTTTTGATGGTTCTGCATTTCCAATGAGGTGACTTTTCTTTCAAATCATTAAATTTTAAATTCATTTGCTTGGAAATAAGCTTGGTACCAATATCTAAAGAACCCAGGTCATGAAATTGTTGAAAATTGATTAAAGTTACATATAAAATTCATATTATGAACTCAAGGTTCAAATTAGATAGTGGGTGTTTAGCAATTATAAATCTTAGCATATCTGCACACTACTTTAGTAATGATCATTAAAAGAGTGTTAGTGTGAAATTTAAAGGTTCGAGTTGTTTATTGTATGTTGGTTTGATGTGTCAGTAAGAGCATAGGTTATTTTCCCACTTTGCCTCAATGGAACTCCTTAGATATTAAATGCGCTTCAATTTATGTTATTAAATCCAGATAATTGTTCATCTAATATAGTTATAGTAATAACTCTTAGTCAAAGGATTTGTGGTCTGCATCTAGTGAAGATTGGTACTGAAAAATCTATCACCAGTATTTGTGTGGTCTGTCATCATTAATGTCTTCTTTAGATATCATTAATTATCAAATCATGCTTCCATAAGCTAATTAGGAATTGGTGAAGAGAGAATGTGGTATACCACTATACCTGGTTATTTGGTTTTTCTGGTGAAGCATGTATATGGACGTTTTTTGTTTGATACATTACGTTTTTGCGGTGTAACTGTAGGAAGAGGAAGTTGACTGATCATTGGAGGAACTTTATAAGACCTTTAACATGGCGATGCAAATGGACAGAACTAAGAATTAAGGAAATTGACTCACTAGCATTAAAATATAGTAAAGAGCTTGCAGAATATGACAAGGGTAAACATACAACACCCGGTCAATTTTCCATAGAAGAGTTTGGTTCAAAGTCATTGCCATTTTTGGGTGAAAAACGTAGAAATAAGGCCAACAAGAGAAGAAAAAGGAAGAAAATTGAAGACACAACTGAAATTGGATCATATACATCACATCATTATATTTTCTCCTATCTTGGTACAACTCATTTACCTTCTTGATACCTAGTTTTCTTATCTTTTCATGTTTACCAATCACTTGTCCATGCTTTAGAGATATGTGTGACTCTTTCCTTTACTTATGTTGTAGAGAGTAAGAAGTCTGATAATGATGGTGGTTTGGCTGATGATTTTGGCAATCCAGGTTAGAAATTTGCTTTTGTAATGATACCTAATGTCTTGCTGCTGTCCAATCAGTGATGTCTTTAGCATCTATTGGTTTCTTTTCCCTTAAGAGATAAGGATACAAAAGAAAAAAACTCTTTTATTAACACCATTAGCTTGTCAGTGGTTGTGTGTAGAATTATCTTTCATTGTTTTGACTATTGTGCAGTTCTAGTCTACCTGTCATTGTTTTGAGTTGCATCTGATTCACAATGCTTTTACACTCTCTTTTGGTATAGTGATCATAGAGCCACATGCTGATTCAATAGACAGGTTTGGCATCGGGGAAGTTCAACCTTTCTATGATTACAGTGAAGCTGATGCTTCATTAGAGCAGCTCCTTTGGGCAATAGACAATCTACATGCTAGGGTCCACAAGCTGAAGAGTGATGTTGATGCAATAATGTCCAAAAATGCATCGAAGTTTTCTTCATCAGAAAATTTGAGCCTTCTTCCTCATGGTGATGTGCAGACTAGCTCTGCCCAAAGCCCTACAATCTCTGCAGGGAATGGAGATGCGGCGTCTGTCGGGGTTATATATAATTCAATTCAGCATGGAGTTGACTTTGATATTGGAGATTTTGTTATGCATAGTGTTGTTTCAAGTTATGGAGAAGTTCCAATGGTTCCTGATATAATTGAGAGTACCGTGGGCTTATTGTCTGCTGCTGATGTCACCTTTCATTCAGCCTTGGCTGGCGACTCGTGTGAAGATGTAAGTTTCCTCAACCTATGTAAACATAGTAGTTCTTCCTATAATTCCGCCAATTCCTTTCCAAATGATAGCTAGAAAAGTGTTTTATATAAAATTCAATAGAAAAAGCTTCCTTTCATCTTTGTGTCCACTAATCTGTATTGTTCATTTGCTAAACAATTTTCTGTGATTTTTTCCTCATGGCTTCTGTTAGAATCTTGTAGATATATTAGAATCTTGTAGTTATAGTAGCGTTCATATTAGGATCAATTAGATTGATTCTATATCAGTAAGGTCACTGAATATTTTGTTACCATGTTCCCTAAAATTTGAATACCTCCGTTGTGGTCTAAGCACCCAAACTTCATCATATGCCTTAATGTTTCTCTCTTCTTGATGATCTACTTTGGTAATCACTGCATCCTCTGAGCACTTTTTCTCTTCGGTAGTTGCCGGGTCCTTTGAGCATTTTTGCTATCCGACATCTGTCATGTCTTCTGAGCATTTTTGTTCTTCAGCTGCTGCTGCACCCTCTAAGCCTCTTTGCTCTCCTATAGCTGCTCCACCCTTCGGGCATATTTGCACTCTACCAACTGCCGTGGTCTTTGAGCCTCTATTTTCTGTGGCAACCACCATGCACTCCGAGCCTCTGTGCTCTCTGGCAGCTGCTGCTCTCGTGAGTCTCTTTGCTCTTCGGTAGCTGTTGTATCCTTTGAGAAGTTTGCCCTCTGGCAGTCGCTATGCTATTCTGAGCATTTGTTGCTAACAGTTGTTGTGCTCTTTGAGTAGGCTTTCCTCTCTCTAGTAGCAGCTATTGCACTCTGAGTATTTTTTGCTCTCCAATAGCTGTTGGGCTATCCAAGTATAATTTTTTTTGCTCTTTGATAGTCGTTGTGTCCTGTGAGCATTTTACTCGACAGCCACTGTGTCTTTTGACCATTTTTTTCTCTTTGACAACCATTGCAGCCACCCCACCCTCTAAGCATGCTCTCTGATAACTGTGCACTCTTCGCAACAGCCATGTGCTCTTAGAATTGTGCTAGCTATTATTTACTTTGCTAGCTCTACCAACCAATTGGCTGACATGTTTATTATTAAGTCTCTCAAGGGGTCTTGTGTTGAAATTTGCAACAAGCTTGACTTATATGATATATGTTCTGCCTTGAGGATTGTTAAAGATATGATTTCAAAGGACAAAACATATAGAAGTTGATTGTCACTTGGTCAGAGAAAAGAAAGTCATGTATGAGGAATATTTACTAGCTTTGTCAATTTCCATGATCAACTGGTAAATATGTTATGCACCAAGTTATCAAGGGGTCCTCATATTAACTACATGAGTAACAAACGTAGTGCATATATGACCTATATATTCCAGCTTGAGAAGGAGTGTTATAATCTTTTAGATAATAGATATGTTAGAATCCTTTAGATATAGCAACGGTTCATATTAGGATCAATTACATTCATTGGATATTATGTTATTAGTTTAAAATAAGGTAACTGAATATTTTTGTAAGTATGTTTTTTCTCCTATAAATTGAATAGTTCCGATGTGTCTGCAACAAGGAATTCATCACATGTCTTCTCGGTTTCTCTCTTCTCAACAGTTTTGACGTATGTAGTATAACCATCCAACAAATAACTGTGCAATAATGTTTTTTCAACATTTCTTTTGAAATATTATTATATTCTGATTCCTTTTTGGTGTTGTTTGAGATTATGGCACTACTGTTAATTCCATAAGTTTGCAAGTTTGAGACATGAACTTTTGACATGTATGGTGGCAGATGGTAGACAATGTGTTGATACATGAAGTAGCTGAAACTGATGAGCACACCTTTAAAAGTGGAAGTCAGCATCCCGTGGAGAGGCTTCAGAGCTGGGAGAAAGGTGAAGGGGAAGAAAATGTAAATCTTGTGTCCATCCCCATCTCAGATATTAATACAGCAGTGCCTCAAGAGCCACCAACCCTGAAGCCGTGTATGTATAGCGATGTGAACATCCCCAAGAACAAAAGAAAACGCGGGGAGCGCAAAGCGTGTTCAGGTTGGAGCAAGAAATGCTCAGGGGAATCTGAGAATCACTGATCAAGACTTCTCAATCTGAAGTGACTAGTTTTCTCTCCCTCGTAAGTTGACAAATGTTATACTTATTAGGTGATACAGTGAATATCTATTATAGAGTCGTTTCTGGTGAAGAAGGAACTAGTTAAATTCTGATTTTCGGATTTTGTACTTCACGCCCATTTTCAATTTGGGTTTGAATGCCAGAGCACTTTCTAAATCTGATCAATATATGAAAGGAAATTCAATTCAGTTTTTACATCAACATTTGCTTTTAATTTGATTGAAGGGGAGTCACTATACATCAGATAGAATTGATCTTATTCCTTAGAAAGCAGTGGATCTTAGGCTAATTTAATCTTTCATAACTCAATTAATACAACGAAATCTTCACTTTTATATTATAATTTAGTTAGATCAATATGGACTTTTCTAATTAAATGTGGACTTTAAGTCTAAATCCAGTCAACAAATAAAAAATGAATGACATTTAATGACTTACATGACAATTATTTTATATTTAACTCCTGCATAAATTTCATATTAAACTGAAAATATAAAAACCACATGTATTTTAATTTGTTTCTGTTTCAGTCAGTTTCATGCTTGAATTGAAGTGCCTGAGGAACTAAGTTTTTCTTTTTTCAAGAAGAAATAAATTTAGATTTGATTGGTGTTCAGATATTCCTGAAGTGAGCGTGGGGTGAGTATTGGTTTGAGAGATGAGAATGAATGAAAATAAGAGATAATGAAAATAAGAGATAATGGAAAAAAGAGAGCAGAGATTGCACGTGAATATGCCATGCACACATCATGATATCTTTGCTTTGCAGTGCTGGCCAACTAATGCATTTGATTTAGTTTTGCATGATTATTTTGTCGGCTTCTATAATATTCTTGCATATGCCTGGTCTTGTTAAATTTAGTTAAATTTTATCCTTATACTATTGCATGTGTAGTTTCTTTTTCTTTTATTTTTTTCTCCTCCTTACACCACAAACAGGACATACCTTTGCCATTTTCTATCATCTGTCACAGTTCCTGATTATTGATAACCTCTCTGACAATATACAATCATCAACTGGTAAAATATATTGGAAAAAAATATATCAGCATTTATCCTATTTTGGGTTGTATTTGGAGTGAAAAATGAGAGATAAAAAGGAAAAGAAAAAGATTAGTGATAAAGTGACACATGTAGTAATGGCATGATATACAAATAAAATGAATATAAAAGATGACATTTATAATTAAATACATCTCAAAGAAGAGAGGAACAGAAAGGAAAAAGAAAAAAAAATACATATATCATAATTAATGTGATAAATTATATGACAAAAAAAAGAAGAATGAGAGACGTAAAATAAAATAAAAAATGAGATGAATATAGAAGTCTATATATATATTTACACCTACTTAAATGTATTTCTTAAACAAGACAGAAGGAGAGAGAAAAAAAAAGAAAACATAAAGTGATAAATATGATAAGTGATTTGAAAAAAATACCATAAAAATAAATAAGGTAAATTTGAAAATTGATGTATATTTAAAACCACTTAAATGCATTCCTTATTATTAATTTTCAAATTTCTTCAACAAGATTGTTTAGTAATGTGTATTTATGATAGTTCCTGAAAGAATCTTGACAGGATCTAATCAAAAAATCAAAACTTGTAAAAGCAACGTAAGTGATGAGAAAGTAAAGTACAAAAATAAGAGAATACTGAAATGTAAATGAAAACTAGAAAGTCAATAAAGAAGATATTAAAGAACTTTTATTGCTCCAGCACTCTTTCACACACAAGGTAGGGAAAATTTCTCATGTTTTTCTATTCTTTAATTGTTTTACCATTTGAAAGTGGTTTGTTATAAAAATATATATTACTAGACCTTAAATACTGTAAAGTTGGCAAAGTGTAGACGCCATAACGCAGTCATCTCTTTGTGCTTTAAATTAGAAGGTCTTGTTCCAATCCAAAGTGAGAAAAATCATTTCCATGGTCTACAATGTACAAAAAGCAAAAGATATCTGAAACCTCTTTTTGACCCCCTCCCACTCACTCCATAAATAATCATAATAATAATAAATCATAAATAATGATAAAATAATAATAGTAATAATATTTAGATTATAGACTAATAACATTGTTTGCTATAATGGTTTGATAGAAATTGATATGGAATTCTTAATGGAGAGAGGATAGAAAACTTGAGACCAACCTTGAAGGATTTAATTTCTCGTATGCACTTAATTAAGCTGCAAAATATAACCATTTGTAAGAGAAATTGCATGCTTACCAATTTACCTTATTGTGACTAATTAACAATCTTTGTTGAACAAAATTTGCCAAGATGCCAACCAACATCTCCCATCATAATGTCTTTTTCTCTTTCTTGCAGCCTTTTGGAGTCTGGGGATAGAAATACGTCGCACCACAACACCTTTAACAATAAATTAATATTTTAATTTTAATACATCAAGTGGCAAAATAATTGTAACCATATTGGGTTTAGAGTTTTTAAATTTACTTTTGACATGCATATAGCCATAATGTATTATCTGAAAATGTTCTCACCACGAGTACTCTTATTTAAGAAACCATTTTTTTTTCATTAGATCTCAAAAGATAATAATTGGTATAGTAGTTAATGTTATAACAAATATAGGTTGAATTTTCTCATAGAAATAAGAATAAAAAGTAAGATAACACTCAAACATATTTTATTATACTCTAAAAAAAAAACATTATCTATGAGTTGCATGAGTGTTTTATAGTTAGAGTTTGGTTGTGCAAGTATGATTTGTATCATATGTGAAAGGGTACAAAGTGTAGAGTATGAGTGAAGAATTAATAACACACTATTTTTGGGGCAAGCAAATAAAATAAACCCTTTCTTTGAAGGTCCCCATTATCATCATAAACAGAAAAGATGAAGGAGCTTGTGCAATAATTGCACAACACAAGTTCAGAGTTATTAGAATTATATGGGTCCTTTAGTGTATGCATGACACACAGCGTTTTCAAATGGTGATGTCCACATGAAAGGAAATTATAGCTCCTTTTCTAGATATACTTTGAACTGGAAAAAATGTGATAGTGATAGGAGTAGGATACATTTGTTGAGGCAAGGAATAAATAGCATATAGGTGCAATTTGATGCAACTTCTGTTGACCCCTCTCCAAAGAGTTATGGGGGGAATATCATTTTAATTTGGATCATAGCCTTCAATTTTTTATCCATATGCAAACTAAAAGAATTTATAGAAATTTTGACTATTTTCAAAGTTGAATGTTAATTATAAATTGAAGATGTTTTTTCAATTGTTACTCACATATTAAACATAAAACATTTAAAATAGATGAAATTTGGCAACCTGTTAGTGGGGTTTTTGGTATGGATACGAAATTACAACTATTTCAGAAAATTTGCAACCTTCTTATCTATGTAGTATCTTTTTCTTTATTAATATATTTTACTAATATTTGTCCCTTTTAGAACTTATTTTTGTAAGCAAAACGCTAATTTATATACACATGATATTTAAATATTTAAAGAAATATATATAATTAGTTTAAATCAAAAGGTATACGATATAAGTAGACTGCATTTAATAAAAAATGGAAAATGAAAATATAAAATATAGTCTAAGAGTTCAAATCGTTGAGATTTCTCTGGGTATACAAGGAGTAGCTGAAATTTGAGATGGAAAAAAATATGAAAAATTTAAAAGTAACCGAAGTTGAGATTTGTGAAGAAAAAATAGTTTTTTTTTAAAAAAAAGTCTGAAACAAGTATTAAATGTTGGTGAATACAATTGTTATAACGAAAAATAAAGTTTAATAGAAAATGTACTCGTGTATAAAATGAAAATTCTAATTTATAATGAGTTAATTGCATACAAAACTTTGATTTTTTTACAACAATGATAAGTTTCTTGAAGATTTTGTATATGAATGCCCACAAAATTTAAGTTGTGCCAGGCAGAACATTTGGAATAAATAGCAAGAGGTTGACTAAATTTATGAACCCATTTGCAAAAAGTGATCAACGTTATAATTCCTTGTATTGAATCTCAACATGTTAGAATAATGAGTGATGCCAGCTAGGGAAATAATACGTGAAACCCATATAACACATTCTCTACTACTAAATTATCCCTCAAGCGTGTGCAAGTTTCACACTATCAAACAACATTTAGTGATTAATATAACACCCTAATCATGATCCACTCACTTATTGCATAATTTTTTTTTATTCTATCACCAACTTGAAACTTAACATCATTCATTAAAAAATTTAAAACAGAAAATCTATATTGGAATTCCCAATTAAAATAAACTAAAAATTACAGACAAAAATACACCAATAACATCTTTTAGTGTTTTTTTTAATCAATGTTTTAGAAATACTTGCTAGCATTTGTCTTACTATATGAGCTATTTAAACAAATTTCAAATTGACAAGAAATGAAATAAGTTTTTACATAATGAGACTTTAGTGAATAAATTTTGGTCCACTTATGATGAGGTTAATTATATTGTATGAAGAATGAGTTGAGTTTGTGAAGAGTGAGGGAGTGAACAGAGATGAGGTTTAGCAGCCCATGATTTTTCTGTGATAAAGGCAGGCCAAGCATGTCTTACACCAATTAAGTGCCTCAGTGATCTGCTCTTCCTAGCAATGATATAAGATTAGGGGCAAAATATGATTAAGGCTCCAGAAAGTAATGAATTAAATAAGGGTATTGTTTCCTTTTTGAAGAGGCAGGGGCCACCTTGGTAATTACATTAAAAGTAGTAACATTTTTACTTTGCTTTGAAATTTCAAATCTTTCTCTCACTCTGAATCACAAGGCATCATGGCAGCCAAAGCAAAAGAAAGGGGTTGTGTTACAATAAAGAATGGGAGAAAAGGAAAGAAGCACGTTGCCAACCCCATCTTAGTACACTCACAAACTTCACCAAAAACCGCTTCTTCTTCACTCTCTACACAAATGAAAATACTTTGCTCCCTTCCTCCAACTCTCTCATACTTTCAGTTTTCTTTGTTCATGCAAGATCCAAAGAACGATTCAAACTCAAGGTATGTTATGTATCCTCACTTCAACACACTCACACCAATGTTGAGAATTTAATGATCTTATGTACTTTGCTTTCTGTCATCATATATATATATATATGCTTACTCTATTATATTTTTCTTAGAATAAATGTTTCTATAAAAATCTGTGATCATCTATAGTCTAGGAAATAGTATGATTTTTTGCCTTTTTGTTGGTTAGTTGTGGAGAAGATGCTCACATTATTCCTTCTAAGGCCTTAAACTAAGCTTAACTCTTGTCCTGGACTAGTCAAAGGTTGAACCAAGTTAGATTGGTTCAACCTTGTGTAGACCAAGTTTAACCTTAATGATGTTAAGAATTTGACCAACCCCAAAACAGCATCATTCATGCCTAGGTAGGAAAGTCAATTCTCTGGCTGACCTGCTTTTTTAGCTTTTTAAATAGTGAGCCTGAATTTGGAAATTCTAAGTTAGTTGGCACAGGCCAGTTTAGATTTTAACTCTGATACAAGGCTTAAACATGACCCTCCAAATGGTTTCTTAAGGTTGTGAAAGAGTTAAAAAATTCAATTACTTCAGCATGGTATTTTGAAAAAATGAATAGAGTGAAGGGTATTATGAATGAACCAAGAAGCTGCTGCATCATCTCAAGAACTCATGCATAATAATATGAACTTTTTTCAAGTTGCAGGAAGCCCTGGTATCAAAGAGCAATGGAGGTGACTAGCCTATGGAAAAGTATGTCCAAATCCACGGAAATTCCCGCAGCTAATTCCACCGTATGGAAGACACCATCAATGCCAAAATCCCCTCAAGTCCCTACACCAAGTCCTAGCAAGAACAAGCTAAGAAAATGTGCCTCCCTAAAGGTTGCAACATCCTTCACAAGGGTTTGTCTTTGTGCACCTATCTATTCATATAATGAGATTTTGAGAGCTGAGGTGCCACCTAGGAGAAGCAATAGTTACCCAAGATCGAAGCCATTGCAAAGTGCTCATGAAAGAACTCCTAGTGCTAGACTTAGCACAGAGGGAAGGAGAGTATTCCGGGGCAAATCATTAACCGATGATGTTCTAATGAGAAGGTTTGTGATTGAGGAAGAGGCAATGATGCAAATTAGAAGAAGAAATCAAATGGAAGTTATTAGGAAGAGGAGTATGATTAGGAGAAAGAAGCTTGGGCCTAGTCCTCTTAGTAGAATGGTAATGGCAAATGATATTGGACAATATAATTGATTGGTCCAATTCCTGTAGTCTCAAGTCAAGTCCAATTGGTGAATTTTGATTCCCTTTTTTTTGCCTTAATTCCATTCACTGAACTTTTTCACCTGGTTGGGGTTATCTTCTACTTGCAACATTTAATTTTACATGACCCAATTTTAAGTGGGTTGGATTTAATGATATTTCTATGTATAGCTACCTCAAAATCACAAATTTAATTTCCTTCACAGATTTATGTTGGATAAATTCTCTTCTCAATCAAAGTGTGTGTGTGTGTTGGTGCTTTGTGAAAGAAAAACAAAAGTACTTCAAAAACCAAACCAAACCAAACGGATATCAATCTTAACTTCCGAAATCAACAAACTCAGCCAACTAACTGCTATGTGTAGACTTCTTAATTTGCTTATAAGACACTCTAAAAACACAATTCTTTAATAAAACTTGAATAGCAAGGATAGTGGTTATCTCATTTGTATCTGAAAGGCCAAGTTAGGTTGTTTTTTGCCACTACTAATACCCACTCACTCATGCTTCACATTTAACTTATCAACTACCCCTTCTTTCTTTTTTGTTAATATCTGCTTAATAAGTTAAAATATACACACACATTAAGCTTCTTTACGTAATTTACAATGTTTCAAATTCTAGACCATTAAATTTCATAACTACTACAATAATTTTTGTACCAAATATGTAAATTTTCTAACAACATAGATGTTGAATTTTCAAGAAACTAAAAATGTTTGTACATCGAGTTTCACACTAGATTTAGAAGAATCGTTATGTTGGTAGATTAATAAGGTGAAGAGTGTTGGTAGTTGGTAACTTACTTCGAAATATTTATGAGATACTATGAATCGATTACCAACCGAATCTTATTATTTTATTAATGCTATCGTTAGTGAAAATAATAAGTCAACCTAAATGATTATAAATACTGGATTTGGGTTGGTATTGATGGAAAATATTATGTAAAATATAATGGTCCTCGCACTCCCAAAAGATCATTTTGTCCTTAGCATCCTTTTTAAATTTATTAATCTATATGAAGAACACCTGGAAGAATAATAGGACATGGGATGTAATAAAGTAAATGAATTTGCATTTATTCAACTCTATAGTTGTATTTAAATTAGGCATGTAATTTTATCTTCATACACATTTTAATTGTAGATAATAGTTTATTAAATCAAACTATGTACGTATCTTGATCATTAGTTTTTTTTTTAATTTATATGTATGACACATGATTAAATTAATATAAGAACTGAAGTAAAAAGTGTGAGAAAAATCAAATAAAGATCATATGCACCTTGTCTTAACACGTATGGGACACAAAACCGAAACCTTGTGAATAGACATTTATGCTTCAACTCAACATTAAATACAAACACCATATCATCATGATGTGATAGAAGAAAAACATTGGTTACCTACCAAGACATGCTTTATAAATTATTACAAGATAAGCACTACTTTCTTCTATGTCCGAGGAAATAATAAACACAACCATATTTGAATTAAACCAACCATAATTATTGGCCCTCTTTTCGCCTCTTTAAATTCACCCACCTTTTATTACATTAGAAAAATGGTAACTTCATTGCAAAAGAGTTTAACATTTATATCATCAAATAAAACTTTCTGATTTAAAAAAAAAATTGAGAGAATTTAAATCTTATTAAAGATTTACTTCTCTATTAAACTAAACTATTGTAATTAATTATTTCCAATTATTTTATTTTATTTTTTATATTTGTATTATTCGTTTGAAATATAAAGTGTTTATTTTTTACAATTTTTCTAAGTAAACAATATTTTCTGAGATCAAATTTGTAAACAGATTTGTATACATGAATATTCACAATCAAAACCCGTAAAAATACTAAATAAATATTTATAGATAACGAGTATAAGTATTTTAATTATTATTCACTTGAGGGATATGGATATCATAATATTCAACCTATAAATATTCGTTACCATTTAATATTTGTTAATAAATTTTATTTTTAATTATATTCTTTGATTAAAAAATTACATATAACATACATAATTGATTATGTCTCGTGATATAATTGATTATGCTAGACATAATCGATCATGCATGTCTATAAAAATAAGTTTATGAAGAAAAAATATGCATTTTTAATATTATTGTTGGATGTTCCCCTCAAGATTTAAGGACAAAATGGTAAAATTAACTTTGATACCGCACTTTCTCTGTATTTCAGCTTGGAGGGTTATATAATCTCCTAGAAATTCTTTCTTTACATTTCCATCGTAGTGAACAGTTTATATGTAGAAGCAATTACATTTGTATTTTGAAAGTTTATTAGTGCCTCATTATGACATGTTACACAGTATTATCAAATGGTGGTTGGCAATTATTGAAGACCTTTTTGTGAGTAAAATGACCGTTGTTACATTTTCCAAATTTCGAAGTTGTCGCTGCATGCATTTCTTCTCTTTATGATTAAGAGCAAAAGCAATAATTTAACAGTGGTTAATGTTTGATAGAGTATGAAAATCGAAAATTTTGTTTTTGATTGAGTGTGACGTGGGAAGAAGAGTGAGAAAGAATAGTAAGAGAAGAATGCATGTGTGATGTGTTGGGGTTTTGATTCCAAGAATGGTTGAAGTCACATGACTGAACTGGACTCATCTGAGCAATGGCTTGGTCCCTTATGTTTTGCAGTTCTCTCACATTATCTCTACGCACCTTCGACCAGTACCTCTACTGTCTCTGTGGGGTACGTCTCTGCAACCACACCCACTGCATTTTTCACCAGTGAAAACCACGCACTTTCATCTTCTACTTCTACTTTTCTGACCAACCACATTATACAAATCATCCAGTTTATTGCAGGTTCTAGAAAACGTTTATCATTCCGAATATATCTAAAACGAAAGTTTAAAATTAATATAATAATAAATCGATTTTTATGATGCTATACTTTGTAAAAGCTGACTAAAGGCTGTAAATTTTCTGGACACGTGTGTCAATGAAATCTGAAAAGGCTGTAATTGATTTCATTGTAGTGCTTAGGATAGAAGAGAGTTTTCTTTGCTTTATTTTTTATAAAAATAATTGATAAAATAGAGAAAAATTATTATTATTATCATTATTGGTTGGAAGATAACTTCATAGAAGCTTGACACTAAAGTAAAATTTGTAACTATACCCAAAAATTCCAATATTATTATATTTAACTTTCACGTGATTTAGTAAAAAAAGATGTACTAAATTTAAACCTCGAGTAATTTTGTACAAATAATTTTTTTGGCGATAGATGCATTTTATTATAAAAGTAGTAAGTGAACGTATAAAGAAGAAGAATATTGAGTCAATATTACCAGTTAAGAGTTGAATCAATCAACTAAGCGAGTTACATAGAGGTCAACTTGTTTGTGGACATATACTATTGATATTAATTAATATCGCATAGGTTATGAGGGTTATTTCAAGTGCAGTTTTTAGCATTGCTTAATAGGACAATATTTTTCTAGCAATACTTTCAATGCTAAAAGGGAAAATGACTAATACTTCTTACTAAAATCCTAATATATAGTTAGTGAGCGAGAAAAATAATATCATTTTATTTTTTTGATAAGCATTTTGGGAGATGAATTTTTGTGATACCATTCAAATATCCAATAAAATTTTATGGGAAACATATTTGATAAGAACTCAAATAATAATAATAATAATAAGAGTGATGAGAAGTAAATAAATATGTCTTTTAAATAGTATATGTATTTATAGTTCACTGTCTCCATAAATAAAATTGAGTAAGTGAATAATTAATTAATCTCTATAAGGATAAATGAGCTTTACATAGAGCTAAACTTTTTAAGATCGAGTTATGTATGATAATTTTTTTAGTATTGGGTATCGGCATTATACGATTAGTAAAAACTTAATTGATATGTATTTAAGTGCAACTCATAAATGCAACCACTTTGTTTTTTATATTTAGTTAATAATAAATCGGTGTATTTATGAGCAATTATTTGTGAGCATGTAATGTTCTTTACCAGGGGTTTCATAATTATCAAAATGTTAGTTAGATTTTCTTTTTGGCTTTCACTTTTCGTTTTCAATATATCACGTAGGGAAAATGCATCATTTTGCATGAAGCAAATTAATGTTATCTTTTTAAAGAAGTTTTCTTTTTTCTTTTTTTGCATTTTGTATGTTTGAATATCACAAGAGCACCTTTAAGAGCTTTCTTGATGGAAATTCACTTAGGTTAGTAAAGATGTCAAGGAAAGGTTATTACAAGTCTCTTAGGTACAATGCAACACAAGATTCAAAGAAATTAAGCTTCCAAGATTGGTGTTCTTGGTTGGTCTTTGGTTTTTTTCTAAGTTGAATGTGATTTGACTACTCTTGGATAGGTTGGTCAAGATTTCTAAAGTGACATGAGTTGGTTCTTAGTTGAATCAAGATGAGTTTAGGCTAAGTTTTTTTTGAAGAATAAGGTATAAAGGTTGTGGAACTTATGTGAATGAAAGGGTGGTGATTTTTTATTATCTTAGTTTCTTTGTGAGATTATGTTGTGAAACTTTTAAGAAAGATATAAAACAAAGTTTCTTCGAGGTGGTTTGGGTGGTGAAAAATTATAAGGCTCAAGTCTATTTTTGGAAGAAAAGTATGTGATATTCTTTGATTTTCTTGAAAAGCCGCAAAGGTCTGGTCAGAGGTGTGAATGACCAAGAGTTTTCTTCTTATGATTTTGGATCCTTGGAAAGCTTTAAGCTGTAGAAAGATAAGGGATGAAAGCTTAACAATAAAGAATGCAAGAAGTGAAATTAATAGTGAAAGATATTTAACATGAGAAAAGTAAATGAAATAGAGATAAGATAGTTGATGATTAACTTATGAAATGTATATAATCTATGGAGGTTTGTTAGGGCCATTGAGAGTCTCTTAACACACTTATTGAATTCTCCAAGAAGATAAGAGAATCACAACTCACTTAGAAAAACTCAACTAAGTAAACAACACTTTCACAAAAGAACATACAAAAGGCTACCCAAGCTCTCAAATGTATTCAATTCAAAGGTGATTTTACAAGGCATTTATGACCTTCTTTTATGAGACAAGGAGTCCCATCCTATCATACTCTAAATAGAGATGTTGGACTCTGTTCTACACATAGGCACCTAGGGTTAGCTATTCTAATCTAGGTTAGCCTTAGTCTAATATCCAGACAAACTAGTCTAATCTATATATCTTTTTAAGTTTTTTTTTCCCAGTGGAAGACTTTCTCTATTTTATTTATATTTTTATATTCTTTAACTTGTCTTCTTGGTATTTCTTCTCTAAGCTCTTCGTTAATTCGCAACTTCATTTTCATTATCACATCACTTCTTCTCAATTCACGTCTTTCAGTTGTTTAGGTACATCATTTTTCCATTCATGTTTTCTTCTTCATCCTTTTTCAATTCTTTTCTTGATGGTTATCCCCTTGTCAATAGGGGGTTGTTGACACTAGGCAATCAACATTAAAGAGTCGCACGAACCATTTTTTCTTAAAGTGTTATAAGGTGGAGGACATTCCTCATGTGCCTCCCACTAGCACAATCATGGTAGATGCCTCCTCCTCTGCCATTAAGAGCAAGCAAAATGACTCTAAGTGTATTCCTCAATGGTATAACTAATATTCTGATGGTATTGACATATTTTTGTTGGTTGACATATGTAGGGAAAGGAATATGAGGATGAACTGGTAATAAATTGAGATTAAACACCTATTGCAAAATGGTGTCTTTGTTGGTATTGAGAGGGGTGTTTATTTCATACCTCTCTATACAACGACACTTTGGTTTTTGGTTTAAGCTAGTTGATGAGGATGGTTTAGTGTCGTTCTTCCTCATTCACTTTATCATCTCAATATTTTCCTTTATAACTATGTTTGGATTCTTGTTCACATAGTTCGTCCATGTCTTGTGAAACGTTGATTAACAAACTATTCAAGAAAGAATCTTGTTGTAGCCCAATTGGATGCAGGGTGAAAGCCATATTGAGATTAGGTATTATGAGTGATATGATTGCAAAACTGACCATGAATTTTTGAAGAGGCTCATTTTCTCCTTATCTTATATTTTCCAACGACATGGAGTTAGCCACATATGGTTGACTAACAACAAATTATGCTTTGAACATCATGGAGAAAGTTTCTTATGATTCTATAATGAATGGCTCTATTATTGGAAAAGACATTAATTAGTTTGTAGTCACTTAGATGTTCATTCAAGAAAGATGATTCATTATATCATTCAATGCATGGGCACTTCCACTTTAAGTACAGGTTGACAACCATAATTTGGGAATGAATGAGTTGTCATCATCAATGCTTCTACATATGAGGGTAAACTATAAAGAATGTCGAATCTCAGTTTCATGGGAGATAAAGTTACTTCTGGTCGATAAGATTCTTTTTCACATACACCAATAACCTATGTGGTGTACTTGGTTAGCTGCTTCTAAGTATTGGCCTCATCTAATATGTGAGATTATCTTATCTGTGATTTAGTGGCATGCAATGTTGTGACTTTATTAATTGTCTTAGACATGGGGTGATTGCTCTTTATCACAGAACAATATATTCAATTGGTTGATATGATCTCAATGTGATGTTGTTAGAACCTGACATGATGTTGTAGTTAGACAAGTTTGAGGTCTTTCACTAGTTGAATCTTGATGTTCGTTTCACTCTTCTATTATATAGTTGCAATTTGTTCTATATTATTATACCATTCTTTTAGAATATGTGTTTCATATATATATTTTGAAATTGTTAACTATTGTTGAAGAGTCCATCTCATCGTTAAATGGTGAAGAGATAACGTTTTTGACTTATAGTAAAAATTATAAACTTACATAGTTTGAAAATAATTTTACTTAACTCCCACGATAAACGTTACAATATTCTAATTAAAATTAAAAGAAATACAAAATAACTTATAAAGAGAAGGAAATTTCCTTACTCTAAACTCTTCTTACAAGTTAAATTTTAATCATTTAAGTATTAAATTAATAAAAAAAATGAAATTATATTATTATTATTATTATTTAAATACTTCGTGTAACGAGGTGCACTTATAATAGTATTTAATTTTTCATAAAACTCTTAATTACTAAATTACTTAATTCGATTTTGATATCCAAAAATAACAAAATTTGTTTTTATTCCGATAAAATGTACTATACTTCTAACATCTCCATAAATAATCATTTAGTTTAATAAAAACGGTTGAAATTTAACGAGTTTTTAGATAATCTATACAAAAAACATTTTTCTTATGTGCAAATATAGAACGTTAACATGCAAATTATTAAAAAAGTTATCACAGGAAAACCTTTACCTTTTGTTTGTCAAAAAATTTAGTTCATTTAATAACTATATTTGTTTACTTTTATCTTAATTCATCTTTTCTATCGAATTTGTTGCAAATAATTTTTTTTTTCATTTCAAAATAAATAAATATATGCAAAATATCAGTTAGTATTGTTAATGTCTATTATTTTAGGAATTAATTGGACACCTTTAGTAAAATATCTCCTTTCAGTAACTTTTATTATCCCCAAAGTTTAACTAATGAAATTTTTCTTAGAGAATTCATACAGTGTTCATGTTAACAACGTATTGATAACGATATATAAGTTCTCCACAAGGATTAGAAAAGTAAAAAATTTAAAAACTCAATGAGTTAAATAATTTTACCAAATTATCTTAGTCAATGAAAATTGATGCAAGCTGTAGTAAAAAAATTATCACGTTGATAATTTATCGGAATACGGAATTATAAACCTAATGTTTTAATTTTTTATTTGTGGAAAAGAGTGATTTAATATGATTGTTTATTTTGTATTAAAGCATCACTTATACCTTACAAAAAAAAAAACCACTTATCTTAAAACGTGGAGAGTAAGTAATTTAAAATAATTTAAAACCGATAATGTTAAATATACATTTATATCCATTTAAAATGTCATGCTTGTAAAATAATTAAAGACTTTTGCAACAATAAAAAAAACTTTTATAATATTATAAATTAAAACTAATTAATTTGTGAGGTTTTTAATTTAATGATTTTTAAGTTGTTATATTATGAACTTTTCTTTTAGGTCAGACGCTTTTCCTTGTTCCGATGAAATATGACAATGTGGACAACTATAGAAATTGTGAATATATATTATTTCTTTCATCAGTTACTTTACTATTTTTTTCCTTCAGTTTAATGAATTAAATATTAATTTATTTACAATATTATATGTATCGTCAATTCAATAAATTTTTATATATTGTAAAAACTGAATATAATTTTTTTATCGACGTCAATGATTCCGTAAATATAACGCAATCAATATATAAATGATAAATTAAGAAATATTAAGGTAAAGAAATAACTTAATTTTTTATAATTGCTTTTCTACTTTGTTTTTTCTTTTCTGAATTTGGTGTAATTTTGATTTGAAATTTATTTAAGTAAATAATTTATATTTCTTTTATGAAAATGGATAAATCATGCTTGTGATGACTCTAAGAAAATCGTGTAATCAAGCACAATCTTCAGATGATTTTTTTTTTTTTAATTAAACTCATTAGACTAGTACAATTTATGTATAAAATCTTTTAACTAAAATTATCATACGTTGAAATCTTTGTATACCTAACACAACTTCGTATTAACTGAAGTCCTAATACTTAACATAACTTCAATTATTTTTTGTTAACTAAAATCGTGAATAATAAAATTATGTTATGTATGACCATTACAGATAAAAAAAATTATTATTGAAATGCTTTTAGTTAAAATAATTTAACACTAAAATTATGTTATGACAATTTCAATTAATTTTTTTTACCTCAAACAAAAATCATGTATAGGTACACGATTCTTCCATTTCAAAGTTTTCAGTCCATATACAACTTATCCATTTTTTTAAAAGAAAATAAATTTATACATTTCAATAAATCTCAACAAAAATTACACCAAATCTTTATAAAGTTCTTTCAACTTTACGGGCATATACTTTTCACGTTCAATATGTCAAACGTGAAACCAAAGCAATTGGTGAATTGGCTATGTCTTTGTGTGCTTGAAACTTTCAACTTAATACTTAATATTGTTTAACTTAACCATAGACATATTTATTATTGAAAAGATTTATCATCATTAGTAATCTATATGTTGCACTCAAAATTAACCATGGATAGTAGGATTTGTTTAGAAACTATACTTTGTTGTTTTTGTTAGCTAATCATATTATTATTATTTCTTTTGATAAGCAGACATTATTATTATTGAGGGTTCAATATTTTCGTAGGTCCATAATTTTGAAATTTATTAAGTAGGTATCCACACTAAAGAAATTCTTAGTCTTTTATAATTTGTTATTTGGATTCTTAAAAGGATAAAACTGCTTCAATTCTTATTGTTTCAATCAAACATAAACTAATTTCAGACACCCAATAACATAAATTGAAAAAAAAAAAAAAATTAAGGATGCAAATCAGAAAAGTATTGTTCTAGAACCTTATTAATTTTTTAAAAAAAGGTGAAAGATAGATAACCCTATTGTTTAATATTGAGATTGATAAACTAGAATTGATTAATCCTTTGTTTATGTGATGTGATAAAGATGGAGCATTGGATGGTGCGAAAATAGAATAGGGTATATGGTGGCCCCAAGCCAAGAATTTTCCACACGCTGCTTTTGGGTTCATATTAAACCAAAACATTACCCTCCCTTCTTCTCCCTTTCCTCCTAAACTCCAAGATTACTCCATACTTTTACTGTTTCATGTATTCTTAGATAATTAAGATGGTTAGAGACGTCAACAAATTTCCTATAATATTGATTTAAGAAGTTAAATTATTTAATTATTTAATTAAGAATTATTTTTTTGAAATGATATTTAATTATTTGGTCGGAGTGATTATAATTCAAATAATATAATTACATAATCAAAAATTCTAAAAATACTTGTTATATTTGTGTCCATTTAGTAAAACTCAATCAAAATTATCAAAAACTAAATTTAATATAAATCAATAGATGAATCAATATAAAAATAACAATCACAAATATTTTTTTTTTATTTTCAAATTTTTTAAATGATATGTTATTATATTGTTAATTAACTTTAAAGAAGGAATGTTTTCTAAACTAAATTTGCGAAAATATTTTGAGAAGTTAATTGTACTTTGATTGTTTTAATCAAATGTAGTCTAATCAAAACTATAAAAAAATTTAATACATAATTTCATCTCTCATTCTTGTGTAGTTTACTTTTTTTTTTTTTAAAAAAAAAAATAAGTACAGAATTAATATATTTTTAATGTTAGATTTTTTAAAGTAACCGCTCGTACCAAACTATAATTTCTCCTATAGATAAACTTGCATTTATAAATAAGAAAAAATAGGGAGCTTGTTATTTTTCAATATTACTCTTCATCTCCTAATTGTAATTTCTTCTCCAACCTTTTCTTTTGTTGGGAAATAAAAGAGAATGAGTAAAAAGATGAAATTAAGATATGGGATTTGGTGATAGAGAAAGATGAGAGAAATAATTTAAAGAAAATAACAAAATTTACTGTATTTTCACCTATTTTATTTGTCTATGTATCTTTTTATTTTTCTTTAACAAATTTACATATATATTTTCTACTTCACATATTTATTTTCGTTTTACTTATTTTTCTCGACTCAGAATACAACTAAACCTTCATGTTAATGGAACAACTAAGCTAACAAAAAATTTATAACCCGTGTGTCCACCTCAAGGACAAATAGTTGAAGGTATGAAGAACAAATATTTATGAAAAAACTTAAGAAATCATCAAAGAAAGAATATTTTTAAGGTGGTCCATCCTGCATCAGTTGATAGCTAAATGACCTTTCCCCTTTTAAATCTACCTGCCTCATCTGGTTTTGACTCTACCCAAGCCAAGACTTTTCAAAAGATTAACGTGCCCTTTAGTTCTTAACATTACAGATTTTCAACAAAACACCAAGTACTTATGCTTTGCCAAAACAAACACGTAACAACACCTGTTTAGAATCACATCCCTGTTCAAACCCCATGATTTGAATAATTTATTTATTTTTGTTAACCACAGCACTGAACTGTATCATCATCATCATGAAGGGAAAGAACATAAATCAGTGCAAGATTAAAGAAAAAACGTGTTTTTCTTGTTCATGACGCTGCCATATTTCATGGAAAATGTTACAAATCAACCACTCAAATAATAACATCCGACAAGATAGAACCTTTCACTGCTTCTTGAGATGCAATGCAAAGCTCAAAAATTCCCTTTTTCCAATTTCTTCTATTTCAACGGATATAAGCGCGTGTGTTTGAGTCTCGAAAGAAGCGTGGTGTGGATGAGAGTGAGAAGGGCACACCTAGATGGCAGAGTCATAAATAAAAAGTCCATGCTTTTTAATTTGTAATGCAGTAGATTTGTGAGATCTGAAAATAACAGTGGAGATGAAAATGTTGGTAAGGGAGCAATAATGAAAGTTATAATAGAATTAATAAGGAAGAGGAAATAAAGAGCATGGTACCAAACTCAACCGTTTATAATAAGTGGCATGTAATTCTTTTGTAGGTGTCCACATAGTCTTCCCATTGAAGTAAAGTTGGTTGAAGTTGTCCACATTGAGTGAGAAAGTGGCCAACCAGCCCTTCTTTCTCCTTCTCTCATCATCATGCATCATGGAACCAAAACAAAAAATATAATTATAAATCCCACAAAACAAAGAAAATTATAAATCCCACAAAAGGTGAAAGGTGGCTGGAGGAAAAGTAACTTCACACAGCCTAAGGGAATTGGATTCTAAGCTGTATAGAGAGAGAGATATTTGAGGCAAGGAGCAAGAATCATGTGGTGCTGGAAAGGGGAGGGAGGCTAGAAAAAGAGGTAGAGAGAGGGTACCCTCTTCTTTGCACTGTTCTGTGCCTGTTACACCACTTTTAGGAGTTCTTCTAGCAACCTCTGCCAACACAAACAAGGTATCTTCTCTATGATCCTTGTGTTTTGTGTTTTGTTTTATTAATATATTTTCAAGATTTAGCTTTTGGGGTTGTGCTAAATTTGTTAGTTATTATGGTTATCTCATAAATCTTAAGGGCATGGACTTCTCTCACTCATGATTCTTCCTTTTGCTTCTTAATTTTCATCAACATGGCATTAACTAACCTGGCCTCGGGATCCTCCTACCATTATCTCCACTATTGACCCTGTCAGAAGTTTATGTGTTCTCGTTTTTGTTGAAACTGTAGGAGAACAACTCATTTCCTCTCTGTCATCTTCACAACTTGGTCTTTCTTCTTCTTCGGAATTGACTATGCTTTCGTTTCACAAATCATGTAGGATTTTCTTTCTTCTCAATTTTCCTTGTATTCCTTGAAAAGAATTCTCTTTCCTCTTCTGTTTTGGCGTTTAATTTTGACAATTCCGCTTTATTTATGCGTTTGCTTTCATTTTTCTGTTGAAAGTTTCCTTCTTTTTCTCACCTTAGATTATACTGATATGAACTCGTGTCCTCATCATATATTCCATACTCTTTCTATGTACCCTTAGATTGTGCTTGTTAATATGTGTTCAGTTAAAAACTATACCGTTTTCTTCTTTTTCTGGTGCCCGCTGTATAAAGGGGCTTATTCTCTTGGGTGAATGAAGGGTTTTTTTTCATTTAATTTCATTTGTTGTTTATTTATTCAATTATCTTTTGGCCATCAACAGCCTGAAAATAAAATAGAGATGCTGTCTCCTTGCTGGGGATCGTTCTGGTGGGCTTTAGTATCTTCATAAATTTCTTTCGTTAGTAAAGGAGAGTATGTACCAAAATTATAATAAGAAAACATGATATTACTATTCCATATAGATTGCTATATATAGCCTTAGCTGATGTTAATGAATTATGTGTGCGTATAGATGAAATCAATCTCTTTATTATCTTGTATGCTAGTCCATATGTCTCTTCTCTTTTTTTGTTATGAGAATCATGTGCACGAACGGTTTTGATCTTAAAGTTCTTAATTCATCTTATATTTGAAGTTAGCTGAAAATTGTTAATTCTATAAGGGCACCAGCATGCACAGGACGTGATCTTTTGCCTTCATTTTCTGTTACAGGAAGAGACAGTAATGCTACTGACATGGGAAAGAAGGGGAGTTGGTTTTCTGCAATCAAGAGGGTTTTCACTCACAACTCCAAGGGGAAGGTAAGTACTATATATGAAATGCTTGATTGAATTTTGTATGCTGTTCTTTCTTGTTGCTATGTTTGGTTTTCTTTTGGCATCTCATTAGATGAAAAACCACATTTTAGAAAATCTTCCCAATGTTAATCAGGTTCCTGCATGACCACTAATGGATAATTTAATATTTTGCAAAGTGATCTAGGAGGTTGTTTGCCTTTCATTCCAACATGTTACATCATATTGTGGCTTTATGCATTAAAAGCAAAATCTACTTGATGGTGGTTATTTATTTATTTGGAAGTCAGTTTTTGTAGCAAGTTTTGTTACCAATATATCTGACCATCTTGTATAATACAGCCGGATGCGGATAACAAAGGCACAAAAGAAAAGAAGAAAAGTGTAGGAAAACTAAAGCATGGAGAGACCAATTCGTTCATCCCCCTCTTCAGAGAGCCAAGTAGCATTGAGAAAATCTTTGGGGACTTTGAAAGGGAGCAACAACTACTGGGGTTAAGGCCTGCCACTCCTCCTGAGAGACCCAAAACTCCACCTTATGTCCCTCCAAGAGCTCCTTCTCCTAGGCCTCCTTCTCCAAGGGCTCCTTCTCCAAGGCCTCCTTCTCCAAGGCCTCCATCTCCAAGGGCTGCTTCTCCCAGGGCTTCTTCTCCACGAGTTACCTCTCCCAAAGCTACATCTTTCCGGATTTCTCATCACCACAAGGAGGTTGGCTACAGACCAGAACCAACTTTGAGGCAACAGAATGCCTCAGCAACTAAGATCCAGGCTGTTTACAGAGGTTATATGGTAAGCTTTCATGTGTTCTGAATGCCATAACTAGAACTTTTGGCTTTATAAATGTGTGTCTCCTTAGGTATGTGTTTATGAATTTCAGTAGAAATACTGGTTACAAAAAAAATATGAAAACATTTTATCAAAACTTGTTATTGATGCATTCCACCATAACAACAAATTAGGCTTTTTTTAATGTGTATCTCCAAAGCATTTAATACTTTCTCCCTTAAGTAACTGTAAAGGGTAGGTAGTGGATGCTTCTCATATATGATAGAAAAGCATAAATACGTAAACAAAATTCATAGAACTCAAGGGTACTTGATGAACACAATGTCTATGATTTCTTTAGGTTCATATCATAAAAATGAGAAATATTAAGTGGAAACTCTATATCATACTTTCAAACACATTTCTTACTATTATTTGAAATTTTTGGTCACTAGAAAGTGACATGGATCATGCTCCCTATTTAATTTGTCAATCTCACTCGTACTTTATGTAATTCCGAATAAATCTTCGACGATAATAAAAAGGTGTTGGTAGTATTCCTTGAAAAAAAATTCAGGTTTCTGACAGTGTAGAAGAATAAATAGATAATATAGTTAATTATTCTTCATTTAAATGCACAAATTCACACTTTAAGTTTGTCCAACAATGAGAAAATGGAATATAAAATCACATCATGCGTAGTTATTTTCTGGCAAAACCAAATTTCGCCATGTCTTTCTTATCAAGCTTGAAAATTATGTGCATAAATAGGCTGATTACTGTGCTAACTTTGAGAGAATGAATGGGTTAATGAATTAAAATTGAGTCAGCAGTTGCATGAAGAATGCTCCTCCTTGATCCAATAGTTTTAACTGTTTTTGATTTTACTATGAAAAAAGATCAACCTTGTGACACGATATACTTGCAATGCGATGCAGGGTAGGAGGAGTTTTAGAGCACTAAAGGGTCTGGTGAGGCTCCAAGGAGTAGTAAGAGGACAGAATGTGAAGAGGCAAACAGTGAATGCCATGAAACACATGCAACTGTTAGTGCGCGTTCAATCTCAGATTCAGTCTCGAAGGATCCAGATGTTGGAAAACCAGGCACGATATCAAGCCGAGTTCAAGAATGATAAGGACGCAGCCAGTATCTTGGGAAAACTCACTGTAAGCCTTTCTAACTTGAGCATGCAAATTCTTGAGAACATGAGAAAACGGATAAATGCAAGTAGCTTGTGTTGATAAAGAGAAAGTTCAATTGCTAGCTGCTAAGTAACAGGAACTAACTATGGATTAAATGTCAAGATCAAGAACTCATGGTTGCTCAACCCATTATAGATGTCAACTACTTTATGCTAATGTATGCACTTCAATATTTAAAGGCTAAATGCCCTTCACTTTGTAGAGTTGCCTTAATGGCAAAGTTGTGTTTGCTTTTTGTCTTTTACAATGGGTACACAATGGTAGTTAGCTCTCTCTTTTTTTCCTATACCCTTTCCAAGTGAAAGTGGGATTTGATCTCAAAAGTCCTTGCAATCCCTGCAATGTACTTTACCAGCTATTGTTAGGCCTCCTAACACCTTCAAATTTAATGACTAGCTGAGCCATTGGGTCGGTTAAACTATTATGTCGTACTTCCTTTTTAACCAGGTAAAACTTTTAAAAATGTCAAGTTCTTGGTGGCATATTATAGCTGTTGCATAATTCCTAATCCTAGGAGCAAACAATCCCAAGTTACAACTTTATCTTTTGATCTATAGAGGTTCATACTCTTCCTTGTGACATCTATCATGGTAGAGATTTAGTGACTTAGTATGATTTTAATCCCTATAACTTGAAAAAATGTGGTGGATTCTAATTACTATACCTTGTATTTTAAAATGTGTGCATGCATGTATTTCCAACTGCCTTCATTTTTATGTAAATCAAATCAAGTGATTTAATAATTTGGAATTTTGGGTATAGTCTGAAGCAGGTAATGAAGAGTGGGATGACAGCTTACTGACCAAAGAGGAAGTAGAGGCAAGGTTGCAGAGGAAGGTTGAAGCAATCATCAAAAGAGAAAGAGCAATGGCATTTGCATATTCACATCAGGTACTCACGATGAGAACCTACTACACGTTCCATTTATGCTTTGCTATTTTGATTTCTTTGAAAGTAAAAGGAGAATTAATTCTTCAAACAAAAAAAGGCAAATTGTGCATTACTTTTATTATTTTCTTTGTCCAATTTTGAATGGGATCACGTATTCTATTAATTGCTTAATTCTTCAAAACTATCATTTTAAAAGTAAGCTAATGTTTGGAAACTTACGTAGTAAGAAATCACATTTGAGATGAGAGTTATAAGTATTAGTTTCTTAACTATTAGTTATAACTATTTAAGGACAAACTAGTTGACTTTGTCTTTCCTTTTGGAATAATAAAATCTCTATATGTTATAACTTTGTTGACTCTGCCAAACAGCTGTGGAAAGCCACTCCAAAATCAACTCACACCCCAGTGACAGATACACGATCAGGTGGATTTCCTTGGTGGTGGAACTGGTTGGAAAGACAAGCACCTGCAGCAGCAACTCCACAAGAAAAACAAGTGCTGAAGAGTTTTCAACTCACACCTCCAAGACCATACTCAGAGCAAAAGACTAGTCCAAGGCCCGGATCCAGCACTCAAAGACAACAACAGTCTCATTTTGCCTTTGATAACATGGACACTCCCACACCAAAGTCCACAAAATCAACCATAGTGACATCTTCAAAACCGGTACGAACACCTCCATATAGAACACCTCAGGCAAACACTTCAGGCTCAGGCTCTAAATATCTGAGACCAAGGGGTGTGGGAGCCAATTTACCTTTTGATGTGCCACTGAAGGATGATGAGAGTCTCACAAGCTGCCCACCATTTTCAGTGCCAAACTACATGGCTCCAACCCTCTCTGCCAAGGCCAAAGTACGTGCCAGTAGTAATCCTAGAGAAAGGCTTGGTGGGACTCCAACAAGTACTGATTCAAAGAGGAGACTCTCATTCCCATTGTCACAAGGAATAGGGTCTTTCAAGTGGTCTAAAGGGTTCTCAAGCAAGGATCACAGGGTGCCAGATAAATTTCAGTCACTTGAATCTATAGGAAACGTGAGTGTGGATTCAACAGTGTCTTTGCCCGCAAGGGTGGGAAGAAAGCCTTTTACAAGATTTGTGTGATCTTTTTTGTTTTATTCATTTTTAACCATTTTATTTTGTCCATGTTGGTGGTGTTATCAGTTACATTATGATTATGATTTGAGTGTATTGGTGATAGTTTGATGACAGGCATACCCGTTGTAAACTAATAAAAACATAATAGGAAACCATGGTTTGGTAACTTTAATTGGAATTGGAGTTTTCTTTTCTGGTTTCTGTTTTGTTGGGTGCAGCTGAAAGCAAACAACAAAGACTATAATTAAATACTATTAACGAAAAAACAGGTTCAGAGCATCTGCCAGAAGAGGCTGATGAAGATCCAACAGAAGAGAAGCAATCCCATTTGAAATTCTCCTCTTTGGCATTCAATTTCTGGACCTATTGTATCAAGCATTCCTAACTGATGATGAATATAAAAGGTCATATAAGTGTTCTTTTTTTATCTATGTAGGAATTTAACATGTGTCAGACTTACATTAACTCATACATTTTGTTCAACTCACTGAAGTAGACTCTTGATATATTTGTCCATTTATATGCAAACATGCATGTTGATCTATTTAAAGACATTAATCTATTCCAATTTTATTTCCTTTTTTGAAATGAGTATAATAATATTAATGGAAAAGATAATGTTGGAACATCATTGGTAGAAGCCAAAAGCTCCTCTTGGGAGAAATAGATGCAGCCAAATCATATTAGGTAAGCAACAGAGACAAAGATGCTAAAACATGTGGAGGCACATCAACAGTGTTCACATGGGCTAAGGAAAAACTTCAACAAAGTGGTTCAAGTCTCTGCAATCAAAGACAATGAGTGAAATTCTGGACCACTTATCAACTAGACACAAGGATTTAGATTCGATATCAACAAATGTTGTGAAGTGCTGAATCACAAGGTTCATAGCAAAGGTAGTTTGCGTAATAAGCAGTGACAACAATTTTTTTAAAACTTTACCTTATTTTTCAACTGTAGGGAATCTTGATCCCTACTAGTGTTTATTGATTAAAATAGGTTGAACTAAGAATCACATGTTCAACAAAACAGAGGTTAAACACCAATTATAATATTTAAAATTTTAAAAGTTAAAACCCTCTTTGTTTCTTTCTTTTTCTAATGGGTTTCTCAAATTCATGCTCTTCACAATCAAATTCATCTTATCTCTCACCATCTTATAATTCCAACCCAATTTCTTCTTTTCATCTTCCCAACTTCCTATTCATGAACTCCAGATTTTTCTTGTTTCCAATTATCATGCAACATTGGTGACAACAACATGAATAGATGACGCAAGCATGTGACTTTGGCTGTGATTTCCTCTTTTGGGAAGAGGGAGATCTCACTGATTGTTCAATCAAATTTTCTAATGGAAATTAGTTGTAGATACAGTTAGTGATACTCGTATTAATAAATAATTCAGTATAACATGATTGATGATTGATGGGAACATAGTTTAATTTAACTTGATTTAGCTTTATTTGAGATAGTAAACTTGAATTTGTTTATTTTTTTAATTTAAAATACAAACAATATAAAATTCAACGAATTTAAAATACAAATAATATCACCACTGACATCAATTTAATTTATAAATATTATATCGAATGTGAAAGTTTGCATTTAAGAATAAATTAAGAACACAAAAAAAGTAAAACAATATTTACTTTTAAGAAGAGAAGATTAACAAATAAGAACACATGAATCAAGAAGAGAAGATAACAAGATGTATTAAGTAAAAACAAAAGGAAATATAAGAGAAAGTAGAAAGGAAGAACTTATAAGAGATGAAGGTTGTCATGCAACTTTTTGAAAAGCTCCAAAAATATTAATAAAGTCGTTACTTGATTCATTTGATCAACTTTAAAAGTATTAATGAAGTCGTTACTTGATTTATTGACCCAAGATAAGACTCAAGTAGAATATAAACTTTATATTTTTCTAAAAGTTTCATAAATGCTCTAAAAATGTCTCTTAAATTTAAGTTTTTTCTATGGTGTAGAGTAGGCTATAGCCTTTGAATATAAAAATTACAAATGAAATGTAACCTGGATTGATATACTAACCTATTTAGGTTTAAGCTACATGGAGGGAATATTTGAATTTCAAAATAAAAAAATGACAATGATTGTATATATAGAAGGTTTGACCGAGAATCCCAACTGGGAGACATGCTTGTTTCGGAAATTTTTAGTAGAGTGATACATTTTTAAAGATATTTCTCTACATATGTTCCTAACATTATTTCTAAATCTAACACCGTTTACTGTTCACAATAGGAAGTTTGATTGTTGGAACCGAATTTCCAATTACAATTTAGTATTTGGTTTTCTAATAATAATAAGAATTCGGTTATCTATAAAACGAATTCTTACAGCTTTATAATTTTTTTTAAATTTTATAATTTTTTTATTGTTTGAAAGTAAAATAAAGTGAAAAATTTATAATTTTTGTATAATTTTGTATAAAATGGTATAAAAATAAATAAAAATATTGTAAATGGTTTATTATAGATTATGAGAAATTAATTTTCTACAAATTAAATTTTAACTATATAAATAATGTTTTAAAAAATTTAATTAAAAATGGTAAGAATAAATTTAAAATTATTTATTAGAGAAAAAAAATTAAACTAATCAAGATTAAACATAATTTGATTTAAAGATAATAAAAAAATATTAAGATTTTGTGAATGTTTATTGTTATCGATAAATTAAAAATTTTAAAAGAAATTGAAAAATAAAGTTTAAAATGTTAAATAAAAATTTAGGTAGTGTAATTTATAGATTTAAAAATAGGTAAAACTATTTTTTCAGTAAAAAATTGATTAAAAATACAATTAAAATTTTGAAGGATTTATTTTTAATTTATATGAGAGAAGGAGATAAATAAAAAAAAAGTATCTAAGAGAAAAAATCATTTATTCTCATTATCTTTATATGCAAAAAAAAATTATTTATAGATGTTTTGAAAAATTTTAATTAAATGTAATTTCTTAGATAAAAAATTAAATTATCTAAGTTAAATGTAATTTGATTTAAAGATAAAAGAAAATATTAAAATTTTGTGGATATTTATTAATAATGGTAAATTAAAAATTTGAAATGATTTTGGAAAAACTGGAGTTGAAAATGTTAAATAAAAGTCTAGGTATAATTTATAGATTTAAAAATAGATAAAAGTAGAAGATTTTTTTTTTTGTAAAGTCAAAATTTTATTAAAAATACAATTAAAATTTAGGAGAGTTTATTTTTAATTCATACTAGAGCGGAAGATAAATAAAAAAAATATGTAAGAGGAAAAACATTTATTTTCATTAAATTTATACGAAAAAAGTTGTAATAATTAACATACAAGGAGAAAAAAAATACTATTTATAGATATTTTAAGTCATTAATTATAATAAGAAAATAAATAATAAATTATTTTTTTGTATTTTTTAATAAATAAATATAATAAATTACCATCATTTTATAACTGTATTTTATATTAAAATTAAAATTGAAAGAAAATTATAATAATTTATAATATTAGAATTATAATTAAATTTTGTATTTTAAACTTAATAAAAAAATATTTGTAATAGCAAAAATGAAATAAAATATTTATCGTGCTTAAAAAAATAGAAAATATATATATTGAAGAAAGAAATAACTATTTAGAAAAAAATATAAAACAAATAATTAAAAATGTTTAGTTCAAAATGTTATTTATTTGTGAGAACGAAGAAAATAAAAAATAAATATTATTAATGTTATTATTGCAGTATTTTAAAATAGTAAGTAATTAATAAATTTATATTAAAGTCAAAAATAAAATGTCAAAAAAAATATGTTAATGTTATAAGTAAAATTAAGGTGATTTTTTAAAATTTAAAATTTTGTTTTGAATAAGTATTGAACACATGGATAATGTTGGAAAGAGTAGGTGAACTTCTTTATTAATGACTTGAATTTTCTGCTAACAACATCTTTAATGACATGAGAATATGATAGTCTCCATAATGGTGACTAGTTCCATAGTGGCGACGACGTCTGTTACATGGTGAGTTGCGTCGTGGTGATTGTGGCTGTTGTGGTTGTGGTTCGTCATTGGATTCAAATTGTAGGGATGTTGTATTCATTTGCATTGTAGTGAAAGAACTTCCTGCTTCATTGTCAAAGTATATTCGATGCATATATTGCATGTGATCATTAGCAGAAGATGGTGTATTTAGATATGGTTCAAACAAGTTATAGAAGAAATCAGTTGAACTGGACGCAAATGATTGTCTTCTATTGTCCATTATAGGTTGTTGTTGAGGTGTATTGAATTTTTCAGATGTCAACAAATGCTGGTAAGGTTCTTATTGTGGTGGATAATAATTTGTTGCAGCTGCAAATGAATGTCGACAAGGATCCTCTTTTGGATGATTATAATTACTTGTAGCTGAAAATGTGGGCTCTGGTGGTGGATTTTGTTGTGTTTGTGGATCATTTAGTAGATGCGACACTAACAAAACATATATTGAATTTGCCATGTACCATTCCATGTACTCTGTACTGTGGAGCAAAGGTCCATGAATTGGACGACTAGTTAATGTTAGTTCGCGACGGTTGTTATACATGTTTATCCACCTTGCATACTTAGTCTGCCAATTTTCATCATGTCGTCCTCGCATATCAATTTTGTGTAGTTTTTTCAAGTTGTTAAGGGGGACAGGGACTTCTTGGAACATACCAAATTGTAATTGAGCTTTATCGGATTGGTGCCATTCCACTATTGCAAAGCACATGATGGGAGTGCATGTTGTCCAAATTTCAGCATCCTGATACGCTTTGGGATTGATGCCTCGAAGTTCTTGTACAGACTCCATTTAAACTTAGTAAATTATTTTTATTAGAAAATTTGTGTTAAAGTTTAAAACTTTCAAATAAAATTCCAGAGAATGTATTTTATCCATTACTTGATCAACTTGTATGTGGTCAATCATAGATCTATACCCAACTAGGTTATCATGAGGGAGGTTTCTAAAGTTAAGAACCTGCCACCACTTCATCTACAAACTAGGGGGTACAAAGGTTGCTGTATGGAAAAGGGCACAATGTATGGCATGTGATACCATGCCCATGATTGCAGAAGTGATTCACACCCACCCATTATTTTTGCTTTGGCATTTGTTGACCTGCACAATTCCCTGTACAACACAGCCAAACAAGAAATCTAGCTAAGTCAATTAACTTTGTTGTGAAGAAAATAAGAAACCTTCCAATATTTTCAATGGTGATGACAACATACATACACTGCAACAAATTCTTCAAAAAAAGAAGCAGACAAGTGGAAGCCATAATGATTATCGGACATGTATACTCTAAAGTTGCAGCAAAAGCATTGGAGGGTGCACAATCAAAGGCGAACACTCATATGGTCCTTTCGTTTGATAGAAGGAGCACTAGATTTTTGGTAGAAGAGAGACAAAATCTAAGAGAAGTACGACCACTAGGTCGATTTACAGTTCGCTTTGACAAATTTTGGTTTGACTGTTGGAAATTTCAAAAACTACATCTACCATGCTCCCATGTGCTTGCTGCATGCAAACATGCACACCACGATTTTGCTATGTCCATCTCACTTGTGTACACCTTAGAACAAGTCTCTCATGTCTACAAAGGCTAATTTGGTGAACTAAAAAACGAAGACTACTGGCCTGCTTACATTGGTCAAATATTATGTCCCAGTCCAGTCATGAAAAGAACATCAAGAGGGAGGCCTAAGTCAAGTCGCATAAGGACTGAAATGGACATGAGGGAACAACATGGTTGATCCAAAAAATGTTCATATTTTCAAATGCCAGGACATAAAAAAAATGCCCCAACATTGTTGAAGCATCCAGTTCTCGCCATTGATTATGTTTCATTTAACACAAACTATTCCATGTATAATTAACTAAAGTATTTAATGAATGTGTTTTCTCATTTATTTTTCTCTTTATGTTCAACATATATCGCATCATTTCAATAAATAACAAGAATTTTTAAGAATTAAACATAACAACATTTAACAACAATTAACAAAATTGATAATGCTACATAAACAACACAACCATCCATTACTCAAACAAACTGTAGAAAAACTAATACACAAAAGTTGAATATGTCTCTATAATATATTCTCAATTAAGTCACACTGGTCAATAATTACTCTTCTATAATTATTTTTTCTCTAGCCACACTACACAATCATGTACATCGTCACATCACTCTTTCATAATTGCTTTTCCTGAAGTCACACACTACAATAATGTGTATTATAACATCACTTCTCCATAATTATTTTTCCTCTAACCACACTACACAATAATGTACATCATCACATCACTCCTCCATAATTGTTTTTCCTCAAGCCACACAAGATAATAATGTAAATTATCATATCACTCCTCTATAATTATTTTTCCTTGGCCACACAGTACAATAATATACATTAACACATCACTTCTCCATAATTGCTTTCCTGAACCCACACAGGAAAATAATGTGTATTATCACATCACTCCTTTATAATTATTTTTTTTAGGCCACATAGTACAATAATATACATCTTTACATCACTTATTCATTATTGTCTTTCCTTTGGCCACACCAGACAATAATGTACATCATCACATCACTCCTCCATAATTGCTTTTCCTGAAGCCACACATGTCCTCTATAATTGTTTTTCCTGAAGCCACACAGGACAATAATGTGTATTATAACATTACTCCTCCATAATTGTGTTTCCTACATCACTCATCCATTATTTCTTCTCCTCACTACACACTTCTCAAAAATAGATTCCATACATTAGGATTATCATCAATACCAATATACCAACATGTTCTCTTTTAATGTGGATATGACAACACTTGTAAAAAATCTATCATCTTCTACACAGTTCATTTCACACATCATAAACAACCATTTTTACTTTTATCTCAATCATTATTCAACTATAAATTCAACCTCCCACCCACCACTTTCAAACTATTCTTCCTTCTTTACAAAACTTTTGCTTTTATCTTCAAATGGACCATCTATGTATAACAGACACTGAAAATTTTTACAATTTTGATCTTGTTGTTGTCTTTGCAAATTGTCAGATAATAGAAAATGATGAAGGCGTCCACTTTGAATGCCCATCTCCTAAATTTATCCGCATCTCTTACAACTATAGCTTCTCCCATTTAAAGGAGAAAGTTTGTGGCACTTTGGGACTATAAGATCAGACAACATTGACGAAGTTGTACTATCGCCAACCTTAGCTAACCATACAAGAGAAAATTAGGTATGATGTTGTTCAGATACTAACTGATGAAAATGTTTCTGAATTTTTAAGTTGAAAGTCTCAATTTCCATTTCTTACAATGATTGAACTGTATGCCAAGCTAACAAGATCTGTAGAGGAAATTTTAAGCCTCCTGAACGCACCCATTACATCCAACTCTTCTGTAAATCAAGACCCAATCAATTCAACAGAAGCAATAATCTACTATGGAGGAGTTATCCAATGGGCCACCATAATAGAGAGTCCAAATGGTTACAGTCTAACACCTACACATGTCTCAACCCTAAAAGAATGTCAATCTCACATAACTGTTATTTTAATAAGCTATTTCATAACATATCAGAAATATTAACATATGGAGATCGAAAACAAGTTATAGAAAAAAAACTATTGTCGTCTAACTAGAGTTGTTAGTCGAAAACTTATACTTGATACCGTACAAATACAAAACGATGCTGACGTTCAACAAATGATTAACCGTTGGAAAAGTACTCAACTTCTTAACGCAAGTGTGCAACATGAAAATTCAACTACAAGAATTGAACTATTTGTCCAAACCAAAAATTTACGCATCACAACACCTCAAGAATTAGTTCAAGACTTAGAGGATAGTACCTACATCAACCATTTTGGCAAAACAACATCCACAATGTTAGCACCAAGGCTAAGCACGTGATTTGATGAAGTCAATAAAGACCATAGCTAGTTGAATTGGATCCGAACTATGTTAGATCAATGCCTAACACGTGAGTTGATGAAGACTGTCTCATGAAGAATCTGTTGTAACCAACCTGGACCAGAATTGTTCAAGTGAAGACTTTGAGCTAACTTGAAGATTGTTGGGTGATTCGGTCTTGGTCCTTAGTTGAGTTTGTGTGTTGGTGATTGGCTTAGTCCTTAATCATTAGTGGCATGGTTCATCATTCCTGAGGTGCTAAGAGATTCACAAATATTTTTATTAAAACTGGTTTTAAGAAAAATAGCCCAAACTGATTTTTGCTGGAAAAGGTTTTTCAATCAATTGAATTTCTAAAACAATCGATTGAATGTGATAGTTATTTCTATTACTACTGGAATCTTTGACTGGGTCAACTAACGGTCAATTCAATCGATTAAATGGTTTGTTCAATTAATTGAACTGTGACAGCTAAGCTATTTTTAAAACTGATTTGGGTATTTAAAGGAATGTGCACTATCATTTTCAGATATCGAAGATTTTCGAAAAGCATTCTTTGAGATTTTCTAAGTGAGATATAGCGCCCCTTTTGTGCGATCATCCTTTGGCAAAGCTTTTCAAATCAAGAAACCTCCAAGAATGTGAATCTTTAAGCATCCTTGAGTGGGGTTCTTACAACTTTGGTTCTGGACCAAAGCTAAGTCTTCTACACCTGATCTTCATTCTTTGTAATCTGTTCTGTGTAGAAGTACTGTGTGATCAATTGCTGATCTTGTTGTTTTGTAATCTGTTTGTTGTCTTTCAATTACTGGGTCTGTAATTGAGTTGGTGCAGTGGGTTTCTGCACTGGTCTCACATCTGCTGAGGGGTTCAGTAGTGGGTGAGTGCTGCGGGAGCAGTGTTGCTTGCAGATTGCAAGTGTTGTGGTGCAGTGGGTTTCTGCACTGGTTACACACTAGCTGAAGGGTTCAATGAGGTGTGGGTTTACTGCTGGGAGCAGTTTGTAACTTGCTGGGAGCAAGGGTTGTAAACTGATCTTGTGATCTTTTTAGTGGAAATCTTTGCTAGTTTGCAAAGGACTGGACATAGCCCTTGAGGAAGGGTGAACCAGTATAGAAATTTTGTATTCTTGCTTTTCTCCCTACTCTTCTTGATTTCTTTTATTCAACTGCTATTATCATTTAAATTGACTGGATTAAAATCTGATCATATTGTTGATTATATTCTGAACATTTATTTACATATATCTGAATCAACTGTGTTTCTGGGTTATTTCTAATCTACTGGATTGTGTTTAGTCATCTTGAATCTGGATTAACACATTTCTATATTGTAAACTGTTTTCTGGGTTTATCTCTGATAATTTCCACTGTGCACAATTGATTGTTTACTGGACAGTTCAGAATTACACGAGTTGATTGATTGAATTAAGAATTTTCATTCTCTGTTTCAAGAACAAATTAGATTTACGAAAAGATTTTGAAAGTTCAACATCTTGAACTCGGTCTAAACCTTATTTTACATAGTTTTCTAAATTAGTAATGTTTTCATTACTGTCATGTTTATGTTGCATATCAATTATAATGCTGATCAAGAATCCTAAGTGTGTGTTCCGTGTTTAAATTGTCTTTGTGCATAGGTGATTTTAATTTTTTGTAAGGGGTTATGTTCAAAATTGTTGTTACTTTTAGTTGTAAACTGTTATATGATAGTCTTGTTCTTTGTAATAGGGTTGGAGCACCCCTAAAGCGCTCCTGTTAATTTATTTTTTGCTGTTAAAAAAATTAACTTTAACTAATATATAAATTACACTTTAATTAGCCATAAACAAATACTTCATTTCTGTTTAATTTCACATTTTCAAATTATAATTTTCACACTTATTTTTTTCACTAAACTAAATTATATACTTATTCACTTATTTTCTTTATCATTACATATAAATTAACTTCTATTTTAAATTTTCCAACCTTTTAATAATATTTATTTACAGAAAATACCCAACAATTTTATTTCATTTTGTTATTACAGATAATTTTTTAACAAACATAAAATACACAATTTAATATTAATGCCAATATTTTGATTTATTATAATTTTTTCATCCAATTTTAATTTTAATATAAAATACAGTTATAAAATTATTGTAATTTATTCCCATTATAATTAATTGTTTCAAAATATCTATAAATAGTTTTTTTTTCTCTTTGTAGGTTTATTATCACAACTTTATTTCATATAAATTTAATAAAATAAATGATTTTTCACTTACATATTTTTCTTATTTATCTCCTTCTCTCGTATAAATTAAAAATAAATCCTTCCAAATTTTAATTGTATTTTTAATCAAGTTTTACTAAACAAAATATTTTTACCTATTTTTAAATCTATAAATTACACTACCTAAATTTTTATTTAACATTCTAACTTCATTTTTCAATTTCATTTCAAATTTTTAATTTATCAATAACAATAAACATTCACAAAATTTTAATATTTTTTATTATCTTTAAATCAAATTATATTTAATCTTGGTTACTTTAAAATTTTTCTCTCACAAATAATTTTAAGTTTATTCTCGCCATTTCTAATTAAATTATTTAAAACATTATTTATATAGTTAAAATTTAATTTCTAAAAAATTAATTTCTCATAATCTACAATAAACTATTTACAATATTTTTATTTAATTTTATACATTTTTATACAAAAATCATACAAAAATTATAAAATTTTCACTTTATTTTAATTTAAAATAATAAAAAAACTTATAAAACTTAAAAAAATATTAAAAAGTCGTAAGAATTCGTTTTATAGATACCCGAATTCTTATTGCTATTAGAAAACCAAATACTAAATTGCAATTTGAACCGAATTCCCTATTGTGAACAGTGTTAGATTCGGAAATAATGTTAGAAACGTGTTATTTAGGGAAATAATCTTTAAAAATGTCATTGTAGTAAAAATTTGGCTTGTTTTGTGCCTTCCATCCCTTTCTTTGATCATGCTTCTCATGTTTTATTTGGACAGTGTTTTCATGTTTTTTTGACATTTTCGTTGCTCACCCTTGACTAGTATATTTACAGGCTTGAAATGATACTATTTTGGATTTGACTGAAATTTTGTACATAGATAAATGCTTAGCATAATATTTGATATGAAAGCACCTAATATACAGAGAGCCAATCACACCTCAATAAATTATCTTATATACTTTCTTACCATTCTCTTCTCTGTCTAACAAAGTAAATGTGTGCATAGGAGACTTCATTGGATTTAAAAGTTTTATGTTTTCAACATCTCATTGATATACTTTTGTTGATATATGATAATTCTCTTTTATTGTTTGTAACTCTAAGAAGAATTTTATTTCTACCATCTTGCTCATTTGAAACTCACTTTTTGATTAACTAAGAAAAGTCCTTGCACAGGCCTTCATTAATAGCATCAAGTATGATATCATCACCATAAATTTGAACCATAATAAACTCATTTTTGTGTTCTTTTCAAAATAAGGTTGTATCAATTGTGCTTCTCACAAAATAATTTTCTAAAAGAAAACTACCTAGTCTGTCATACCAAGTTCTAAAAGCTTGTTGAAGATTATAAAGAACATTTTTTTTTATTTTGTAAACATGGTTTAATTTGGAAGGGTCTTCAAATCTGGAACTTGTTTTATGAAGATTTCTTTTGCAATGACACCATTTAGAAAAGCTCTTTTAACATCTATTTGAAAAAGCTTTATGTTTTTGTAAGCAACAAAAAACTAATAAAATCCTTATTGTGTCTGAGTATAGAAAAATATAAATGTTTTCTCTTATATACAATTCTTTTATCTAAAGTAAATTTCAACTCAAACAAGAAAACTATTTAAAATCTAGAGACGTAAAACAAAAAATTCAAATATAACAAAATTTCATTAGAAGTTTAACTAATAGAGATTACCACTTTTTAGTTAACTAACACTACTAAAAATTGATGACAAAAAAAAGAGAAAATAGAAAATCTTTAGAATAAACAAAAATTTATCTTTTAACTTCTCAAGTCCTGAGAGAAGGTGGAAAGAATTTTTGTTTAGATAGAGAGAAACAAATTATGAAAAGGAAAGAGAGAAGATTGGGGAAAATTAGTTAATTAATATTAAGTGAAGTTGGAATTTGCATTTTATTTACGATCTTTTTAAATGTTCATTTCATTTTCAATGCAATTTTATTCTTAAAAATCCTTTTCAAATGGGAAGAATACGTGGTTGTGGTATATCTTGTGCCGTTTTACTTTGCCTTAGCTAACGTAATTGGTTCTGTCGTTTTCTGTTTAAACTGAACTGAAAAAGAGTATCCAAAACAACAGAACATATATATAGACACACAGACACACCCAAGTGAGAAAAATGGTAATAACACTATTAATCTATGGTAAGAAACAAAGTATGCACATTTTGGTTTGGAGAACAAACACCAGCTAAGATGGTATCAAAGAAAAAATCATACGATATTCGAATATGTGCGACATATTCCTGAAGCGTGCAAGCCAAAGCAGAATAATCAGCATTAATAAAATCTGACTAATGGTTTGCATGTTTCAGTTAAATTCTTATAATTGCTAGCATTTTGTTACATGCCATGTTCTCTTAATATACGACAAAAAAATTAGGGTACAATTTATTTACACAAATTTCAGCAGCTTTATGTTAACAAAAAAAATATAGAAAACAAATAGTAAAAAGTTGAAATTCTGGAATACGTTTATATCTGTTTTATTTTAATTTCGTATATAAAGAAAAAAAAATTAGCGAATTGGCCTTAAGTTAAAACGAAACATTAATCTAATGGATATCTTTAATTGAAATTTTAGAAGTTTTTTTTTTTGGATTTTAAAAGATTGTGTACGAATATAATGATTTTTTTTAAAATAAAAGATTTTTATGATTATGATTTTGTGATTTGAATTTTTCAAATATGTGATCATCATAATATTTAAACAAATTTTATGGATTTACAAGAATTTAAAAGATTTTATGCATTTTCATAAAATATAAGTACTTTATGTATTTACTTTCTATGCATTTTAAAAAAAAAAAATTAAGTACTTTACTTTCTACGGTGAAATGTATTAGATCTAGACAATAAAATAAACCTTTTAGATTATATGATAAAAAGTCTAATTTTAATAGTTTATTCAATAACGGTCTATATCACATTCTTGATAAAATGTCTTATGCTTTTCTATTATAATATAGAATATTAAGTTTTGTAAATTCGTGTGGTAATCTTAATAAGTAACATACATTTATTTTATTATCAAACTACACAATGTCTCCTCTTATATAATCGTGAGAATATCAATCTTCAAATTTACAATTATAAAACTCGAAGTTGACATTAATATAAGAAGCTCTCCACACAATAAACACATCACTAAACTTTTAACAATGGTTAAAACCATTCATTTGGTGATCAAGAACCTTCGTTATTAGTGTGTAGTTAAAATATAGGTTAACATCATCATAATTTACTTTTAACGATGCTTTTAGTTGTGTTAGTATATTTTTATTCATACTTAAAGTGTTTAATCTTGACTTTCTGTACTGTAATTGAGAATAAATTTATTCTTTGAATAAGATTTACTCAATCAAGATTAATTGGACCTTAATTGAGATGTGGTTAATTTTAGATTTTAAAAATATTTCCTTACTTTTCTTATTTCAAATTATTTAGAGAGATTCTATGTGTTCCAAATCAAATCAAATATTTTGTAAATATATTTTTCATATTTTCTTCTTCAAGGATCCTTCAGAAATGAATAGTGTTCCTTTCAAGAAATTTGAAGTTTTAAATTTTTTTTGAATCTTTCGTTGTGTGTGGGTGCTTCCATCAACACTTGAGTTTCTAAAAGCTCATTTTAAAAGAATCTCAACAATGATTATTGAACTTCTTGTCATCTTGTATACAATTTTTTAAAAATTCATTACATTGAAGTTTTACCTTAAATGTATATTATTTCATAATTTCAACACCACAATGGACAAACCATAACATATAATAAAATGTTTTAATATTATTTATAATATGTGTGTGGGTATACAATTGACAAACCATAATATATAACAAAATGTTTAATATTATTTATAATATGTGTGTGGGTATACAATTGACAAACCATAATATATAACATAATGTTTTAATATTATTTATAATATGTGTGTGTATGTGGTGTGCGTACATATGTGTGTGTATGTAGTAAACTTAGGCATAATCATCCAGTCCTCTTAAGCAACTGCTTAAGAGCTTCACTTAACCAATACACTTGGTTACAACGAGTATTCTCACCTTTCTATGTTACAATAAATATTCTCACCACTCCAGGTAACAATGAGTATTCGCACCTCTCCACCTTAAACCTTCTTAACCTCCTAATGTGTGCTACCGAACGCGCCCCAAATTAAATTAGGAAGCTAAAATTTGTAGTATAGCTAACCTAGGTCATTCTTCCCAAAGACTACTTAGTCGTTCTCTTAAAAGAATTATGGGGTTTTAATGAATAATTAACTTTAATAAAATAAAACAAAATTTTAAATAGATTAGATAAATGCAAGTAATAAAATAAAAATAAAATTTTAAACAGATTAAATAAATTCTACAACACAATCCAATCTGTATTAATTCAATTACCAAATTAATCCAATTATTAAATCTAAAATTCAAATTAAAATAACAATTGAGCATGTAATTATGGAAGGAATTACAAAACATGAACATTAGGATTAAGAAACGAGATAGCACTTGGAGATCGGATTGAACAGAACAATTAGCCACTCATAATCACGATTGGCACAACAAGGCGGAAAGATGAATGTAAAATGCACATAATAGAAAGAAAGGAAAAAAGAAAAAAATGTATTTAATTATCTATTGTCTATTATGATGTGATGCCTCTCAACTTTATCTCTATTAAGAGAGCTTTATTTATAAAAAAAGTTAACCTAAAACATGAAATGACTAAATATCCCTTCATAAAGAAAATTTGCTTAAAATATCCAGGTGTCACCTTGTTGTCCAGCCTTTGTGTACCGACTTCAAGTCCAGTTTTAATCACTTTCCAATTCGAATTTGCTCTTGGAACTTGAATAACATTTGTAGATATTTAAGTTATCTTAAAAAAAAAATAAGAATCAAGTAAATCTGAGTTTTGTGGCAAAAGTTATGGATAAAATATAAAACACACTTAAATCTGTTAAAATTTCGAAAATGTTGTCAAAATAATAACAAACTTTTAACTAAAACCTAATTGATCAAATTACACCAAAACTGTGTAAAACCCTAATAATTACCAACTAATTTATTTTTATAATTATGCAATCGGAAAGTTGTAAAAATAAATAATTGTCACCTTTCCTTGAGATTAAGATCTCTCAAGAAAATAAAGAATGCTCTCAAAGAAAGTTCACAAGGTTATAACTTCACATTGTGAAGAATTACAATGGTTTAGCACTAAATCTAGAAGATTATGCTCTTTAACAAATTGATTAGACGGTTATTGTAACTCCCATATATTTAGTATATTTAGTAAGATCACTTGAATAGATTTAAATACTTGGCCTACTCCCCTAACCATTCTTCACCTTAAATCCCTTCATATAACTTTTTGAATTTGTCCTTTTGATACTTGAATATATGTTTTTGCTTCAAATATGTTTAAGAAATTATTTCAAAATTATTTGCAATATAGATGAGTAAAAAGCAAATCAAACACAATCGGAAAAATATTTTCGTTCCAGATAACATGTGATTTTAAAATATAATACTTCAAATTTTTAATTTATTCAAACTACTTTTGTTTAAAGAGAATCAAAGATATTCACAATATATTAGAAAGACATTTGCAAGACTTAATTTAAACAAATTTGTTTAGGAAAGAATGGATTCTAGAGATATATAAAAAACAGGGGCAAACAAAGTATACGAGATCTTCAATAAAAACTTCATTTTTGTTTAAACATATTCACAATATATCACAACTAGTTAAATTTTGTTTAAATAAGATAATTCTGAAAGAAATAAACAAGATATCTTTGTTTCCTAAAAATACATTGTTAATAATAGCTTTTTGTTCCACATAACTATGTAGATATTTTTTTCTTTTTATTTTTAGATATGATCTCTCTTTGAAAGGATGTGCTTTTATCAGATATATGTATTTAGAAGCTTTTGCTTTCACAATTAACTATTTCAACCAAACTTGTTATGCATTCATCAGATTGTCTAACATGAACAAGTTATCGAGCTAAAAGGGTCTACTATATACTACAATTGTACTAATCATTGTTAGAACAAATAAATCATTATGTTAATTTTTTTTATCATCTAAACATAAAAATATAATCTCCACATATGATGTTTCAAGGAGCCTTGTGGACCAAACTTTAGCTTAGTTCAACATATCATCCACAAGTTGATAAACAATCAGAGAAAACTATCTAATCCTTAGAGGATTTTCTATATCTTGTTTGTTGGATCATTTGAGTAGTTAGGATGAAATTTTACCTTTAGTAGAATTCATCTATAATAACAGTAGAATAACTTTATGATGGTTTCAGTATTTAGGGTTTAGAGGTATGATTATTAAAGGAGCCTTACATGGGAGGAAATGTAGAAAAGCTTTATGATGGTTTTAGGATGGTGAAAGTATGTTAATTCAACCAAAATTAATACAAGAGATAATGAAAAAGTCAAGATGATTCAAAAAAGTTCAAAAATAGCTCTGAGTGGGCATAAATCTTATACAAATCAAAGAAGAAATCCTTTAGAATTCTTTGTTGGTAAACATGTTTTCTAACAGTTGCATCATTCACTAATGTAAGAAGAGCAGTCAAATAAAAAAAAGTCTAACTCTAAATTTCATAGGACCCTATCAGATTCTCAAGAGAATTGGTTCTATTACATATGAACTTGCTTTGCCTCCTCTTTTCATGTGTAGCAACTAAGGAAATATTTACATGATCCTAATCATATCTTAGTATTTGATTCATTACAAGTAAAGGAAAATTTATCCTTTGAAGTGAAACCAATTAGAATTTTGGATTCCCAACTGAAGCAAGTTTGTAGTAGAAATATAAACATGTTCAAAATGTTGTGTGATCTCATATATGATGATTTTACTTAGGAGATAGAAGAAGAGATAAGAGAATCATGTTTTAGTCTTTTTCTTGGTAAGATAATTTTCGAGAACAAAAATTTTTGTTGTTAGGATAATCGCAAACCCCCTCAACCCTCACTTTTTTTCATTTTTCGTCTCCCTCTCTCTCAACAATTTTCTCTTTGCATTCTCTTTAAATTTCCAATCTTCATATCTTTTAGTATTTGATCATGTCGCAACCGGGATCACGACGGGGTGGCTCAAAACTAATTTATTTTTTTTGAAAAATAATGGAGTCGCCACCATAATTTATTGAAGGAAAAACTATGGAAAACCAAAAAAAGTCAGATAAGGCAAGTTTGCAAAACCGGATTTAGAGTTCGGGAGTCGGTTACGTGTGAGGAAGGTACTAGCACCCCACAACGCCCGCCTTAAGGCGGTACCTTTAATTAAACAAGTAAAATAAAAGAGTGTGATTTTTAGAAATATTTATTTTTCCCAAAAAACAGAAATAGAAAGCAAATAACAACAAATAAAAATATATTTTTTTTAATAGGGGAGCCCGACAAGGATTTGACCTCGCTCCTACGTATCTCTATCAAGGATAGAGAATCAGGGTTACGTAGTTCTTTTCTTGGGTATTTGTGAGGGGCGTTTTCGTCGAGATGTGGTGCTTGTAGGGTTCGCTGAAGGGTTTTGAAGCTTGCATTTTTTCCGTGAGTGATATTTGG